>ERZ773103.2004-NODE-2004-length-20106-cov-3.436038_pt1 | contig 20106 bp, 21 predicted proteins | sample MGYA00511118_ERZ773103 | MGnify/ENA primary metagenome ERZ773103 (study PRJEB29015, sample SAMEA2737821) | human gut metagenome | biome: human gut; feature: human-associated habitat; material: faeces | place: China | collected 2012 ... | reverse complement strand
AAAAGCATGGGGCGGCCCTCTCCAACATTGAGATCACCGAGGCCAACATTGGCGCGTTCAAGCCCTGTGCCAAGAAATACGGCGTGGATTTTGCCTTGCGAAAGGATAAGACCACCCAGCCGCCCCACTACGTTGTGATCTTCAAATCCAAGGATGCGGACAATCTGGAACAGGCATTCCGGGAGTTTACGGCAAAGACACTCTCCAAGGAGCAGCGGCCATCCATTCGCAAGGTGCTGTCTGCCATGAAGAAAAAGACAGCGGAGCAGACCAAGCAGAGAGCCAAGGAGAAAATCAGAGAAAGGGGGCTGGAACGGTGAAACCTGATGTGAAAAAGCTGGTGATCCTCAACCTCCCGTATCTGATTTTTGTGTACCTGTTCGGAAAATGCGGGCAGGCATACCGGCTGGCCGCCGGTACTGACCTGTCGGGAAAGCTCCTGCATCTTGCGGACGGCTTCACGGCGGCCTTTGCAAATCCTCTCCCCAGTCTGCACTTGTTTGATTTCTGCATCGGTGTCGCCAGTGCTTTGATCGTGCGGCTGATAGTGTACTGCAAGGGGAAGAACGCCAAGAAGTACCGCAAGGGCGTGGAGTACGGCAGCGCCCGTTGGGGAACAGCCAAGGATATTGCTCCCTACATCGACCCCAAGTTTGAAAACAATATCCTGTTGACCCAAATGGAACGATCTCTTCCTTACCGTCCGAGGAAACAAACACGCCTCTGGATCCCAGTGTGATGATCACTTTTTCCACACCTTTTTTGTAGAAATATTCCGCCGCTTTGTGTGCGGATTCCAGATCTTCCACATGGACTCCGGTCAGTTCCTCCGCCTCCACTTCATTCGGCGTCACCATATAAACCTTGGAGAGAAATTCATCGGATATTTTGGAATATGGCGCGGTATTGACGATCACCTTACATCCGTAACGATTTGCCATATCCACAACCCGTTCATTGGCGTCCTGATTTACTTCTAATTGAAGCAGTACGTATTCGCTTTCTTTGATCTGTTCCTCGATGCTGTCAACTTCCGCATCCGTGATCGTATTGCAGGCACCCGGAACAATGATGATCTCATTCTGACTTGTATTCTCATCTACAAGGATCAACGCGATGCCGGTCTCCGTCTCCTCCGTAAAAAAGAGACTGTCTTTCGGCATACCCAACTCATCCATCGCATCCGTTGCAACATTTGCAAAACTGTCTTTTCCGAGTTTTGTCACCATCACAACATCCGCGCCTGCCTTGTGCGCCGCAACGCACTGATTAAATCCTTTTCCTCCCGGTCCCATCTTGAACATAGAACCTTTCACCGTCTCTCCCGATACCGGAAGATGCGTACTTCTTGCCATCAGATCGACTACAAAGCTACCAAATACAACAACTTTGCCCATTTTCTTTTCCTCCTGTCTGCTCCGTCTCTTCTTTCGTCGGTCGTTTTATTTATAACCGACAAAATTTATGAAACTTTTTATAAAACCGCTTTCATATTTTCTAATCTCACAATAGCACTTCTTTTTCCGATAGTCAATCTTTTTTATTTCTTTTGTGATAGAAACGTCAATTTCACCATCTTTTTCATATATTTTTAGTGCATTTCGCACATATATTTTCGATTTTTATTTATCAAACCGGTTTCAATTGTATTTTAGGATAACCTATGCTATAATTGCAATATCAAGTAAAGAAGAAACTCATTCTTTACATATTCTATCTTTTTAATCCATCATTTTTATTAGGAGGTACATTATGAACATCGCAGAAAGAATCGACCATACCGTATTAAAAGCGGACGCTACGAAAGAAACCGTCATCCGCTACTGTAAGGAAGCAAAGGAATATGGATTTGCTTCCGTCTGCGTCAACACCTGCCACACCGCGCTCGTTGCGTCTGAATTGAAAGGAAGCAATGTAAAGACATGCTGTGTTGTCGGTTTCCCGCTTGGAGCAATGCTCACTTCTGCCAAGGCTTTTGAAGCGGCGGAAGCGGTCAAAGCCGGAGCTCAGGAAGTAGACATGGTGATCAATGTCGGCGCTGTGAAAGATAAGGACTGGGATTTTGTAAGAGAAGATATCCGCGCAGTCGTGGAAGCATCCAAACCGGCGATCGTAAAAGTCATCATCGAGACTTGTCTGCTGACTGATGAAGAAAAAGTAAAGACTTGCCAGCTTTCCGAGGAAGCCGGCGCCGCATTTGTAAAGACGTCCACCGGATTTTCCACCGGCGGCGCCACCGTCGAGGATATCCGGCTGATGAAAGAGACCGTCGGCGATCGTCTGGAGGTGAAAGCCAGCGGCGGCATCCGCACACGGGAATTTACGGAAGAACTGATCGAAGCCGGCGCGGACCGGATCGGTGCGGGAAACGGTGTGATCCTGCTGTAAGCGGTTTTTGATCCGGGATATTTTTTAAGTCGTACACAACGAAACGGGAGAAAGCAATATTTTCGTCTGCTCTCTCCCGTTTTTTGTTTTACATATTTAGCGTCGGTATACAAGTGGAAAACTTATTTCAATTCACTCAGATCGGAGACCATCCGGACTCCCTCTACATTTTCGATCGCCTCCCGCACTTCCTTTGTATTCGCGCTCAATTCAACCGTTAATTTATAGTTAAAAGAGTCCGCCAAAGGATTTTCGTCAAATTCCTGTGCCAGTTCCGGATCGTCCGCAAAATATTCTGCCTGGAAATCCGCCCACGCCTGCTCTCCCGGCACATATTCCACTTCGGAAACACCCTCGATCGCCCGGAATGCCTCCCCCGCTTTCTTAAGCTGTTCTTCCGTCACATCCGCTTCAAAAAATACCCGGAGATTTTTCGCCTGATAGACGGCATAAGAGGTCGTTCCGACCGACAGGATCAACGCCCCCGCTATCACAGCCGCGGCAATTTTCGGATACCGGAATGTACGGTTTTTTTGTTTCTTTCCGCTTACATTTTTTCGAAGTTCCTGCGCCATCGCCTCCGGCATCGTAATAGAATCCATCACAGATTTTAATTGTTTTTCTGTCATTGTTTTCGCTCCTTTCCCTACTCGGTCAACTTCGCCCGCAGCGCTTCTCTCCCGCGCTGCAGCCGTTTCTTCACGGCGTTTTCGGATAACCCTGTGATCCCTGAAATCTCTTTGATCCGATACCCCTCCAGATAATAAAGGACAAGAATACTTTTTTGCTGCGCCGGGAGGGCAAATAATTCCCGCAATATATTCTCATCTTCCGGACCGGCGATCAGTTCTTCGATCTCGCCCAGTTCCAGATAACTGTGCCGTTTCCTGAATCTGAAAAAATCAAGGCACAAATGATGTGTCACCTGCAAAAGCCACGCTTTTTCATGTTCTTCATCTGCAAATACAGGAGCCTTTTCCAGATAGCGGATGAACGCTTCCTGAAGGATGTCCTGTGTATCGTGCCGGTTTCCGACCTGAACATATACTGCGCGGTAAAGCAGATTGCCATATTTCTTTATAATGTCATCGATATGTTTCTTCTCCATAAGGTTATCCTCCTCTTTCACCTTATACACGCGCCGGATGTCCTAAAGGTGACTTGGATCTTATTTTTCCTTTCTTTTCCTCTCCATTTTTCTTTTTGGTTATTTTTTTACTTGTTTTCGGTTGATTTTTTATTCTTTTTCGGTTATTATATGGTTATAGTATTCACAGGCGATTTTTAAATTTTACCGGGAGGGATTTTATGACCATTCAGGAAATGAAAGAGAAAAAGAAAGAGATCGGCTACACCTATTCACAGATTGCGGAGTTATCCGGCGTCCCTTTGGGCACAGTCCAGAAGATTTTCAACGGCTCCACATCCTCACCGCGCTACGATACGCTGCGCGCATTGGAGAAAGTATTTCAGCTTTCTTTTGACGAACCGAAGAAGCCTACCGACATGATCCGGGAAGCTTCCGCCCCCTATTTCGTCAAAAAGCAGGGAGACTATACACTGGAAGATTATTATGCCATTCCGGACGACATCCGTGTGGAACTGATCGACGGCGTGATCTACGATATGTCCGCCCCGACTTCCGTTCACCAGCTGCTCACCGGCTTCCTTTTCACACAATTTATGAATCATGTTATGAAAGAAAAAGGAAGCTGTCTTCCGATCGTCTCGCCGATCGACGTACAGTTGGACTGCGACGACCGCACCATGCTTCAGCCGGATGTAGTGATCGTATGCGACCGCAAAAAAGTCGTCCACCGCTGTGTGTACGGCGCGCCGGACTTTGTCCTGGAAATCCTTTCCCCGTCCAGCCGGAAGAAAGATTCCATCATCAAGCTGAACAAGTATATGAATGCCGGAGTGCGGGAGTACTGGGTCGTCGATCCGGAGAAACGCTTGGTGCTTGTTTACGATTTTGAGCACAACAATTTCCCGATCATTTACGGATTCGACAGCCAGATCCCTGTCCGCATCTGGGAGGAAAAGTTAGTACTGGACTTCCGGGAAGCAAGCGATCATATCCAATTTCTATACGAAGACCGCTGATCCAAGATAAAACAGGGAGAGCCAAACGCTCTCCCTGTCCTGTCTTTCCCAAACAATTATTTTACAATTCCAACCATATCTGCCACGGATGCAAATCCCTGCGCTTCCATATATTTTTCAATTCCATCCACGATCTCCATCGTCACTGCCGGATTGTAGAAATTGGCGGTTCCGACCGATACCGCGCTTGCCCCTACAAGAAGCATCTCGATCGCATCCTCTGCCGTCGCGATACCGCCCATTCCGATGATCGGAACGTTTACTGCATTTACCGCTTCATACACCATGCGGACTGCGATCGGATGGATTGCCGGTCCCGACACGCCGCCGGTCTTATTTGCCAGCACAAATGCTTTTCTCTGAATATCCACTTTCATTCCGGTCAACGTATTGATCAGGGATACCGCATCGGCTCCGCCCGCTTCGACCGCTTTCGCCATCTCCGCAATGCTTGTGACGTTCGGGCTCAGTTTCATAATTACCGGCTGTTTTGCATATTTTTTCACCGCTTTTGTGATCGCCTCGGCAGCTTTCGGATCCTGACCGAATGCGATGCCGCCCTCTTTTACGTTCGGACAGGAAATATTGATCTCCAGCATGTCCACATCTTCGTCTGCAAGACGTTCCACAACTTCACAATAATCTTCCGTTGATTTACCGCATACATTCACAATGATCTTCGTGTCATACTTGCGCAGGAACGGAATATCCCGCTCACAGAACAGATCGATCCCCGGATTCTGCAGACCGACCGCATTCATCATTCCGCCGTAAGTCTCTGCCACACGCGGAGTCGGATTTCCTGCCCACGGGATATTCGCAACGCCTTTTGTCGTCACCGCACCGATCCGGTTCAGATCCGCAAACTCCGCAAACTCCGCGCCGGAACCAAATGTACCTGACGCAACCGTCACCGGATTGTTCCACTCCACTCCGGCAATATTTACTTTCATATCCATCAGAGTTCCACCTCCGTTGACAAGAATACCGGACCGTCCTTACAGATCCGCTTATTGTTGACATTTGTGTGATGATCTTTTTCTTTGGATTTGCAGACGCACGCCAGACATGCTCCGATCCCGCACGCCATGCGCTCTTCCAAAGAAATATAGCATACAATATTATTTTCCTCGGCATACTGCTTGATCGCACGCAGCATTGGAGTCGGTCCGCAGGCATAGATCATATCCGCTTCCAGCGCCTGTTCCCGGATCGCATCCATCACATTTCCTTTTGTGCCGACGCTTCCGTCTTCTGTGGAAATATAAACCTCGCCGTTCTGCTCAAACTCCTCTTTCAGAAATGTCTGCGAGTCCCGATAGCCGACAACGATCTGCTTTTTCTCACATCTCATCTGCTTTGCAAGCTCCAAGATTGGCGGAACGCCGATTCCGCCGCCCATCAGGAATACCCGTTTTCCGTCTGCCAGTTCGTACGGGAATCCGTTTCCGAGCGGTCCGATAATCGGAAGCGTATCTCCCGCTTTCATCTCGGAAAACTGCTTTGTCCCGGTGTTCTCCCCGGTCACACGATAAACGACCCGGAGCATCCCCTGTTCTTTATCGATCTCGCAAATGCTGATCGGACGCGGAAGCAGTTTACTTCCGTCATTTGTATACATGGAGATAAACTGTCCCGGCTTCGCCGTCTCCGCCGCCTGACAGCGGATCCACATACTAAAAATTCCATCTGCAAGCTGTTCCTGCAATACGACAACAGCCTGTTCTCTCTGTCTTTCCATCTTCACTCTTCTCCCGCCTGCTTTATTTCTGCTCCAATGCACCGCGAATATCAGCAACCATCGCTTCTACTGCTGCCCTGGAAGCATCACCGAAGTTCTCTGTTCCGAATTTCGCATAGGCTTCCTGCTTGTATGCCGCAATGATCCCTCTGGATGAATTGACGATCGCCCCCAGTCCGTCTTCATTGAAGAAATGTACCAGATCTTTTCCCTGTCCGCCCTGCGCGCCGTATCCCGGCACAAGGATGAATGATTTCGGCATTACTTTTCTGAGGACTTTTCCCATCTCCGGATAAGTCGCGCCCACAACTGCGCCGATATAGCTGTAAGAATCTCCCATACACTCCGCGCCCCACTCGGCAACTTTCTCGCCGACCAGTTCGTACAGCGGACGACCGTCGATCAGGCGATCCTGGAACTCTCCGCTGGATGGATTTGACGTCTTCACAAGGATAAAAAGTCCTTTCTTTTCTTCTTTGCAGACGTCGATAAACGGATTCACGCCATCGGAACCAAGATATGGGTTGACTGTCACGAAATCTTCATCAAACGGAACATATTCTTTGCTTCCCACTTTTACTTTTCCGAGATGTCCGACCGCATAAGCCGCGGAAGTGGAGCCGATGTCTCCGCGCTTAATGTCTCCGATCACGACAAGCCCTTTTGATTTACAGTAATCCACGGTCTTTTTGAACGCCTGAAGTCCCGGGATCCCGAACTGCTCATACATCGCGATCTGCGGTTTCACTGCCGGGATCAAATCATACGTCTTGTCCACGATTTCTTTATTAAACTGCCATACAGCCTCAGCCGCGCCCTCCAAAGTCTCGCCAAATTCGGCAAATGCCTTTTTCTGTACATGCTCCGGAATGTAGTTCAGCATCGGATCCAGTCCGACTACAATCGGCGCGCCTGTCTTTTTAATATTTTCTACCAGTTTGTTAATCATTTTCTTATCCTCCTGATTGAGTTCTCTTTTTCTAGTTTACCACAATTTTCATAGACATGGAATGTCTTATACATGAAACTTCTTATGCATCTCTTCCCGGAATTCTTTCCATTTGAACAGCACGATCCCGATCAGGAACAGGAAGCAGACTCCGATTCCGATCAGACTCGGCCATTCCAGCTGAACCGCCCCGAATACAAGAAGCAGAAGCGGCACGACCAAACCATATCCCGCCGCCATGACGAGATAGATCATATATTCTTTCGCAGGATAACGCCGGATCGCAGAGATCACGACCATTGCCAGCAAGATTCCCATACTCACGATCGGAAGCACAAAATCCACCGACCATCCGCGCCATCCGGTCAAATAATCCCAAAGGATACTGACCCCCGTTACGATCACGAGCTGCCACATCGCATTTTTTAAAAGATTATGCCGCTTAAAAAATCCGATCGTCGTGGCAAGCCACATACTCGCCGTACCTCCCGCCGTAAACAACGTCCAGCGAACGGTCGGTTTGTAGCTGAAATCCAAGTCGATCATAAACACGATCGCAGCAAGACAAAGAAACGTGAAAATCTTGTAAATCCGCATTTCCAGTTCCCGCGGTGTCTCCGGCTCCGGGAATTCCTCCTCCACCGATCTGGATGAAATCCCCTGCTCTTTTAAGATCCGGTAAAAATTACGCTGGATATTTTCCGTGTCAAATCGTGAGGTAAATCCAAGCGACAGCTGATCGCCGAACGAACAGACACAAAGTTCCATCTTCGGTGTGCTTGTGTACACTCCGAACCGTTCAATATACGGAACATATTCTCCGGGCATGACGACGGAACTCATATTGGAAAAGATCGCCGTCGTGTTCTTCTCCGAGAATTTTGCTCCCGCGTGGATGCAGAGGTTTTTCAGTTCCGCCGGCGCAAATTTCAGAACCGGATGCATTTCCAGCGCGATCAGTTCGTTCATATGCTCCGCGATCTTCTCCTTTGTCAGCTTGTCTTTAAAATCTGTTTTCACCTTTGCGAGGATCTCTTCAAATGTCCCCGCTTTCTCCCCAAAATGATACCCTGATTCGATCCAGCTGAAAAAGTTCAGCATCGAATCGGACGGGAAAAATTTCCTGAGATTGACCGGTACCATCAGGACGACCGGATCTTTCTCCTGAAGTCTTGTCATTTCCTCGTGGATTGCCTGGATCATCGCCGCCGAGAGCAGCACCGTCATCGATACCCCCAATTCCCTCGACCGCTTCAGCACTTCCGAGACCGACAAGATCCGCTCCCTCACCTGCAGCGGTCCGTTTTCTTTCCGCGGTTTTTTCAGCTGATACGCTCTCTCTTTCTTCTGCCGCGGTTTCTTTGTATTCTTTGTATAGTATTTTACAAATCCGTCATTTTCCTGATCCTGTACCGTCACGTCCTCCGCCCGGAGTTTTACGTCCGTAAGCCCGTCGTCTTTGTGCGCCAGATACAGATAATTTTTCACCAGCTCCCGCAAAAATTCCGTTGCTCCGGTCCCGTCGGTCAGCACATGGAACACTTCAAAATTGATCCGCTTCTTATAATATGTCACTTCAAACAGCAGGCTCTTTTTATCCCGGATATAAAGACGGCTGCACGGTTCTTTATACTCCTCCCTCACTTCCGGATGAAGACTGCTCATTTCCAGATAACTCCAGAACAACCCTTTCCGTATCACTGACAGAAACACCGGATATGTCTCCACCGTCTGATCCAGCGCTTTCTGCAGGATCTCCTTTTTTACCTCTTCCTTTAGCTCACAGTAAAACCGAAACACACGGGTATCCCGCTTTGTGCTCGCTGCCAGAAAGAGCTTTGCCGCATTGTCAAGCTTTCTCCAGCGTGCCCTTTTCTGATTCACTGTCGTCCCTCCTTAAAAATGCCTTGATATACTCAAGGCTCTCCCTGACTGCCTGATGCCGGACTCCCAGTGCAAAATATCCATGCAGCGCATCCTTGATCCGATGCATTTCCACTTGATTCCCCGCCTCTTCCAGTCTGTTTCCGTATGCCTCGCCCTCATCTCTGAGCGGATCGAATTCCGCCGTCAAGATCAATGTATCCGGCTGGTCTTCCAGATTTTCTTCCAGATACGGCGCAAAATACGGGTTTTGAAAATCTGCTTCCTTTCCCGCATACAAATGTATATAATCCTGCATCTTGCCCGCCGTCAAAAGATAGTCGCTTCCATTTTCTTTCACCGACGGAAACGGCGACGCTTCGGAATAATCATTGTATGTCGCCGGGTACATCAAAATCTGTCGTTTCGGGAAAAAATCTCCCCGGTCTCTCGCCAGAAGCGACACCGCGGCTGCCAGATTCCCCCCGGCGCTGTCGCCGATCAGCGTGATCCGCTCCGGATCCAGACGCAGTTCCCGGTAATCGGTAAAAAGCCGCTTCGCCGCCGCATAACAATCTTCCAAACCTGCCGGAAATTTATGTTCCGGTGCAAGACGATACTCCACCGCCGCAACAAGATGCCCTGTCTCACCGGCAAGCCGCGCACAGATCCGCTCATAAGTATCGATACTCTCCGTCACCCATCCGCCACCGTGAAAGAACAGTAAAACATCCGGGTTCACCAGGATTTTATTTTCATATGCATTTTTCATTTCTTCGTCCGAAAAGAAAAGCCGCACCGGCACTTCATGTTCTCCGTTGTATATCTTTTCATCGGTTGTTTTATAAAAAATCTTCATCGGATCCAGACGCTTCAGATCCGCCAGATGGCGCGACGCCTCCACCTCGATCCCGTCAAAAGACAATGCTTTCAAAATCATACGTGCTGCATGGTTCATCGGCATAGTATTTCTCCTTTCTCTATGTACGCATACCAACATCAATGTATCAAGAACATGCGCTTCTCGGCTCGCAGAGCCCAGCCGCGGATATCCCCTTGTGCACTGACATTACGCAACTTATTATACTTGGAAAACCGGACAATGTAAAGAAAACGTCCGCAAATCGTTATCCACATCCCATCAAAAAAATCGGGGAGAAATCCACAATTTTGCGGATTTTCCCCGATTTTTTCACACTTATCTCTCACTTATATACGGCTCATTTTTATGCCGTCTGCAAAACTGCCGCAAGCCGGCTCCTCACCTGAAGCCCGAGTATCGCTGCCGCCACGGCTTTGATCACGGCTGTCGGGATAAACGGCAGTACGCACGCCGTAATTCCGGTCCATACCGAAGCGTCCATCAACACACAGTACATTGCAACGCCGACCGCATAATTTGCCACTGTTCCGAGAACTAAGAATAAAGTAAACATTCCTTTCTGCTTTTTCTTTTCCACACCCAATCCGATCAAATACGCCATGATCGGGAACGACAGCAGAAATCCGCCGGTCGGTCCGATGAGATACTGAACACCTCCGCCCATATTGGAAAAGACCGGAACGCCGACCGAACCGATCAGCAGATATACGACCATGGAAACCGCGCCGCGTTTTGAACCTAAGATCACGCCCGCCAAAGTCACGGCAAATGTCTGCATCGTCATCGGCACTCCCATCGGCATCGGAATGGAGATCTGTGCCATGACTGCCGTCAATGCAGCCATGATCGCCACACTGCATATATCCTGAATTGAAAATCCGGAACGGGTTGTTGTTTGTTTCGTTGTCTTCATATAAATTTTCCTCCACTGTACTTCCTAAGTCTGAGGATAGTATACAATCTGCCCTTTCGATTGTCAACCAATTTCTCTCTATAAGTTAACATTTAACCTCAACGGTTAACTTTCCAGCCTCTTTTCCAGACATTTCAGCACCGCATTGACTCCAAGAGCCAGCACTGCCGAAAGAATGCTTCCTAAAATAATCTTGTTAAAATTCATTGTGCGGAGTCCGTCAAACAATAAGGTTCCCAATCCGCCCGCATTGATCATCGCAGCGATCGTTGCGATCCCGATCGTCGACACGACGGAAAGTTCTATGCCGGTAAACAATGCCTTTTTTGCCAGTGGGATCTGTACTTTCACAAGAATCTGAAACGTACTCATCCCGATCCCGCGCGCCGCCTCGGTCACTCCGGAATCGACGCCGAAGATCCCCGCCGTAAAATTACCGAGCAGAAGATATTGGTTGTAAGCAGTCAAAACGATCACCGTCGTCGTCATTCCCAGCCCGGTCAGTGGAATCAGAAGCGCAAACAACGCCAGACTCGGAATCGAATAGATCACCGAAAAAATCTGGATCAATGCTTCCCCGAATCTCCGAAAATACACTGCCAGAATGGTCAATACCGCCGCGATCAAAAGAGAGAACACCAATGTCACCGCCAAAATCTGCAGATGTTCCGCAAGCGCGCGCAGCAGATCGTCATAATGGCGTGTCAAATACTGGATCATAACAATTCCTCCCAAAGCCGCTCCTGTTCTCTTGCGGAACGGATCAGCGTTTCCACAAACGGATCCTCCGGATGTTGTACGATCTCCCGGGGTGTTCCAAACTGACACACTTTTCCCTCGTTCATCACAAGGATCCGGTTTCCGAGTTTTAATGCTTCGTTGATGTCATGGGTCACGAGCAGAAAGGTCTTCGGCATCTCCTGATGGACTTTCAAAAGTTCATCCTGCAGTACCGACCGCGTGATCGCATCCAGCGCTCCGAACGGCTCATCCAGCAGCAGGATCTTCGGATCTGCCGCCAGAGCCCTCGCAAGTCCTACCCTTTGTTGCTGCCCGCCGGAGAGCTGTCTTGGATAGCGTTTTCCATATTGCTCCGGATCCAGCCCCGCCATCGTCAGCAGTGCTTCCACACGCTCCTTGATCTTTCCCGGTTCCCATTTCAGCATCTTCGGTACGATACTCACATTTTCCGCAACCGTCATATGAGGAAACAGTCCGACTTGCTGGATCACATAACCGATTTTCCGGCGCAGCTCCATCGGATTCTCCTTTGCGATCGGTTTCCCGAACAGCAGGATCTCCCCGGAATCCGGTTCATACAGACGGTTGACCATTTTCAGAAGCGTCGTCTTTCCGCAGCCGGAAGAGCCGAGGATCGTGATAAACTCGCCCTCCCTGATCGTAAGCGACACATCGGAAACCGCCGGTTTTCCCGCCCCTTTAAATTGTTTACTTACCTGTCGAAATTCAATTGCTGTATCTTTCATTTCTTTTGTTCCTTATTTTCCTGTATTCTGCTTTCTTTCTATTCTCCGCTCAGGTTCTCCTCAAAAAACGCTTCCGCAACGTCCTCGTATTCTTCTTTCTCCACATCGACTTTCGCGTTCAGCTGTGTCACAGTCTCTGTATCCAGCGCTGCGCTGACTTCATTCAGTACATCCGCAACATCCGGATGCGCCTCCAGAACTTCATCCCGCACGACCGGAGCCAGATTGTATGGCGGCCATGCATGCTGATCATCTTCCAGCAGTGTATACAATTCCGTCTGCGCCAGCGGTCCGTCCGTTGTATAGACCGGGGTCACATCTGCTTCATCATTTTTCAAAACTTCGTATTTCAGACCGCTGTCATATACTTTCGACGACTGCCAGTCAAACGCGCCGTATACTTTTTCCAGTCCCGGAAGCCCGTCCTCCCGCTCGTCAAATTCTCCCTGCGACGCAAACCGGAGTTCTGACGCATGTTTCTGCAGATCGGAGATTGTCCGGATCCCGAGTTCTTCCGCCACTTCCGTACGCACTGCCAGTCCCTGCCCGTCGCTTGCCTTTGAATAATCCAGCCATGTCAACTGAAACTGCTTTTCATATTCTTCTTTTACCGTGTCATATACTTCCTGCGGATCGGTGATCATATCCATCCCGAGCACGGAAAGCAGTCCCGTCCCGGTATACTCCGGATACAGATCGATCTCATCATTGATCAGCGACGTATGGACAACCGATCCCGCGATATTAAAGACCCGATCCACCTCGTAACCTGCATCTTCCAATGCCAATGCGTAAATCTCCGCAACGATCAGCCCCTCTGTAAAATCTTTCGATCCGACACGGATCACATCTTCTTTTCCGGAATCCCCGCACGCCGCCAGTGACAATACCATCATGCCGCCAAGCGCGGCGGCTGCGATCCGTTTTCCGATTTTCTTTCCATTGATCTTCTTCTCTTTCTCTCTTTTTCTCATTCTCATATCTATCGTACCTCCTTGATGTTCTCTTTTTCTCTCTTCCGCGGCTTATATCCCATGTCCGGAAGTTCCCCAACTGTTCCCTTGCCGCATCTGAAATTCTGTATTTTCAACGTTTACGCCGCTGCCGGCTGTAGCTTCATCAAAAGCCGGAACACCATCCCCGCAGCCAGTGACAGCAGTGCCACCGAGATCCCGCCGATCAAAAGCAGATCCGTCCGGTTCAGCCCGAGCCCCGTCAATATGATACCGCCCAACCCTCCGGCTCCGATCTTCGCGCTGGCGATGATCTCAATCGCCGCAGTCCGCATTCCGGTCAGGATCATCGGCATCGCAAGCGGCACTTTTACTTTCCAGAACATCTGCCGTTCTGTCATCCCCAGCCCCTCTGCGGTCTCCAGCATAAATGCCGGAACTTCCGAAAATCCTGCTGCCGTATTCATCAATATCGGCGGTACAGCCAGTAAAACCAGCGCCGTCATCGCCGGGCGCACGCCGGTTCCCATCACCGGGATCAAACGGATCAGGATCGCAACGCTCGGAATGATCCGAAGCACCTGAAATGCTCCGGTGATCCACCGTTCCCATTTTTTCCGGCATACACATAAATATCCCAACGGAATCCCGATCACGAACGCAGTCAGAAGCGCCAGCACACTGATCATAAAATGTTCTTTGACACACAATAAATATTCTGCGCCGTTTGTCTCAAAATACATCCGGATCCCTGTCCAAATCTCTGTCATATTTCTTTCACCTGCCTTAACTTAAAGCGTGCCGGACACACGCCGATCGAGTTCAACGCAAAAATGCCGCAACAACTCTTTTCCAGTTATTCTGCGGCATTTATAGCGCAGGTTCGGGCAAATCGATGAAATCCCGCCCGCACCAACACTTATTTTTATTATTCCAAAAATGTTTTCAATTCATCCATAAATGTGTTCACATCTTTAAACTCACGGTATACCGATGCAAACCGGACATAAGCAACCGGATCCAGCAATTTCAGCTTGTCCATCACGATCTCACCGATCAGATTGCTCGGGATCTCCTTTTCCTCCCGGTTCACAACTTCCAGCTCGATCTCATCCACCGTCCGTTTGATGTCTTCTGCTGAAACAGGACGCTTATAGCAGGCTCGCAGTACGCCAGCCTCGATCTTGGAACGGTCGAATGCCTCCCGGTTGTTGTCCTTTTTGATCACGATCAGAGGAATCGTCTCTACCTTTTCATAAGTTGTAAAACGTTTTCCGCATTCGTCGCAGGAACGTCTTCTGCGAATCGAATTGTTATCGTCAGCCGGTCTGGAGTCGATGACCCGCGTATCCGGATTTCCGCAATAAGGGCACTTCATAAATTTGCTCCGCCTTTCTCCTTTGTTTGCTATAAACTGATTATACACAAGGTCTTTGCTTTTTGCAAAATATTTCATCTTTTTAAGACGAATTTTTATGAAGAAATTTCTCTTCCTGAATCTCCACCAACACGATATCCGGTCCGATCTTCCGGATGCACGCAAACGGAATGATATATTCACATTCCGTTCCGAGAAATCCCCATATTTTCCCCGGACCCGGAATGATCACGGCTTCGATCTTCCCCGTGCAGACGTCAAACTCCAGATCCACAATACATCCGAGTCTCTTGCCGTCACAGATATTGATCACTTCTTTTTCCCGGAGTTCGCACAAACGCATTCCCTTTGCTCCTGCTTTCCCTTTCTTTCAGAATATGAACCTCCGAAGTCGTTTGTGACTGTTCTTTCCGAATTGTTCTTTCCAAATTGTTTCTTTCCGGATCTCAGCCCTTTTCTTTCCCTTTCAAATCCATTACAATACTATCAGGATAAGATCCCAACCGATTTGATCTTCCCAAAAAAGAAAAGGAGTATCTTGATTTATGAAAGAAACGATTTTATTATTCAACCTTGCAGATAAACAAACACGCCGCAAAGTGGAACTTGCATTGTTTCCACTCAAACTACGTCTGCGTTATATTCCAAAGGATCAGTATAACCAGCCTCTCGGCGCCCTTGCCGGGCTTGGCGACGTCCCACCCTGCGAAGCATGTTATGAGGGGGAAGAACTTCCCGACACGATGTTGGTTTTTGCCGGTCTCTCCGATGCAAGACTGAACCAGGTTCTGTTGGCCTTACGCCGCAGCAAATCCGGAACCTTTCCTTATAAAGCGATCCTGACCCCGACCAATCAATTCTGGACTGCACCGGAATGTTTTGCGGAAATAGCCCGGGAGCACGAATTGATGCACACAGAAACACCGATGAATCAACCGACCGATCTGTCTGTCAATCTGCCGAAAAATTGATTGACACTTTTTACCTTTTTGCGCTAAAATGAGTTTTCAAGAGATTTTATTCTAAAAATGATCATAAAAGGGAGGTGAGCAGCATGGATGCAGGAGCCAGTTATCACTCGTGGACTTTATTTAACAATCTAAGATCGAAAAGGAGTATTCATTATGGACAAGACAATTTTCATGGAACTCTTACACGCCCGCGAGTTCAAGGCTGTAAGGAGTATTTTGAATGTCATGAATGCTGTAGACATTGCTGCTCTCATGACCGAACTGGAAGATAAAGAACTCGCCCAGGCATTTCGCCTGATACCCAAATCGAAAGCCGCTGATGTTTTTGCGGAGATGAACAGTTCGATGCAGTCTTACCTTGTAAAAATATTTACGGAAGACGAATTAAAAGATCTGTTAAATGAACTGTTTCTGGACGATACGGTCGACTTATTGGAAGACCTCCCGGCAAACCTTGTCACAAGGATCCTGGAAAATGTGGACAATGAGAAGCGCAACCGTATCAACCAACTGCTGAATTATCCGGAGGACAGCGCCGGAAGTGTTATGACAACAGAATATGTCGATCTTCGGAAGCATACGACGGTGCGGGAAGCATTGGCACATATCAAGCAGACCGGGATACACAAGGAGACGATCTACACTTGCTATATTCTGGAAAACCGCCGTCTGCTCGGGATCGTCACAGCCAAAGATCTGATGACCATGGATGACGATCTGACAATGGAAGAACTGATGGAGACCGAGATCATATCCGTATCTACCCATACCGATCAGGAAGAAGTCGGCCGGCTTTTTTCAAAATATGGTCTGCTGGCGCTCCCGGTACTGGATCTGGACGGACTGATGGTCGGCATCGTCACATTTGACGACGCCATGGACGTGATCGAAGAAGAGACCACCGAGGATATGGCATTGATGGGCGCCGTTACGCCGAGTGAAAAACCTTACTTTGAGACCTCCACTTTGGAACACGCGAAAAATCGTATCGTCTGGCTGCTCGTGCTGATGATCTCCTCCACATTTACCGGCATGGTGATCACCCGATATGAGGATGCGTTTGCCGTCGTACCTCTCCTTGTTTCTTTCATTCCGATGCTGATGGACACCGGCGGAAACTGCGGTTCCCAGAGTTCCACACTGATCATCCGCGGACTTGCACTGGATGAGATTAAGCTGAGTGACGTATTTCGTGTGCTGTTCAAAGAGTTCCGCATTTCCCTGATCGTAGGCGCGGCGCTTTCCCTTGCAAATGGTCTGCGTATCTGGATCATGTACAAAAGCGTAACGCTCGCGGTCGTTGTATCGCTGTCACTCATGGCGACGATCATCATTTCCAAACTGATCGGAGGACTTCTGCCGCTCTTTGCAAAAAAACTGCACTGCGACCCGGCGATCATGGCCGCTCCGCTGATCACTACGATCGTGGACGCCTGCTCGATCATCATCTATTTCCGGATCGCCACTTTGATTTTCCATCTGTAAAGTCCGGAGGTTTTTATATGTCACATACGACCAAACAGGATCTGGAAGCGTCCTTAAAAAAGCTTCTTCTTGAAAAACCGTTGGATAAGATCACGATCCAGGATCTGACCAACGACTGCGGCATCAGCCGTATGGCTTTTTATTATCATTTCAAAGATATTTACGATCTGGTGGAATGGTCCTGTCTGGAGGACGCGACCAAAGCGCTCCAGGGAAAAAAGACATATGCCACATGGCAGGAGGGATTGCGGCAGATTTTTGAAGCCGTTCTGACAAATAAGCCGTTTATCCTGAACGCCTACCATTCCATCAGCCGGGAACAGATCGAAAATTATCTGTTCAAACTGACCTACGCGCTGATTGCCGATGTCGTCCGGGAGCAGGCAGAGGGAACCGGACTTTCCGAGGACGCCACAAAATTTATCGCCGATTTTTATAAATACAGTTTCGTCGGCGTCATGCTGGACTGGATCAAACAAGGTATGAAAGCTGACTATGACGAACTTGTCGATCATATCAGCACGACAATGCATGGCAATATTTTCAATTCCATACAGAACTTTACAAAACAGGGGAAATGATCAAAATCTTTACATTTCCCCTGTTTTGTAAATTGTAAATGTGTACAGACTATCTTATGATCAGTGCAACCATTAAAAATCATACTTCTATCAGAAAGGCGGTCTTATACAATGAAAAAGAAAAATATCGCGGTCGGCGCTGCCACACTTGCCGCTGCCGGTGTCGGTGCTGCAGCACTTTTGAAGAAAAAATCACAGAATGAAGCAACATCTCATTCGGAATCAGCAGTGAGAAAGGATCCGAATTACCGCAACACAGAACTTGGAAAACACGAGAAAAACAAAAAGGGGATTTATTACACAAACGGTAATTACGAAGCATTTGCCCGTCCGGAAAAACCGGAGGGCGTCGATGAGAAAAATGCTTACATCGTCGGCAGTGGTCTTGCCGCACTCTCCGCAGCCTGCTTCCTTGTCCGCGACGGACAGATGCCGGGATCTCACATCCATATTCTGGAAGCAATGGATGTAGCCGGAGGCGCCTGCGACGGAATCGAAGATCCGACCCGCGGTTATGTCATGCGCGGCGGACGTGAAATGGAAAATCATTTCGAGTGCCTTTGGGATCTGTTCCGCAGTATTCCCTCCCTCGAAACTCCCGGTGTGTCGGTTCTGGATGAATATTACTGGCTGAACAAACACGATCCGAACTATTCTCTCTGCCGCGCTACGATAAACCGCGGTCAGGATGCGCACACCGACGGGAAGTTCAATTTGAGCCAGAAAGGCTGTATGGAGATCATGAAATTGTTCATGACAAAAGACGAAGATCTCTATGATAAAACCATCGAAGACGTGTTTGACGATGAGGTATTCAGTTCCACATTCTGGCTGTACTGGCGGACGATGTTCGCATTTGAGAACTGGCACAGCGCATTGGAAATGAAACTCTACTTCCAACGTTTTATCCACCATATCGCCGGACTTCCGGATTTCAGCGCATTGAAATTTACCAAATATAATCAGTATGAATCCCTGATCCTTCCCATGCAGAAGTATCTGGAAAATGCCGGTGTTGATTTTCAATTCAATACCGAAGTGACAAATGTAGTCTTTGAATTTAAAGACGGAAAAAAGATTGCAAGCGCGATCGAGTGTAAAGTCAAAGGCGTCGAAAAGGGCATTCTTCTGACAGAAAACGATCTTGTCTTTGTCACAAACGGAAGCTGTACAGAGGGGACGATCTACGGCGATCAGAACCACGCTCCGAACGGCGACGCCGAAGTACGCACAAGCGGCTGTTGGACTCTCTGGAAAAATATCGCCAGACAGGATCCCTCATTCGGACACCCTGAAAAGTTCTGCTCCGATATCGCCAAAACAAACTGGGAATCCGCAACGATCACAACGCTGGATGAAAAGATCATCCCTTACATCACCAACATCTGCAAACGAGATCCCCGCACCGGAAAAGTAGTGACCGGCGGTATCGTCAGCTGCATGGATTCCAAATGGCTGATGAGTTGGACGATCAACCGACAGGGACAATTTAAAACACAGGGCAAAGACAAAGTCTGCGTCTGGGTTTACGGATTGTTTACCGATGTTCCCGGTGATTTTATTAAAAAACCGATGAAAGACTGTACCGGAAAAGAGATCACCGAGGAATGGCTGTATCATCTTGGCGTACCGACTGACCAGATTGAAGATCTCGCGGAGAACAGCGCAGTCTGCGTACCGACCATGATGCCGTATATCACTGCATTCTTCATGCCGCGCACAAAAGGCGACCGCCCGGACGTCATTCCGGATGGCTGCGTCAACTTTGCGTTCCTCGGCCAGTTTGCCGATACGCCGCGGGATACGGTATTTACAACCGAATATTCGGTACGTACCGCAATGGAAGCCGTTTACGGACTGCTCGGCGTGGATCGCGGCGTGCCGGAAGTCTGGGGCAGCGTCTATGATATCCGCGAACTACTGGACAGCTCCGTAAAACTGATGGACGGAATGTCACCGCTGGAAATCCAACTCCCCGGTCCATTGAATGCCTTGAAGAAACCACTGATCAAACTTGTAAAAGGCACCGTCATTGAAAAAGTGCTGCGCGATCATCAAGTTCTGAAAGATTATATGTAAATCCTTGCTATCGCGTTGGTGTCTGCTGACGCATCCCTCCCATTTTGCCAGGGGCACCTGCCGCAATTCATCCTGCGGCAGGTGCCTCTCCTTTCTTTTCCTCATATTCCCTTATTATCTCTATTCCAAAATCTGCTTTACTTTCTCCTCGCTGATTCCGCAAATTTCGGCAATTTCTTTCGAAGACTTTCCTGTCTGCGCCAACTTAAAAATCCGTTTTGCAAGAAGTAACGCTTTCTCCTCTCCTTCACGGAGACCGGATTCTCTTCCTTCACGTCGTCCCTCTTCCCATGCCTCTTCACGTTCCATCCGTATATGCTTTTCCTGAT
>ERZ773103.1997-NODE-1997-length-20152-cov-2.606160_pt1 | contig 20152 bp, 22 predicted proteins | sample MGYA00511118_ERZ773103 | MGnify/ENA primary metagenome ERZ773103 (study PRJEB29015, sample SAMEA2737821) | human gut metagenome | biome: human gut; feature: human-associated habitat; material: faeces | place: China | collected 2012 ... | reverse complement strand
ATAAATCTGTAGATGAATCGAATCACAACGTAACAAACAGCTGTTGAGCCAATGAGAATGATAGGAGAAATATTAAAATAAACAATGGAATTTTTGATAATCATGCCTTGCGGAGAAATAAAATACCAAATTGCCATCATAAATCCTGCAAAAGCAAAATTCATAATATAAAAACATGCCAGCGATTTTAAAAATTGTTTTTTTCCTCCCCAGGGAAAAGCAACAAAAACAAGAGATGCAGACATCACCAGCTTCATTAACAGCGCCAATACCATGGGAATTGACGGCAGCAGCATGGTAAGAGAATATGCCGCACCCAATATGGAGGCTGCTAAAATTCTGAGACGGATTCTTTTCACTGCCAAAAATTTTGCTGCAGCCAACAGTAAAAAATAATTAATAAAGATATTGACTGCCAGCAACACATCAATATAAATGGTCTGCTTCACATAGTTCCTCCTTTTCCCAAAAAGTTGTAACATTATTATAGTCAGTCGGACAGAATAATTCTGTCAGAAAATGTACGTAAAAAGAAAACAACACGGTAAAAATGCCGTGTTGTTTATTTATATAGAAAACCATTATGGTTTTTCGTTTTCATATTTGGTTTTTGCCTCATCAATTGCCAGAGGTTCAGCCAATACGGTGGGGTACCATCCTCTGCGGTGCATTTCATCAAATACATCGGATTCCAATTGATGTTCTTCATTCAATAAATTTAAGATATCGTTGCGCACGGATAAATTTTTACATTCATTTGCAAATGTATTATAAGTTTCGGTAATGTATTTTTGATTTGTCAGTATATCTTCAAATAAGTCTCGCTCTTTCATGGATTTTCTGCTCATATACGTCTCCTTTAATCCAACAATGATAATAGTGTTTGGTAATGATCCTCATGTTTTGCGGCCATTTGCTCGCACTTTTTTCTAAGTTCGGGGTCATCACATAATTGGGCATACGCTTTATTTTTTGTAATGAGCAGTTTTTCTGCTTTCAGTTGTTCTTCAATTGCGAATAATTCCTTTGCTGTTAACATATCTGCTTCTCCTTTATACTGCATTTCTTTTATTCAAATGCGATGAAGGCGTTTATGTAGCCTGTGGCATCGCACTGTCTGCATCTAAACCAAAACTGATGGATAACGCTTGGTCAATTTGCGTCATTGCGTTTGGATCCAGGCGTCCCATGCGTTCTTTTAATCTATGTTTATCTATGGTTCTGATTTGTTCCAAAAGTACGATAGAATCTCGTGCCAATCCTGTATTTTCTGCTTGCAGCATAATATGCGTGGGTAAATTCGCTTTTGCACGTTGACTTGTAATTGCCGCTGCAATTACTGTTGGACTAAAACGGTTACCAACATCATTTTGAACAATCAGTACAGGACGCACTCCGCCTTGCTCAGAACCAATGACTGGACTAAGGTCAGCATAAAAGATATCGCCTCTTCTTATATTCAATTTTTTCACACTCCGAATTATTATATTGATTTTGGGCCCTGAATTTATATTTGCCTGAAACAACAAGTTTTAATCATAAAAATAAAAATTAATTTACGCCCTAATCTATAATATTAATTTTGACTGTTTTTGCTTGCGATTCTTTTTTTGAGACTTCAAAATAACATAAAAAGAGAGCATGCAAAGTGCACACTCTCTTAGTTTATAAACATGTGATATGATACTGGTCAACTATAATAGATTCAATGGTTCCTTTATTTCTTGCAGTAATTACAAAGGATACACCTTGTTTCGTACTGCCTGAAAACTGACCGTTTCCTTGGCTTTCCAATAGCTGAGGTTGTTCCTTTGCATAACGCAATACTGACACCAGCTGTGAAAACCAACTGTATTCCGGCAACAAAGCTTCCGCTCCGTCAATCGACAAATCATTGAGCGATATCTTAATCGTTCCGTTGATATCCTGATAACACAATCCTTTTGCCGTTTCAGGGCTTGTAAGTGTAAAAACAGTTTCTGTGCCACTGTTTTTCAACGTTCCGCAAGCAACTTCTTTTTCTGAAGCCGACACGGATATTTGACCTTCCATATCAAAGACAATTTGCTCTGCTTTTAACGACCCGCCATTACCTGACGATTGACATCCTACAGCAAACAGTGCAACGAACAGAACCAATCCACTGCATAAAAAAGCTTGCATTGCCTTTTTCAAATGCAATCACCCTATTTCTCAAATTTTAAAAATAATCTTGGTAACTCTTCAATCATATCCGTAGGAAGCATGGATATTTGAGATAATTTATCAGCACACTTATCTCCTGCCAAACCATGCAGATATACCGCCGTCCTCGCAGCTTCAAACGGCTCTTCTCCCTGCGCCAATATGCCCCCTATCATCCCTGCCAGTACATCACCGCTTCCGCCTTTTGCCATGCCGGCATTTCCTGTAGGGTTCATACTTATTTTTCCGTAATGTGCCGCAACAACGGTTCCTGAGCCTTTCAGCACAAGCGTAATTCCATGTTTTTTAGCAAACTCTCGGGAAATCTGCAACCGGTTCCTCTGTACTTCTTTGGTGGTAATTTTTAATAATCTGGCCATTTCTCCCGGATGGGGCGTTAAAATCAACGGAACTGTAGTATTCTGAAGCAATTCTATATCTTCAGACACAATATTTAAAGCATCGGCATCCAACACAATGGGATGCTTAAAATGTTTTAAAACATAGGTCAAAATGAGTTTGGCAGTTTCACTCGTTCCCATTCCGCATCCAATGACACAAGCAGTAGCCTTTTCCATTGCTTCGTCTAGCTGCTGCAGCATACGCTCCTGATACAGTACCGTATAAATCGGTTCTGTCAGCTGCCCTGCTACAATCGGATAAATTTCTTTTGGAACTACCATATGTACCAGACCTGTTCCGCTGCGCAATGCTGCCTTTCCACACATAACTGCAGCGCCTGCCATTCCTTCACTTCCACAAATGCAAAGTAAGTGACCATAATCGCCTTTGTTTGTATTTTGTTTTCTGGGTTTGAACATGGACTCAATCTGCCATTCTTCAGCCACTTCAATATCCGCTTCTTGCTGAGCCACCAGATTATGAGGAATACCAACATCAGCAACTACAATTTCACCGCAGAATTCTTTTGCGGGAGATAATAAATGCGCTGTTTTCATTGTTGTAAACGTAATGGTAACATCCGCCTGAAAACAAACGGTGTCCACAGTTCCCGTATCACATTCAATGCCGCTTGGAATATCTACTGCAATTTTATCCGCTCCTGACAAATTGGCTGTCTCCAACACTTCTGTCATACGTGCATCGGGAGTCCCTTTAAATCCAATTCCGTAAATACAGTCTACCAAGACATCGGCTGTGCGTATCAGTTCAAAGATAAGCTCTTGGTCATCCGCAATACTGAACGCCTGAACATTGGTTTGCCTGATACGGGACAATGTTTCTTTTGCAATATCCGTTTTCGGCAAACCGTCCACCAGTGCAATAATCACTTCCCCGCCTGCTGCATCCAGTCTCCTTGCAGCAACAAAACCGTCTCCGCCATTATTTCCTTTTCCGCACAGAATCACAGTTCTCTTTTCTCTGATATTGTAATGACTGCTGATATATTCTGCGACTGCGGTTCCCGCATGCTCCATCAATGTGATATATGGTATTCCTTCATCAACTGCCCATTGTTCCAATTCTCTTGTTTGTTGATTGTTTAACGCTTTCATACAATCCTCCCAGCCTTGTAGCAATATATATGCTTATCGTCCGTAAATATGAGCAAGCTGTCTCATATGCTCTGCTATGTTATCCGTAAATTGCTCCGACTCTAACCGCCACTGCCAATTATCTCCTATGGTAGAAGGAAAATTCATTCTTGCAGTGTTGGGTAATGACAATATATCCTGCATCTGTAACATGGCGATATCTGCAACACTGCCGTATAACATCCGCATAAATGCGTTCGGCAATTCTTCTAAATCTGTCGCATTACAATAAAAGCAGGCTCTTTTGTGTTCTTCTTCCCGTGTTGAAAAATATCCCAAAACAGTTTCGTTGTCATGGGTACCGCTGTAAGCAACCGTATCTTTTTCATAATTGTGAGGTAAATGCTCATTTTGAGGATTTCCGTCAAAACCGAATTGCAGCACTTTCATTCCCGGATACCCCATTTGCTTCCGTAAAGAAGTGACCTCATCTGTTAACACACCCAAATCTTCCGCAATCATACGGTGCGGCTCTATCACCTCATGAATGGCATGTAACAGCTTTGCTCCCGGTCCTTTCCGCCATTGACCTTTTATCGCATTTTCTTCTCCTGCAGGAATCTCATAGTATCTCACAATTCCTATGAAATGGTCAATTCGGGTAAAATCATACAGTTCAGAACAGCAAGCCATACGATATTTCCACCATTGAAATCCTGTATGCTCCATATAGTCCCAGTCATACAACGGATTTCCCCATAACTGACCTGTATCGGAAAATGCATCGGGAGGTACCCCTGCAACCGCCTTAGGCTGCTTTTCGTCATCTAACAAAAACAATTCAGGATGTGTCCACACATCGGAACTGTCCAAAGCAAGATAAATAGGGATATCTCCAATAATGTAAATTCCTTTTTCATTTGCATACGTTTTTACATCATTCCACTGCTGATAAAACTGATACTGACAAAATTTCCAAAACTGAATTTTCTCTTTTAATAAAATACGATAATTCATCAATGCAGATGAATCACGCGCTTTGATATCAGGATTCCACTTGAGCCATTCACATTGTCCAAAATGGTCTTTACAAGCCATAAAAAGTGCATAATCATCCAACCAATGCTCCTGTTTTTTACAAAACTCCATATAATCGGAACGATATAAATGATTGCTGTTTTCATATGCTATTTGTAGCAATTGTAAACGATGTTCTGCAATTTTGTCATAAGAAATACAAGATGGATTTTCTCCCCAATCGAATTTTAAGATATCACTTTGGGTAAGTAATCCTTGTTCTTCCAACCGGTCTAAGTCAATGAAATAAGGATTTCCCGCAAACGCGGAATAAGACTGGTAAGGACTGTTTCCAAACCCTGTAGGTCCTATCGGAAGCACTTGCCAATATGTTTGCCCTGCTGCATGTAATTGATCAATAAAACGATATGCTGCATTTCCCAGCGTTCCTATTCCATATGGTGATGGTAATGCACTGACAGGCAGCAATACGCCTGCTCCTCTGGTACGGCAAGCCTCCATAGAATCACGCCTCATTTCTTTTTTATATGAATTTATTATATCATTTTTGAATAATAGTTTCAATAAATGCTGCTATTTACAAAAAAATTTGTAAATAATTTATAAAGATGATTCAGACCCTTTGAATCCCCATTTAAGTTTATGCGGGAATCTTGCAAACAAGACATAAACATGGTATAGTTATTATAAATAACGCTATGAAAAAGAAAAGTAACCATTTACCGCTGTCCAGAGAGAATTTGTAACAGCTGAAATCAAATTTACGGTATGGAAATGGCGAAGTTCCCTTTGGAGCGGCACAGCCGAACAAAACAGTAAGCTGTGACGGCAGACCCCGTTACAGGTCATACGAGTGTTTGGTTTACAAAAATAAGGGTGGTACCGCGGAGCATACGTCTTCGTCCCTGTTTAGGGATGAAGGCTTTTTTTATGTCAAAAATCATCCCGTTTATGATAACTTTTTGAAAGGATGTCAAATTGTATGAAGCAACAGCTTGAAACCATTCGCCAATTGGCACTAAAGGCAATCGAAGAAGCCGAAGACCAGCAAGGACTGGAAAATCTGCGCGTAAAATATCTTGGAAAAAAGGGAGAACTTACCGCTATTTTAAAACAAATGGGAAAGTTATCCCCCGAAGAACGTCCTATTATGGGTCAATTAGCCAATGATGTACGTGCAGCAATTGAAGAAACATTTACAAAAAAAGCAGCGCATTTAAAAGAAGCATTGCTGGAGCAAAGATTAAAGCGAGAAACCATTGACGTCACATTACCAGGCAAACACAAAGAACTGGGTTCCAAACACCCGCTTTCCATTGTACTGGATGAAATCAAAGAAATCTTTGTGGGCATGGGCTTTGATATTGTAGAAGGCCCTGAAGTAGAATCTGATTATTACAACTTTGAAGCATTGAATATTCCAAAAAATCATCCTGCCCGTGATACACAAGACACATTCTATATCAATGAAAATGTAGTATTGCGTACACAAACTTCCCCTGTACAAATTCGTACTATGGAAAATCGTGAACCTCCTATCCGTATCATTTCACCCGGTCGTGTATATCGTTCCGATGCAGTGGACGCTACTCACTCTCCTTTATTCCATCAAATAGAAGGATTGGTTGTTGACAAGGGAATTACATTTGCCGACTTAAAAGGTACACTGGAGACCTTTATTAAGCGTTTATACGGAGAAGATTCTGTTGTCCGTTTCCGTCCTCACCACTTCCCTTTTACAGAGCCTTCTGCCGAAGTGGACGTGCAATGCTTTAGTTGCCATGGTGAAGGATGCCGTTTATGCAAAAATGAAGGATGGATTGAAATTTTGGGCTGCGGCATGGTACATCCAAAAGTATTAAGCAATTGCGGAATTGACCCTGAAGTCTACAGCGGTTTTGCACTGGGAATGGGTCTGGAACGTGTTGTTATGCGCCGTTATAACATTGATGATTTGCGTCTGTTCTACGAAAATGACGTAAGATTTTTAAAACAATTCTAAAATAACACAATGAAAGGACTGCAATCACAATGAATTTATCCATGAAATGGTTAAAAGAATTTGTCGATATTGATATAAAACCAAGAGATTTTTCCGAAGCAATGACCATCAGCGGCTCTAAAGTAGAAGGATACGAAATAGAAGGTTCCGAAATTTCCAATGTGGTAGTAGGTAAAATACTGTCTATTGTTCCTCATCAGGATTCCGACCATTTGGTTATCTGTCAAGTGGATATCGGAGAATCAGAACCAATTCAAATTGTAACAGGAGCCAGCAATTTAACAGTAGGAGATTTGGTGCCTGCCGCACTGAACAATTCCACTTTGCCCGGCGGCATAAAAATCAAAAAAGGAAAATTACGCGGTGTAGAAAGTAACGGTATGCTATGCTCTTTGGGTGAATTAGGTCTTACTCTCAATGATTTTCCGTATGCAATTGAAGACGGTATTTTCGTTCTGCAAGAAGATTGTCAACCGGGACAACCAATTTGTGAAGCAATCGGTCTTAATGATATTAAGGTAGAATTTGAAATCACTTCTAACCGTCCTGATTGTTTCTCTGTCATCGGACTTGCAAGAGAAGCCGCTGCTACATTTGATAAACCGCTTACATTACATACTCCTGTTGTAAAAGCAGGAAACGGTTCCTGCAAAGACATGCTGGATGTAAAAATAGAGGAGCCTTCCTTATGTTCTGTTTACAGTGCCAGAATTGTTGAAAATGTTAGAGTAAAGCCGTCTCCCCGCTGGATGCGTGAAAGACTGCGCGCTATGGGAGTTCGACCAATTAACAACATTGTAGACATTACAAACTATGTCATGCTGGAATACGGACAGCCAATGCATGCATTTGATTTACGTTTTATTGAAGATAAAAAAATACGCGTCAGACGCGCCAAAGACGGTGAAACCATTACTACCTTGGACGGTGTTGACCGTACATTAACCCATGAAAACTTGGTCATTGCAGACAGTAAAAAGCCTGTAGCGATTGCCGGCGTTATGGGCGGCGAATACAGCGGAATTATGGATGACACCACCACCATTGTATTTGAATCCGCTTGTTTCGATGGTTCTTCCGTGCGTACTACCGCCCGCGACCAAGGCATGCGTACCGACGCCTCCTCCCGTTATGAAAAAGGATTAGACCCTAATAACTGTCTTCCTGCTTTGGAACGTGCTTGTGAATTGGTAGAATTGCTGGATGCAGGCGATGTACTGGATGATGTTATGGTAGATGACCATTCTTCCCATGAACAACGACGAATTCCTCTGGAAACCGAATGGACCAATGGTTTCCTAAATATTCAATTATCAGCAGAAGAAATGAAAGCAATTCTAAAGAAAATTGACTGCCAGTTTGACGGAGATACCATCCTGGTACCTACCTTCCGCCCCGACTTGGAGCACAAAGCAGATATCGCGGAAGAAATTGCGCGTTTCTACGGTTACAACCGCATTCCAAGCACACCGCTGCGCGGCGATGCACAAGGAAAATATACTCCAAGACAAAAATTTGAAGATAAAATTTCCAATACAATGCTTGCATTGGGATTAAGTGAAATTATGACCTATTCTTTCCTTAGCCCCAAAGCGTACGATAAAATCGGAATGCCGGAGCAGGATTATCTTAGAAATTCTGTTACCATTTCAAACCCTTTAGGCGAAGATACCAGTATCATGCGTACCACTGCTCTGCCGTCTATGCTGGATACTTTAGCACGCAACTACAATAACAGAAACGGAGCAGTAGCTCTGTTTGAACTTGCTTCTGAATATTATCCTGTTGAAGGACAAGAACTGCCTGACGAAAAAACAAAACTAATTGCAGGCTTGTACGGCGACGATTGTGATTTCTTTACTGCAAAAGGTATGGTGGAACAACTGCTGGATACATTGTTTATTTCAAATTATGAATTTGAGGCTTCCTCCAACGAGTATGCTTATCATCCGGGTCGTTGTGCTCATATCATGATTGATGATACTGTCATTGGCGTAATTGGAGAAATTCATCCAAAGGTGGCAGAAAATTATGGCATCAACGAAAGAATCCTGTGTTTCACTTTAGATGTCGACAGCCTATTTGCACATACTCAAACAGATGCGACTTACACTCCTCTTCCAAAATTCCCTGCAGTTACCCGTGACCTTGCGCTGATTTGTGATGAAACCATTCCTGTCCGCATATTGGAAAAAGCGATTACAAAAGGTGCAGGTAATTTACTGGAAACAATCCAGTTATTTGACGTTTACCAAGGTGAACAAATTGAAAGCGGTAAAAAAAGCGTTGCGTTTAACATTGTTTTACGCTCTGCTGAAAACACTTTAGCAGAAGAACAAGTAAACAGCACCATGAAAAAAGTAATGAAAGAACTGGAAAAGGTAGGAGCCAACTTAAGAGTATAAGAAAATTTACATGTTTTTACTTGTAATTAATTGTAATTTGTTGTATTATGGATTTGTAATGGAGGGATAATTACAATGCTAGACAGAACTATGACGTTTTCTTTTAATAACAACCGTGACGATGATATAAAAGCAATTTTGACAACGGTATATAACGCATTGCAAGAAAAAGGTTATAACCCCATCAATCAAATTGTAGGATACATTCTATCTGAAGATCCAACTTATATTACAACACACAATAACGCCCGTAGTCTCATCCGTAAAATTGACCGTGATGAATTATTGCAGGCTTTGTTAAAATCTTATCTGAAATAATTTAAAACTGTCATTGTAAATTACAATGACAGTTTTTATTTTCTTTACTTATGAAACCAGTTATGCTATAATTTAATTTCAAAGTAACGAATGAGGAGGTATATATGCATGAAAGTAAAAAAAGCGAATGCGTCAAAGTTTCCAACTTATAAAGGTAAGCCTCTTGTCAGATGCGGAAACACAATTTACTATGGTGATATGAAAGACCCATATGTAATTAAAATGGATATTAAATCAACAAAAAAATTGGCAGAACAAGAGATTGCAGATGAAATAACCATACAACTCATGCGTACAGACAGTACAATCAGCACAAAAAAACAAATTGTAAAAACAAGCAAAAAAAACGGACTATACTTGGCAATGGATATTTCAGAAGCTTGGCTGGAACGTGCCTTAGCCAATAATGAAGAGTAAACCATATAAAATGATATTTTAAAGAATGAATAAAAAACGGCATAGCAAAAGCTATGCCGTTTTTTTAGAATGCACTTCTCTTCTAGATTTTTCTTTTTATCTTATGTTGCAATACGAAAAAATCAACTCAAATGATAACGCTTAAAACACGTTCATGAAAAATTTTTTTAAAATACTGTATCACTTTGAAAAACACTTTTACATAGCACCTTATCAAGCAGCAATCATTATCCTGCACAATCTATAAAAAACTGTCTTAGCCAACCAATGCATTTGTCTGCAAATATGCATCAATGGTATCCGTATTGGAAGGTCGTGCAAATAATCCATCATGCACAGCAGCACCTGCAGCGCTTTCCTTCACAAAGGTTATGGAATTATCAAATTGTTCTGTGTCCATAGATGCCGACTGTGTAAATGGATATATTTCTTTCCCGCTTAAATCATAACTTTCCAAAAAACTTCCTATAATCATAGGAGCAGTATGCCACCAAATAGGATAGCCAATCATAATAATATCGTATTCCTCTATGGACTCGGGGAGATTAGAAATTTCCGGACGTTCGTTATTGTCTCGTTCCGTTAAAGCCAATTTACCGCATTCATTATAATCGGTTGGGTACGGAGTACTCGGCTGAATTTCCAATAAATCTCCTCCGGTTTGTTCCGCAATATAAGCAGCCATGTCTTCCGTATTTCCGGACCATGAAAAATAAGCAACCAAAATTTTGCTTTCTGATGTATCAAGATGATTTGTATTCGGAATATTTTGTAAATTTTCAGAAGAATCGGAGCTAACTAATGTATTTTGATTGTTTGATGTCTGCCCGCATGCTGCTAAAGACAATATCAAAGCAATAGCCATAACAAAACTAAAAATTTTTTTCATTATCATGAATTCCTTTCCTTTAAACATCATTTTCTTCTGCCATTCATATCAAATCAGTTAAAATTTGCTGCAAATACCATTTGTCTATAGTGAGAATCTTTTTTCCTGTGTTTACATACACTCACAGAGGATTTGATAAATTTCTTCCCGATTCAATACCCGTGGATTGCATGTGATAATATTACAGGTATCAGCTATTTGACGAAGTACTTCAAAAGTAATGTCTACTTTCGATTTCAACTCCGTTAATTTTGTAGGAAGACCACAATCCTGAATCAGCTTTTCCAACGCTTCTAATCCTTTCTGTCCGGTAGATTCATGAAATACTTCTTTGGAAAAACGCGTAAATTTCTCCTCTGCATCTTTCAAAATATGGCGGTAATAAGCAGGTTGAATCACCGATAACCCTTGTCCATGATTGCAATCCGTATATGCTCCAAGCTGATGTTCTATCTGATGAACTTGAAAATCAGTAGAACGTCCTACTTTCAGAATTCCATTCTCTGCCATGGCAGAATCCCACATCAAATTGCCTCGAGCCTGCATATCATCCGTATTTATAAGCAGACGGCGCATATTTACAACTGTATTTCGCATAATTGCCAATGCTACGTCATCGGAGACATTATCCTTGTCTGAGTTACCAAAATAAGTTTCCATCGCGTGGCTTAATGTGTCAAACGCTCCTGAAAATACTTGTATTGTGGGAACAGATGCGGTATACAGAGGATTTAAAATCGCGAAAGAAGCACATACACCCATAATAGGGCCTTTCCACTTCTTTTCTTCATAAGTAATGACTGCACCGGAATTCATTTCTGCTCCTGTACCAGAAGCGGTAATCACTGCTCCCAGCGGTATTCCCGTCTGCGGAAATTTTCCTTCTTCATATTCCATGTTCCAAATATCCGTTTCTAACATTGCTTGTGCAGAAATTACTTTACAACAATCAATGACGCTTCCACCTCCCACTGCTAATATAAAATCTATATGATGCTCTCTTGCAAGCTTGACCCCTTCCTGTACTTTTGCATACGTCGGATTTGGCATAATCCCCTCAAAATCCACAATTTCTTTGTCTGCTTGAATAAGCAGATATTTGATTTCATCATAAATTCCATTCGTTTTGACAGAACCACCGCCATATGCCAGCATAACCTTTTTTCCAACCTTAGGAAGTTCATGCTGCAATGCTTCTGCTGTGATTCCTTCTCCAAAATATACTTTTGTCGGACAAAGATAAGTAAACTTATTCATGATAGATTCCTCCTAAAAGATATTACCTTGATGAAAATTGACAATTTGCTGATATGATTTCCTGCAATGAAATATGCTCGTTGCGGTAACGCGCTCTAGGATTCTTTTCCGGAATGGTTAACGCAATTGCCTTTTGGGGACATGCATGGACACAAGCCAGACAAGTTTGACAATTTCCCGAAAAATAAACTGCTGTTCCCTCCATTAGTTGAATAGAAGCAGACGGACAAACTTTTTGACAGATACCACAGCCAATACAGTGGTCTGTAATTTTGAATAAGTGCTGCCATAACCTGGGTAAAGTTTGATTCATTCGCTCCAGAAATTGCTGATGTGCAGCGCGGTCTTCCTCCGTAACCCGAGCAATCATATTTTTCCCGGCATTTAAATCATCAATGATATGAAGTAACTGCCGCTCAATATTTTTATTTATTTTCTTTTCCTCTTCCATATCAAATCCCGGCAGCCAATTATCTGCCATTTGAATTACATTAATGTAATTCACTTTGATACCGCAATTGTCACAAAAATTTTTTGCCAGCTCTGCTGCTCCTCCATGTCGATTGCCATAAGTCAAAATAATATAAAAATATTTGCTTTGAAAAACAGCTTTCTGCAAAAAATCTTTTACCATACGCGGTAACTCGTGACCATAAACAGGAGAAACAATTCCAATGCTGTCATCCTGATAATTCAAGGGTTTTCTATGAATCATCTGTGGAATACTAAGTGGATTTTTTTCAATTTGTTTTGCAATATAAAGACTGTTTCCCGTTCCCGTAAAATAGAATACCATTACCGCCAAATCTCCTTCCTGTTTTCTTGCACCATAGTTAGAAGCGTGCTATAATTCGATTGAAACTATCGGTTTCTACCATCGATTATAATATACGGTTGTTACAATCGGTCAAGAACTTTTTATAAAATTTTGAAACTTAGAAAGGACCATTCTCATGTATACCATGATGCAAGTGTGCAAAGAAGCCAACATGACCTATCAAGCACTAAAATTTTACTGCAATGAAGGATTGATTCCGAACGTTAAAAGGGATAAAAACAATAGACGTATCTTTGATGAGAAAGATGTAAAATGGATTAAAGACCTTGTCTGCTTAAAAAAATGCGGTATGAGTATTCAAGAAATGAAAGAATATTTAAACTTATGCCTTCAGGGAGAAACGACTATTCCTCAAAGAAAAATTATGTTGAAAAACAAACAAGAAGCGCTACAAGCTTCCATTCAAATGTTAAAAGCCAGTGTTGACTACATTGAGTGGAAACAAAATTTCTATGATGAAGTACTTTCGGGAAAACGTCCTTATGTCAGCAATCTAATTCGAGTCGACGATGAAGTGAACGACAAATAAGAAACAGACATATAAAAGTTTATGCTTCTGTGAAAGTACATCAATCCAGTTTGACCTGATATAATAGGTACTGGCAATAAAAAAACTCTCCGAATAAACAGTTATTCGTTTATTCGGAGAGTTTTTGTCTGTGTGATATTAGTTGGTGCGACAGATAAAAATACTCAAGGCTATTATATTGTATTATTATATATAAATCTGTTATGTTTATTTTAAAACATCAAACCTTGATTTAAATTATCCATATTCATGGCAGTTACTTGCTTTTCCATATGGTAATAAGGTAATGCTTCTCCATTGATATCTACCGTTTGCTCTGAAAGAACAGCATACCCCATTGCCTGATACCATCCTTTAACCTGCTCATGAACGTCTACTGCAGCGGTAAAAATATCATTGACTGCCAGTTCATCTTCAAGACATTGTAATAATTCAGTACCAAATTTATGGTGCTGATATTGAGGCAGGATAAACAAACGTTTAATGACATTATCTTTGATTGTTCCTGTGCCTACCAAATATCCATCGCTTTCCATTAAATACACATTGGCATTCATTAAATCATCTTTAATCGCTTCTTCTGAATGCAAATTTAGAAAAAAATCTACAACATTTTCTGAAAAACATTCAGGATAGCACTCTTTGATGGTACGGTGCACCATATTTTTTACGGTTTGTAAATCTGCCAATTTTGCTTCGTATACCATATTATTTTCTCTCTCCCTTTTATGGATAAAAAAGACAGAATGCCACCTAGTAAAAGAAGGCAGCTTCTGTCTTTTTCTTATTTACCAATATCTGTTCTGTAATGTGCACCCTCAAAATAAATTTTGGAAACAGCATCATATGCTTTTTTCAATGCACCTTCCAAAGTTGTGTCAGTTGCGGTTACGCCCAACACTCTGCCGCCATTTGTATAAAACTTACCATTTTCTTTTTTGGTTCCTGCATGATAAACGGTTGCTCCCTCAATTTGGCCGTTTTCATTCAAACCTGTCATTTCAATGCCTTTTTCATATTTTTCGGGATAACCGCCTGAAGCCATTACTACACATGCTGCAGCTTCGTCGGACCATTCAATATCTACATCTGATAGACATTCATTACGCACGGCCATCATAATCTCCAACAAATCGGACTTCAATCTTGGCAGTACCACCTGTGTTTCAGGGTCGCCAAAACGACAGTTGTATTCAATTACCTTAGGACCGTTTGGAGTCAGCATCAAACCAAAATACAAACAGCCTTTAAACGGTCTGCCTTCTTGATTCATTGCAGCAATGGTAGGGAGGAAAATTGTATCCATACATTCCTTCGCAATTTCATCTGTATAATACGGATTTGGACTGACTGTGCCCATTCCCCCTGTGTTCAATCCTTTGTCATTGTCTAACGCACGTTTGTGGTCTTTGGAAGATACCATTGGTTTTAATGTTTTACCGTCAGTAAATGCCAATACGGAAACCTCAGGACCTGTAATAAATTCTTCTACTACAATCTTGTTACCCGACTGACCAAAAATTTTATCTTCCATAATTGATTGAACCGCATCTTTTGCCGCTTGTAAGTTTTCAGCGATGATAACACCTTTTCCCAATGCAAGCCCGTCTGCTTTGACTACAATCGGAAATGTATTATTTTGCTCAATATAAGCAATCGCAGATACCGAATCGTCAAACACTTCATAACCTGCGGTAGGAATGCCGTATTGTTTCATCAAATTTTTAGAAAATACTTTGCTGCTTTCAATCACAGCAGCGTTTGCTGTTGGACCAAATGCCGGAATTCCTGCTTCTTCCATTGCATCTACCATACCTGCAGCCAATGGATCATCCGGTGCAACAACAGCAAAGTCAATTCCGTTTTGTTTTGCAAAGGTTACCATGGAATCTTTATCCATGGCGTTGATATCAACACACTGTGCATCACAGGAAATACCGCCATTACCGGGAGCACAATAGATTTTTTCTACTTTTGGACTTTCTAACAATTTGCGGATAATGGCATGCTCACGGCCGCCGCCGCCTACTACAAGCAGTTTCATAAAAGCTACCGTTCCTTTCTGAAATGAAACTAATGATTAATGATGGAACAAACGCACTCCTGTAAACGCCAAACAAATGCCGTATTTATTACAGGTATCAATAACGTGGTCGTCACGGATAGAGCCGCCTGCCTCCGCGATATAAGAAACACCGCTGCGATGCGCACGTTCAATGTTATCTCCAAATGGGAAAAATGCATCCGAACCGAGAGAAACACCTGTCTGTTGGTCAAGCCAAGCACGTTTTTCTTCCCTGGTCAAACGTTCCGGTTTCTCTGTAAAGAACAATTCCCATGTACCGTCTGCCAATACGTCCATATCATCATCTGAAATGTATACGTCAATGGTGTTATCACGGTCAGGACGGCGAATATCTGCTTTAAACGGCAGATTCATTACTTTCGGATGTTGACGCAGGAACCAGATATCCGCTTTATTTCCGGCCAATCTGGTACAGTGAATGCGGGACTGTTGTCCTGCCCCAATTCCGATTGCCTGTCCGTCTTTGGCGTAACATACAGAATTGGATTGCGTATACTTTAATGTAATCAATGCAATCAGCAAATCACGTTTTGCCTCTTGAGGCAATTCTTTATTCTCACTTACAATATTTTGAAGCATCTCTTCATTGATTTTAATTTCATTTCTGCCCTGCTCAAATGTAATACCGTAAACATCTTTGTGTTCTATGGGAGCAGGCTGATATGCTTCATCAATTTGAATGACATTATAGCTGCCCTTGCGTTTTGTTTTTAAAATTTCCAATGCTTCCTGTGTATAAGACGGAGCAATCACTCCATCGGAAACTTCTCTTGCAAGCAAAGTTGCTGTCTGTGCGTCGCAGGTATCGGACAATGCAACAAAATCGCCGTAGGAAGACATTCTGTCTGCACCGCGCGCTCTTGCGTATGCGGTAGCAATTGGAGATAGCTCTAAATCATCTACAAAATAAATTTTTTTCAATGTGTCGCTCATTGGAATCGCCACTGCTGCGCCGGCAGGGCTGACGTGCTTAAAAGAAGCTGCCGCAGGCAATCCTGTTGCCTCTTTTAACTCTTTTACCAATTGCCAGCTGTTAAACGCGTCTAAAAAATTGATATATCCAGGCTTACCGTTTAAAACAGTAATTGGCAATTCGGAACCGTCTTTCATAAAAATACGGGACGGTTTTTGATTTGGATTACATCCATATTTCAGCATTAATTCATTCGACATCAGAAATATCCTCCTTTACTTATTTTTATTGACGATTCTGGTTTCTGTCAGACCATTTTCCAATTGGATAAAGCAAGTAAATAAAGAAACTTTATTGTCTGCATTTAAACTATCCCATACGGTATTGGTGAAAGAATCAATATCACCCTCAACTGCAACACGAATCGGCTCTCCTTCAAAAGAAGGAATTGGGTTTCCGTCACAGCGATACGTATGAATAAAATGACCTTCCCCATTGACAGGCTGTGCATATTCATAAAAATAACGCAATGCACTGTCAGGATTACCGTTATTGCTTTTTAAAATGGAAAGTTTATACTGCAATCCGTTATTTACCACCACTTCTCCCGAAATACGAGGGGTAAAGTTCGGCGCGTCAGGTTCAAAGGTACGGGTACGCAACGCATCTTCAAAGGTACGTCCTTGCTCCAATGCATCATAAATGGTATCCGTTTGGTCACCGTTTGTTACAATGGTAGTATTACCAATGACACGAACAGGAGCATAAATAATGAGAGATGGGTCTGTTAACTTAGATTCATCAAACGCTTTTGTTTTAATACCCAAACCATCTTCTACAAATACACGGTTACGGCTGTTTTCGCTTCTTCCCATAATAAAATAGGAAATAACGCCATGTGTTCCGTCTTTTGTTTTTCCAATCATGATGCCACGGCCCGGATACGTATTGCTTTTTAAAAGTTCAGCAAAATTTTTCAATTCCATGTTCTTACTCCAATTCAAAAATAGTTACTCATTTATTTTTACAAAATCTTGTTCTATTTCAAGTTTGCCTTGGCAAAACAGAGAAACCGCCTGAGGCAACAATTTCCATTCGGCTTCTTCCATAACGCGTTTTTGCAAAGTCTGCGCCGTATCGTCGGGAGATACCGCAACCGCTTTTTGCAAAATAATAGGTCCTCCATCGCAAACCTCGTTTACAAAGTGAATGGTAGCACCTGTCAGTTTCACACCACGCTGCAATGCTGCTTCATGCACACGTAAGCCGTAAAATCCTTCACCGCAAAAAGCGGGAATCAAAGAAGGATGCACATTGATGATTTTGTTGCGATAAGCATCAATGACTCGGTCACTGATAATGGTCATGAATCCTGCCAATACGATTAAATCAATTTGATGTTTTTGCAGCAAATCTATCAGAGCACGGTCATATTCTTCCATGGTAGCGTACTGTTTCCGAATCAATACTTCACAAGAAATCCCCGCATTTTTTGCTCGTTCCAAAGCAAAAGCATCTGATTTGCTGGAGATGACCAAAGAAATTTCTCCGTTGATAATTTCTCCTCGTCTTTCCGCATCAATCAAAGCTTGCAGATTGGTTCCTCCGCCGGATACCAAGACCGCGATTTTTAGCATAAAACGACACCCTCTTCGCCTTTTACCACAGTTCCGATTAAGAAAGCTTCTTCTCCGTTTTCCTTCAAATGTGCAATTGCCTTTTCTGCTTCCGATGCAGGAACTACAACACACATACCGATACCCATATTAAAGGTGCTGTACATATCCTGTGTTGGAATATTTCCTGTTTTTTGAATTAAATCAAAAATAGGTAAGGTTGGGAAAGCATTCATTTCAATTTTAGCAGTATATCCCTCTTTCATCATGCGAGGAAGATTTTCATAAAAACCGCCGCCTGTTACATGAGAAATCGCTTTTACCGTACAAGTTTTCATCAAAGACAACATAGGACGAACATAAATTTTTGTTGGAGTCAGCAATGCTTCTCCCAAAGTGGTACCCAGTTCTTCATAATACTGTTTTAAATTTTCTTCATTTACATCAAATACTTTCCTTACCAAAGAAAATCCGTTGGAATGTACGCCGGAAGATTGAATACCAATAATCGCGTCACCTTCCTCCATAGAAGAACCGTCGATTACTTTTTCACGGTCTACCATACCTACGCAGAAGCCTGCCAAATCATATTCATCTATTGGATAAAAGCCCGGCATTTCAGCAGTTTCACCGCCAACCAATGCACAGTTGGATTGTACGCATCCATCTGCAACACCTGAAACAATTTTTTCAATTTTTTCAGGAAAGTTCTTTCCTACTGCCAGATAATCCAAAAAGAACAATGGCTGTGCACCGCAGCAAATAACATCGTTTACGCACATCGCTACACAGTCAACGCCAATAGTATCGTGCTTGTCCATCAAAAATGCCAAACGCAATTTTGTACCTACGCCATCTGTTCCCGAAACAAGGATAGGTGTTTTCATATCGGTGAAATCCGGTTGGAACAATCCGCCAAAGCTTCCAATATTGGAAACAACGCCGGGAATATTGGTACGTGCAACGTGTTGTTTCATCAATTCAACGGCTTTATAACCTGCGGTTACGTCAACGCCTGCCTCTTTGTAGCTGTCACTAAAATTTTTCATGGTTTTATGTTCTCCTCAATATGTTAAAGTCCAATTGATTTATCATCGTTATAACGCGTCTACTTCAGCCTGCAAAGCTGCATCTTTTTTCTTTACGCCTTCTACCATTTCTGCTTTCATTGCATCCAATTTTTTTGCCAGCTCTTCATCGCCGATTGCCAACATTTGCACTGCAAGAATCGCTGCATTTGCAGCGCCGTCAATGGCCACGGTTGCTACCGGAATTCCGCTTGGCATTTGTACGGTTGCAAGCAAAGCGTCCAATCCGTCCAATGTAGAAGATTTGATTGGAATACCAATGACAGGCAAGGTGGTGTGTGCTGCCAAAACGCCTGCAAGATGAGCAGCTTTTCCCGCTGCCGCAATAATCACACCAAAACCATTTTCTTTTGCATGCTCGGAAAACTCGGCAGCATCATGGGGGGTTCTGTGAGCAGACATCACATGAACCTCAACAGGAACACCAAAAGATTTTAATTTTTTCACTGCAGCAGAAACAGTTGGAAAATCACTGTCACTGCCCATAATCACTGCAACTTTTTTGGACATAGTAAAAACACCTCTAAATTCGTTTCATTCGTTCATTTTTGCTTACACTTACACAAAAAACAGGCTACGGAGCAAATGTGCAGCGTAGCCTTTATATCACATGCAGCAAATGACAAGAAGAGGAACGAAATGGAACTATTACATGATATACCATATTTCATTCTCCCTCCTGTTTCAACATTATATATAGTATTATATTTCATTTTTGTAACAAATTCAATAGTGGTTTGGAGATAGATTTTTTTTGTATGGTTACTATAAAAAATAAAAGGATATCTGTATATATTGTCACAATTTGTCTGCGGATTTTGCAACAAGAAGCAGCAGAACAAAATAAAAAAGGTACTGTCATAAAACAGTACCTGAAAAAGAGAAACTATATTACGATTTTACAGATTAATACATGCCACCCATACCAGGATCCATTGGCATTGCAGGAGCTGCTGCTGCAGGCTCTTTCTTATCTGCAACCAAAGATTCTGTGGTCAATACCATGGCAGCAATGGAAGCTGCATTTTGCAGTGCGGAACGTGTTACTTTTGTTGGGTCCACAATACCTGCGGAAA
>ERZ773103.1994-NODE-1994-length-20168-cov-3.143887_pt1 | contig 20168 bp, 20 predicted proteins | sample MGYA00511118_ERZ773103 | MGnify/ENA primary metagenome ERZ773103 (study PRJEB29015, sample SAMEA2737821) | human gut metagenome | biome: human gut; feature: human-associated habitat; material: faeces | place: China | collected 2012 ... | reverse complement strand
CGTTTCAGTCAGGCTTCGATACTTTTCCTCTTCCCTATCCTCGCAGACCACATTACAATGATGTTCTAGCACAACAGACGAATTCCCTACTGCTTTTCGAATTTCCTCTGCATTCTGCTCCAGAATTGAAAGCAGCGGTGCTGTGAAAATAATCCGTTTTTTGTTGTACCGTTCCCCATGCGCAAGCGCATACCGCAGAGAGGACAGGGTTTTGCCGCCCCCAGTCGGGACATTCAGACGGTAGATGCCCGGCCGCTCTTTGGCAAATTGCTTACACTGATCCGAGATATTCTTCCTTGCTCTCGCAATGGGCGTATCCATGGGAAACTGTGCAATTTTCTCTTCCACATGACGCAATCGTTCTGCCCATAATTCCGACATACGCTCCGGCCACGCCGGGAAAACTGTACCATTCATAAAAGCGGCTGTATCATGCCGGTCCCCCTCGATCACCGTCGATAAGAGCATCCGTGCCAGCAGCCCCATGGCAAAATAGTACTCGTCATCCTCCGCATAGTTCTCATCTATCTTTGTGAAGATGCCACCAATTTCCTCTGCGGCAAGCTGAAACAGCCTGTCTATTTCCCGAGGTGACGTGAGCCCGCAAAATACTTTGACCGCCTCTTCATAACCGATGTTTTCCTTTTCCTCCCGGTATTTCAGTCCGATACGGCCTGCGGCATCTATGCAGTCAAACAGGCCGTGATGGGCCCCCACCGCAAAGGCCAGCAGCTCCGCCGCAATAATTTCATGGAGCTGATCCGATCTATGGAAGCGCTCCATCAGAAATCGGCACCCCTGAAAGGTATGGATCACCGACCCTTTTACATGGCTTTCCGTTCCCAGAAGGTACTCCTGAAATGTCTCTGTCATCTTCCCAATATCATGTATCAATCCTGCCAGATAGGCAGCATGCTCAAGTCCGACCTCTCGCAGACATATTCGTGCCCGCTCCGCCGTCCCCTGCAAATGCGCCTGCACCGTCTGCAGCTCTATTGCTCCATCGGGAAGCTCCCGTTTATGTGCATAATACTCCATTTCCTCCCCTCCATTATATTCAAAATATCACAAAGTCCGGCTATTGTAAAGAAATTATTGTGTATTTTGTCAATAAATCAAATTATCCATTCGCTTTTTCTGTTGAAACCATCCCATGGATTTGGTAAAATAAAGTCATACACCTTTCACTTCGGCCGAACAAAGGAGGTCTACCATGACAGAATTGGAAACCATGCAGCGGGCCAAGATGTATCTAAGCAAGCTGGCACAGGGAATCGATCCCATCTCTGACACAAAGATTCCTGAGGATTCGGTATTTAATCAGCCCCGGCTGGCACGGTGCTTTTTCTATGTATCCGGTGTATTGCAGCAGGTTATCGATGCCGGCGGCATTCCCACCGGGCATCCCAAAGCTTCCAAATCCGCCAAAGCGGAATTTCACATCACGCCGGAACAGCTTTCCGCTGTTTCACTGTCGGATGAGCCCCTTCGGATCACAGCATTTGCATCCCTCCTCTCCGCCGCTGTCAATGATCCTGATATGAAGCATGCAAAGGCGACCACCATCACTGACTGGCTGTTGAATCACGGCTTTCTGCAAAAAGTCGAGGACGCAGCCGGAAAGCAGCACCGGATCCCTACGGAGTCCGGCCGACAGATCGGGATGTATACAGAGACCCGCCGGGGGCAGTCCGGCACCTATGAGGCAGTTTTTTATACGCCGAATGCCCAGCGTTTTCTTCTGGATCACATTCCGGAAATCTTTGAAGCCAAACAGTAACGATCAGAATTGGAGTGGAACCTGTGCGTGGAAATTTGATTCTGTTCGATGTAGACGGAACCATTATTACAGAAGGCAACTACATTCCCGCCTCTGCGGTAAATGCCATCCGGGCAGCACATCGTATATCTCACCGATCCCCATGGCCTCCAGCAGTGCCCGGTCAATGCAGCCATTCCTGACATCCAGCAGTGCGAACCGGAAATATCCGTGGCTTCGGACCATGCCTCGCCGGTAAGCCCGAAGCGAATATAATCCTTGACGGAAAAGACATATTGGATATTGGCGTAAACCTCAGGGCAGTGCTGCTTTATCCACCGCAGCAGCGGCGCTTGCTGACAGGGCATGATCTGCTGACAGATCTGCGGGTATACCCGACCATGGGTATCATCCTCATACCACTGCTGAACAATTTCCCATGCCCGGTTATCCGTGGAGCCGATCCCCTGATAAGCGGGCTTATCATCATTTCCCCAGAGATACAGTCCCTTTCCGTGCCCGCAGACGGCAATCCCCAGAACATCTTCCGGGGAAATGGCTGATCTCTCAAAAATCTCCCGGATGCAGGCGCAATTGGCCTGCCAAAGTGATTCCATATCCCGCTCGCTATAGCCGGGCTGGGGAGAACATACAGGGGTCTTCCGTGCTGCAACACAAAGCTCAGTCCCGCTGAGATCAAATAGTGCCGCCTTTGTCATAGTGCCGCCGTTATCGAGACCAATCGCATACTGTTTCATTTAAAGCTCCCCTCCAATAGTTGCAATCGATTGCATATATAATGTCAAAAAATTTCAGAACATATCAATGGGAAAAATTCCTCAAATTCAACAAATAATTGCGAAAATAAGCTGTATTCTAAAATTCGAAACGCAATCGATTTGCCGATTGTGCCTATTTGTTACAATCTGGTTTCATATCGTATATAATGAATCAATAATACGATGCTCCATTGTGGTTTTCCCAGCAAACGCCCCATTTGGATTTCAGGAAATAAGGAGTTGCCATGACAATTTACGATATTGCAAAGTGTGCCGGCGTTTCGGCCAGCACCGTTTCCCGCGTGCTCAATAATAAGCCGGGTGTAAACCGTGAGACCCGGGCAAGGATCGAAAAGCTGCTGGTCGAAAACTATTTTGCCCCCAATGCCTCCGCTCAGGGCCTTGTCAGCCAGTCTTCCCGGATCATCGGTATTATGATGTCGGATATCCGCACCATACACCATGCGGAGAGCGCCTATTATGTGGAGCAGGCACTGCAAAAGGCTGGCTATTCCTGTCTGATCGTCAACTGTGGCTTTACCGATGAATCTCGGGAAGCGGGGCTTCGTCTGCTGGCCTCCCGCCGTGCGGAGGCTGTGGTGCTGATCGGTTCCACCTTCCAGTCGGAGAAAATCAAGAAAGCCATTGCGCTTCTTTTGGGAGACAGGCCGATCATTCTGGAAAACGGCATCATTGACCTGCCCAATGTCTACAGTGTGCTGGCCGATGAAGAGCACGGGGTCGCAGCCTGTTTAGAGCTTCTGTACAGCAAGGGCCGCAGACATCCCTGTTATGTCAATATGAACACCACCCCCAGTAACCTGCTGAAGCTTCGGGGCTTTTCCCACGTTTGGCGGGAGCATTTTCCCGGAACCGAGCCCCGGATCATCGATGTGGCCCGCCGGGAGGACTGCGATGAATGGAACACCTGCTACGATGCTGTAAAGGCCATGTTCTCTCAGCCCCAGGAGATCGATTCCATCATTTTCTCTACCGACCAGCTGGCCAATGCCGGAATGCGGGCCCTGCAGGATCTTGGCATTCGCATTCCCGAGGACGTGGCGATCATCGGTATTGACAACTCCATCTACTCGCAGCTGTGTTCCCCCCAGATGACCGTTCTGAACAACAAGATGCCGGAGCTCAGCATCACCTGCTCCAATATTCTGCTTCAAATCCTCAGCGGTCAGACCGTATCCAATCGGCTGATGGTGGTCTCCGAGATCATTGAGCGCGGCACCACCTGATTTCCGCCGGACATATCCGCTCACAAGTCAGATAACCCCTGAGATCCATTGCGATCTCAGGGGTTAATTGGATTGGTGCGATCATTCCGCCGCAGAAGGCCGAAAAATCAGCGAATTCTCTTCAGCTGGATCACCTGATGGTCTGCATTTGCATGGGTGGGGAACAGGAACAGATCTCCTCTGCTGTTGTGGCAGATTCCATGGGCCTTCAGGTCACTGTTAAAGTAGCCATGCTTTGCTACGATCTCAAAATCATCGTTGAAAATGGTGATATAACCGCTCCGGCCAGCCACATACATATACTCGCCGTCATAGGTCATGCCGGAGGGCTGCCCCAGTGTACCGTGGATATATGCGGCAATGGTGCCATCCGGATTATATACGGTTACTGCGTCGCCGTCACGGTCTGCGGCCCAGACCCGGTCCTTACTGTCGCAGGCAGCGGCATGCACAATGTTCAGATTCTTGATGTTCGCAACATAGGTATCCCAATTCGCCAAATCGCTCTCACCGGTGATAAAAGCAGGGATCTGCTGATCCACATAGGTCTCGATGTCCGACATAATTGCGGAATATTCATCGCCCTCTTCAGCGGTACGGGAAATATAGCCGGTCTGATCCACGATCAGATCCTCTTCAATGGCGTGATTCAGTCCCTTGGTGTAATATTCGCCAAAGCCCTGAATGATATCCGGCAGATCGCCGGAAGCCATCATCTCTTACATATTCTCGGTGGATCGCATCATATTCTTTCTTCATTTTAGCAATCGATTTCTATTTAAATGGCAACACTACCCCAATCACTCTGTTGTCGGGTATGCTGAACGATCCATAATTTTAGGGGAGGGCGTTATGCCCTCCCCTGCTCTTTCTGCATTCGAAATCCATTCAATCAAATCAATAATAGTACTTCTCCACCAGCTTGCCGTCTTCCTCCAGCAGCCTGCAAAGATGGTCGATTGCCTTCATCTTCATATCCAGATCCAGCGGAACATTTTTCCCCTCGTATCCCGGATTTCTCGCCTTCCCGATAAACACCCGAAGACAGGTGCAATGTTCCACCAGCTGTTTAGCTAAAATTGCAGCGCCGTTTTCTCCATCGATCTCCCGAAAATCCGGCGTGGTCGCTTTATAATACCGCTCCAGTATATCCCCTGCCCGGGTAACGGTCAGCAGGCCCTCGGTCACCAGGTCAATATCCGCCATAAACGCAATGGGCGGCACGCCGTCCGCAGCAGTTTCCGGCATTGTGACCACAGGTGTATCCAAAATTCTGGACACAATGTTGGAGGTGGTTCCGCCGCAGATGATCTTCGCTCCCTCTGCACTCATAAATTCATGCACCATAAAGGCGTCATCCTCCGGATATTCCGGCGGCCCATACATCAGGTTGACTGTCTCCTCTGTTGGAACACGGATCACCATGGCTGTTACGTCATCGGTGGGCTTGCCCCCATAGAGGTTATTGACCGCCTCCACCAACTCAGACGCCAGCCGCCGGGCACTATGGAAGGTCCCGGTTCTCTGGCACAGCCATGCGGCAACGCTGTCCCAATTCCATGAAAAAGAGAAATGGTTGTCAATCCCGGCATTCACCGCACCATCAGAGGTAATGACAATCACATCTCCCTCTACCAGCGGAATGCTGCTCTCCCAGATTTTCTTCTGTTCGATCATCCGAAGGGTGCGCTCCGGCTGAACGATCTGCCGGTTCCGAATGATCCACGCCTGCGGGTTGTCAAACTCCACCAGCTTAGCCACGCCGTTCTTATCGATATTTACTACGGAGAAAGTGCAGTAATTCATTCCTCGCTCCGAACAGACCGGAAGACTGCGAATGACCACATCCACCGCCGATTCTACGCTTTCGCCCCCCAGCAGCATGGTGGACAAAATGGCAGAACCCATGGTAGAGAGAATATTCGCCTTGACTCCGCTGCCCATGCCATCGGCCAACACACCAATAAAGCCATCCTTCCAGCGCTTATGCTCTACCCGGTCACCGCAGACCTCCTCGCCATCGTGATTGATGCTTCGGTAGCCATAGTCAATGCTGATATTCAATTGGCATCCTCCTCTTCTCCCATGATCCGCTTTTTCAGCTGATTCAGCGTCACCTTGGTTTCCGCTGTGGTCTCTCCGAGAAGATAGGCAATCTGCTGTGCCACCATCATTTGCTTATCGATTACCTTCTGTGCCATCTCTACGCTCTGGAGTCTCGACTGCTGCTGTGCCTCTTCCTCCGTCTCCTCCTGTGTAACATCCTGAAACAGTCCCAGCACCATGCCCAGTTCCTTCAGCGGGACCAGACTGGCCTCTACCCGCAGAAACAGCTCCGGGATATCCAGCCGCTTTCCCCGGATGGCCAAGCCTGTCCCCAGAACATATTGGACATCGCCGGGATCCATGATCTCAAAGATATATTTTTCCTGATCCCTCTGAATGGAAAACAGCGATCCAGCCTCCTGATTAAAGTCTACGATCTTCTGGTTTTCATCGATCAGCAGCGCCGCCACCGGCAGATTTTCATACAGAACGCTGTAGACATCACGCCCCACGTCTTTCACCACCTGTCTGCAAATGCTGACCGGCTCCCGATGGTTCAGAATTGCCTCCGCCCGCTGGCGGCAGGTTTCATAGCCGCAAAGGCCGCAGTTTTTTTGCTGCCGATGATTTCCCACTCCGATCCGACTGAGCATCTCGGTGATCTCCGTCTCCGTGGGCACATAGGGCTCCACCGAAAAGTCAATGGTGGGATTGGCCATGGCCACCCCGGTCACATTAAAGCTGGGCTTCCGGCCATGCTGCTCCACATATTCCCGGACCGTCAGCGCAGCGGCAAAGCGCCCACGCTCATTTCCCGCAGTATTCTTGCCCTCCATGCCGCCTACGCAGCCGCCCTGACAGGCACACATCTCGATGACGCAGTTTTTGAGGGCGCCTTTTTTCAACTCCTCCAGCAGCGCCCGGCAGTCGCCCAGCCCGGAGGCCACAATAGGACGAAGGCTGCACTCCGGCGCTGTATACTGGAAGCACTCCATCATGCCCCCGGAAATGGCCGAAAGCTCCCCCACGCCGCCCTCATCGCTGAGCAGCGGCTCCTCATCACAGGCTGCGAGATCGATGCCGGCCTTCTCCATCCACGAAAGCAGCTGGTCAATGGTCAGCACCGCATTGATCTCCGTGGAATGCCGTACATCCACCGCCTCCTCCGCCTTCGCACCGCAGGTACATACATGCACCACCGCAGCACTGGTAAATCCCTGCTTCAGCATGCGTCCGTGGGCGATCATTGGTGACGCCACCGGTGCAAGATAAGGAATCAGCTCCGGGTAATACTGCTCCATCAGGTTCTGGATCACCGGACACGCCGAGAAGATCAGGTTGTCTCTCCCTCCCTCTCCGGCGACCCGGGCATACTCCGTTGCTACCGCAGCTGCTGCCTCAGCTGCATCCGCCGCATCCCAAAAGCCAAGCTTTTGCGCCGCAGCTGCCAGTTTTTCCATGGTAACATCCGCAGGCAGGAAGGCCATGCAGGCAGGATCAATGGACAGGATGACCTTCCGGCCCATCCGGATAAACTTCTGGACGGTTTCCACCTGACTCTCCCGGTAAACCGCACCGTGGCCACAGAAGGATACACACCTCCCGCAGGCCACGCATCGCTGGGGATCCAGCTCCATGCCGTCCTTCGAAAGTGCAATGGCATTTGCCGGGCAGTGCATCATGCAGTCCATACACTCTGTACATTTCTCCCGGTCTATTGTAAAGATACGCATTTCAACATTCCTCCAGGTCTGATTCCTGTGTAATCCTGCCCTCATTATAGTACAGCCCTGTTCACGCCGCAAGACAAATCGTGCGGAAATGCTCCATTCTGTCCGCTTCCCGCTAATAGATCTGCCGCGTGATCTCCCTGCGGAGCCGAAGAATGATCCGCTTTTCCAGCCGGGAAATATAGGACTGGGAAATTCCCAGAATATCCGCAACCTCCTTTTGGGTCTTTTCCCGGCCCCCGCCAATACCATAGCGCAGCTTCACAATGGTCTGCTCCTTGTCCGGCAGCTGATCCAGCGCTTCCCGCAGAAGCCGCAGGTCCACATCGTCCTCCAGTGGCCGGGATACCGCATCCGGCTCCGTGCCCAGCACATCTCCCAGATGCAGCTCATTTCCATCCCAATCCGTATTGATGGGTTCATCCAGCGAGACATCCGATTTGTGGGATGCAATTTTCCGGATATACATCAGGATCTCATTTTCAATGCAGCGGGATGCATACGTGGCAAGCTTGATGTTTTTCTCCGGGCGAAAGGTGTTGATGGCCTTAATCAGCCCAATGGTGCCAATGGAGATCAGATCCTCCAAATTGATCCCCGTAGACTCAAAGCGCCGTGCAATATAGACCACCAGACGAAGGTTGTGCTCGATGAGCGTGGATTTGGCCTGCTGGCTTCCCTCCACCATTTCACGGATGGTCTGTGCCTCTAAACTACGTTCCAGCGGCGGCGGCAGAATATCACTGCCCCCTATGTACATAAGCTGATCCGGGGCTGCCCCCAGCCAGCGAAGCAGGGTTGAAATCATCGTACTCCTCCCAGCAGCGCCTGATAGCCGCCTCCGTCAGAAACTGTCACCGGCGAGAAGGCCACCAGCATTTTTTCCTCTTTTCCATCTACCTGCATCCATTCCGGCCGCAGTGCCAGCAGCATTCCCTGCTCCGTAGACGCCGTTTTATAGGGGATCAGCCGCGGATGCAGCTGCGGCACTTCCCGGGCCATCCGTTCCATGAGTGTGCCCGGACGCCGCACCTCCTCCGGTTTCAGTCCCAGTTCCGGGAACAGCTCCCGCAGCAGGGTCCAGTCCGCCACCATCACACGCTGGCCGGACATGGGATCCCTAAGGGTATTGCCGGTGTCATACAGAGCAGTAAGCCGCTTTTTCCGGCCATTCAGCCGGAGCTCCACCTGTGCAATATTTCCCCCGTGCTGCATCAGTCTGCCCAAGCCCCAGACGATCAGACCCGTGGCGCCTCCTGCGGTCAGCACCAGCACCCCAACGCTCAGGGGATAGTAGACCGTTCCACCAATCAGCGCCCCCGGTGCGGAAAAGCACTCGGTCAGCAGCAGCGTGATCCCGGAAAATGCCGCCGCCAGCAGGAACAGCACCACCGTCTGCCGAAGGATCCCCCGTACTTGACCAAATGCGCACAGACACAGCAGCGCCGCTGTCAGAAGCCGAAAGCAGACAGTCTGTAGAAATCCCAGCTGCGGTATCAGCGAAAGCACCGCATATATACCGCCCAGCGCCCCAGCCGCCGCCAGTCTTCCCCGCTGTATTGGCACCCCCAGTAAACTGCCGGAGGCCGAAAGCAGCAGATAGTCCACTACAGAATTCAGCACCCACAGCTGATCGATATATACCGTCATCTCATCACCCGTAACCAAGCATACCACACCGGCGCTTCAAAAAAGCCCGAAAGAAAGCAGGCATTTCCCTTTCCATGGTCAAAAAATGTGCACCACAGAACACTGCCGTTCTGTGGTGCACAAATCATTTTCGATTACAGTCCGCGGCTGCTTTCACAGCGGATACCCACCGTTCCGTGAATGGCGCCATCGATCAAAGTCAGGAGCTTATCCCGATCTTCATTGAGCGTCCCCTTTAAGGGCAGGTAGTTAGACGCATGATCCGAGGTGAAGTGCATGCCGGAAACGTCCAGATTTCGGATCAGCTCTGCCGTCTCCTCCAAGCTCTCCTTTGCACTGAGCACATGAAATTCGCCCCGCATGGCCTGATTGCCCAGCTTTGTCCCCTCCACCGGCGTATAGTTCATGGCGGAGAGATGATTGGGCTTCATCTCATTGATGATCTTTGCCGTCTCCCGGGCATTCTCTGCGGACAGCTCCTTACCGCCCAGACCGATGAGAACAATGCCCCATAGATCGATCCCTGCATTTCGCAGGCGAAGGCCAGCCTCCAGCATCTGTTCCCGGTCGACCCCTTTATTGGTGGATTTCAGGATCTCCTCCATTCCGGTCTCTATGCCGAGATAAGCCCGGCCAAGCCCGGCCTCGTGGAGCCGCTTCAGCTCTTCGGGGGTCTTTTTCAGAGTGCTCTTCGGTCCGGCATAGGTGGAGATCAGACGACAGTGGGGGAAGTCCTTTTTGATCTCTGCGATGATCTCCAGCAGATCCTCTGTATCCATGGCAATGGCATCACCGTCGCAGAGGAACACCTTCTCATACTGATTGTAGAAAGCAGCAGCCTCCCGGATATCCCCAATGATGTCTTCCATGGGTCTGACCCGGTATTTTTTCCCCTTATACATGCCGCAGAAGGTACAGCCATTATGGCTGCATCCAATGGTGGCCTGTACTAAAAAGCTGCGCCATTCTCCCGGTGGCCGGTATACCGGCGGTTCATATTCGATCATTTATATGCCTCCAAAATTTCTTCCAGCGCCTCTGTCAGCGCCTCCATCTCTTCCGGCGTTCCAATGGTAATACGCAGGAAATTGCTGATTCTGGGCTTATCAAAATAACGAACAAGGACTCCTTTTTCCCGCAGCTTCCGAAACAGCTCCCCGCCCGGTGCAGTGGCATGTGCCGCAAACAGGAAATTGGCCTTGGAGGGCAACACCTGAAATCCCAACTTTTTTAATTTCCCGGCAGTCATTTCACGGGTATTCGACACCCGCAAACAGGTATCATCCATATAGTCCTGATCCTCCACAGATGCCTGCGCCGCAGCCAGTGCCATTCGATCCAAGGTATAGGAGTTGATGGAGTTCTTCACCGCATTGAGTGCCGCAATCAGATTTTCGCTGCCAAAGGCAAAGCCAATGCGCATTCCCGCAAGGCTCCGGGATTTGGAACAGGTCTGCACCACAAGCAGGTTTTCATACCGGTCGATCAATCCCACTGCGCTCTGTGCGCCGAAATCCACATAGGCTTCATCCAGAATCACCACGTGATCCGGGTTGGCCTTTAAGATCATTTCCACATCCGCAAGGCCCACCGCCATGCCGGTGGGCGCATTGGGATTGGTCAGCACCACCGTTCCATCATTGTGGCACAGCTCCTCCAGCGGAATGGAAAAGTCCTCCCGCACCGGCACGATTCGGGTATGGTTTCCAAAGAACGCCGCATATACCGGATAAAAGCTGTAGGTGATATCCGGGAAAATCGCCGGATTGTTCTCATCCATAAAGGCAAGATAGGAAAACGCCAGGATCTCGTCAGAGCCATTGCCCACGAATACCTTCTCCGGCTGAAGTTCCTTCTGCCGTGCAAGCGCCTCTCTCAGCGCTCTGCAATCGGGATCCGGGTACAGCCGCAGGGCGGAGATATTGGCGCTGTGCAGTGCCTCGGCCACCTTGGGAGACGGCGGATAGGGGTTCTCATTGGTGTTGAGCTTGATATAGCGCCGATCCTTGGGCTGCTCCCCGGGAACATAGGGTTCAATGTGCCGGATCCGTTTTGCCCAAAACTTCTGGTTCATTCTACACCACTCCTTCTTTCACTGTTGCGCTGAATGACGCGCAGGAAGGTTTTTCCGTACATCTGATATTTCACCGGGCTGACGCCGGGGATCTCCATCATATCATGTTCATTCTGTGGCTTGGAGACCGCCATTGCCTGTAGGGTTCGGTCTGTAAAGACCAGCTCCGGCGGCAGCCCCGCCTTTTCCGCAAAGTCCAGCCGAACACTTTTGAGCATTTCATAGAGGGTGCGCTGGGTCTTCTGGGGTCTTGCCGCAGGTGCCCGCAGGGCCGCCGCAATATTCTGCCTTGCCCGACAGCTGCCGCAGTTGCCGCAGCGTTCCGGGGACTTTTCCCCAAAGTAATCCAATATGTAATGGCGAAGACAGCCGGAGGTAAAACAGTAGTTTTTCATTTTTTCCAGCTTATCAAACTCAATCTTTCTCCGCCGGGCCACTGCCTCGGGTCCGTCTTCGTTTCCCTCGGTGGAATTGTTGATAAAGAACTCCGCCGTATGAATATCCCCGGGACCATAGAGCAGCAGGCACTCCGCCTTGGAGCCGTCCCGGCCCGCACGGCCCGCCTCCTGATAGTATGCCTCCATATTTTTCGGCATATTATAGTGTACCACATAACTGACATTCTGCTTGTCAATGCCCATGCCAAAGGCATTGGTGGCCACCATGACCCGAACCTTGTCAAACAGAAATGCAGTCTGGCCTTCTCTGCGCTCTTCTTCTTCCAGCCCCGCATGATACCGGGCCGCCGCAATGCCGCTATCTCGGAGCAGCTCCGTGACCTTTTCCACGTTTTTACGGGTGGCGCAGTAGACAATCCCGCTTTCATCCCGGTGCTGGGCAATGAACTCCAGCAACGCCGCTTTTTTATCCGTGGGCTTTGAGACCCGGAAGAACAGATTCTCCCGATCAAAGCCCGTCACGGCGATCTCCGGATCATGAAGCCGCAGATGCTGCAGGATATCCTCCCGGACTGCCGGGGTCGCCGTTGCTGTAAAGGCAGCCAAAATGGGCCGCTGTGGAAGGCTTTCCACAAATGGTGCGATATTCATATAGGAAGGCCGGAAATCATGTCCCCACTGGGATACGCAGTGGGCCTCGTCTACCGCCACCAACGAAATGGGCACAGAGGCCGCAAACCGCTGGAATTCCTCAGTGACCAGCCGTTCCGGGGCCACATAGATGATCCGGTACATGCCCCTTCGGGCATTGTCCAGCGCCTTGAGGTACTGCCGGTAGCTCAGGGATGAATTGAGATAGGCCCCGGCGATCCCCGCAGCCTTCAAGGCCCGCACCTGATCCTGCATCAGTGAGATCAGCGGAGATACCACCAGCGTAATGCCCGGCAGGATCAGGCCGGGGATCTGATAGCAAATGGACTTTCCCGCCCCTGTGGGCATGATCCCCAGCGCATCCCGCCCGGACAAGATTGCAGTAATCAGCGTCTCCTGTGCACCCCGAAAGGAGGAATAGCCAAAATGCTCATACAGCAGCGCTTTCGCCCGCTCCAGAGAGTCATTCTTCTGCATGGCGGATTTCCTTAATATTCTTTTCCAGCTTGGATCTTGCCCCCAGCACCTCATGGCCGCAGCCCAGACATTTGAGCCGGAAGTCCATGCCGGTGCGGAGCACCTTCCATTCCTTTGAACCACAGGGATGCGGCTTCTTCATCACCAGAACATCTCCAAGACGTACATCCATCTTTGTCACCTCAACTGCATAATTTCTCCTTCTGTCGGCAACAATAGGACGGAAGGAGTGATTGAATTGTCGATTACCATTACCTGCAAATTTGAAAATCCATATGAAGCTCGTCAGGCCGCCCAGCGCCTTCACCGCAAGGGCTGCATGGTATCCTTCCGGGAACAGCCCCGGGACATCCCTGCGGACCCGCTTCTGGTGGCATATCCTTACGGCGCATCCGGTGGAAACAGCGCCGGGAACAGCCTGATGGGTGCCCTGCCGCCCCTTGCCGGGAATGGTGTCCTGCTGCACACCCCGGAGCCCCAGCGTCCTGCCATTCTCTCCGTTCTCACCGATGATACGCAGGTACAGGACGCCAGACAGCTTTTGCAATCCATGGGCGGTCAAATTCTGTAGCCATGGGAGTCTCCCTGCGGCAGTACGGCATGCTCCGGCTGCCGCACAGGCTCCATAAAAATACCAACGTCCATCAAGGAGGAACCCATATGAACAACACTACATATTATCCCGAGGGCATGTTCCCGCAAGCCCTCCGTGCCGATGAAATGACCCGGGAACAGCTGAAAAAAGCCTATCAGGAGGGCACCATTCTGGAGGCCACCGCCCGCTCCGCCACCCCGGCCCACGATCTTCTGGTGGATCTGGGGGCAGTTCAGGGGGTGATCCCCCGGGACGATACGGCCATCGGCATCTCAGACGGCAGTGTGCGGGATATTGCGATTCTAAGCCGTGTAGGAAAGCCCGTGTGCTTTCGCATCACATCCATGGAGGGGCTTTATGACCCCCGTCCCAAAATCCGGCTTTCCAGAAAAGCCGCCCAGCTGGAAGCGCTGGACTATCTGCTCTATACCCTGCCGGTTGGCACGGTGCTTCCCGCCGTTGTGACCCATCTGGACCGGTTCGGTGCATTCTGTGACATCGGCTGCGGCAACGTGTCGCTTTTGTCCATTGAACACATCTCCATCTCCCGAATCAACCACAGCCGAGACCGCTTTCAGGAGGGGCAGCATATCTTCGTGGCCATTGGCGCACAGGATCCGGTCCTGCGGCGCATCAACCTGACCCACAAGGAGCTTCTTGGTACCTGGCAGGAAAATGCGCAGGAGTTCTCCATTGGAGAGACTGTTGTAGGCATCGTCCGCAGCATCAAGGACTACGGCGTTTTTATTGAGCTAAGTCCCAATCTCTCCGGTCTGGCAGAATACCGGGATGATCTTCATCCCGGGGATCGGGTCAGCGTCTACATCAAGGCCATTCTCCCGGAGCGTCAGAAGGTGAAACTCATTGTGATACGAACCCTGCCCCGTGACGCCCAGCTTCCGCCCCTCCGCTACTATCAGACCTCCGGCAGCATTCAGGGATGGAGCTATAGTGACCGTACATTGTCCATGTGCTGACCGCATGGCAGCTTCTCCGCCGTCCTTCGGGGCGGCGGAATCTGCTTCTCCCGTTCCGGTCATTGCCTGTTTTACGTATTTTTGATCGCATCCCAGTATTTTTTTGCGGTCTGCTCGATCTTATTTGGGCCATATTCGTAGTAGTGCTGATCCTTGATTGCATCCGGCAGATACTGCTGGGCCACATAGTGGTTTTCGTAGCTGTGGGGGTACTGATAGGTCAGGCCATGCCCCAGCTTTTGAGAGCCGGAATAGTGGGCATCCTTCAGATGCGCCGGAATATCTCCGGATTTTCCGTTTTTCAAATCAGCCATAGCCGCATCTATGGCACAGATGGCGGAATTGGACTTGGGACAGGTAGCCAGAAAGATCACCGCTTCCGCCAGAGGGATCCGTGCCTCCGGAAGCCCCAGCTGCAAGGCAGCATCCACGCAGGACTTTACCACGGAAATCGCCGTGGGATAAGCCAGCCCGATATCCTCCGCCGCAATGACCAGAAGCCGCCTGCACACCGAGGCCAGATCGCCGCCTTCCAGCAGCCGTGCCAGATAATGTACCCCTGCATCAGGGTCAGAACCTCGAATGGACTTCTGGAACGCCGACAGCACATCATAGTGGCTGTCCCCATCCCTGTCATATCGGATGGCAGACTTCTGTGTGGCCGCCTCTGCATCCTCCTTGGTGATGGTCAGGGTATTTTCCCGAATCTGCCCAGCGGAAAAGAGCAGTTCCACGGCGTTCATGGCCTTGCGGATATCACCGCCGCAGGCCGAAGCGATATGCTCCAGCGCCCCCGGCTCCGGTATCGCCGTGACCGCTTCCTTCTGCTCCATCAGCCGGACACCCCGCCGGACCGCCTTTAGGGCTGCCTCCCCGGAGATGGGCTTGAATTCAAAGATGGTGGAACGGGACAGAATCGCACCGAATACATAAAAATACGGATTTTCGGTAGTGGAGGCGATCAGCGTTACTTTGCCGTTCTCTATGGATTCCAGCAGCGCCTGCTGCTGCTTTTTTGTAAAGTATTGGATCTCATCCAGGTACAGCAGCACCCCGTTGGGCGCCAAAAGCGTATCGGGCTGATTTAAGATCTCCCGCACCTCAGCCGTGGTGGCATTGGTGGCATTGAGCTTATGGAGCGTCCGCTTGGTCTGCGCCGCAATGATACTGGCCACTGTGGTCTTTCCAACACCGGAGGGCCCGTAAAAAATCATATTGGGGATCCTGCCGGACTCAATGATTCGCCGGAGCAGCTTCCCCTGCCCCAGTATTTCCTCCTGCCCGACCACATCATCCAGCGTTTTGGGGCGGATCTCATCCGCCAGCGGCTGATACATCCCGTCTCAATCCTTTCCCTGCGCATTTTATCCTTCACGGTATGCCTGCAAATTATTATACCACAAATGAAAAAATATGATATACTGAAAACAAACATTTTCACGGAGGAATACCATGGAAGTATCCGCTAAAGTTACAAATATCATTGAGGCGCTGAAAGCGCTCTATCCGGACGCCCTGTGTGCGCTGCACTACGGGAAGGACTATGAGCTGATGATCGCCGTTCGACTCTCCGCCCAGTGTACCGATGCACGGGTCAATCAGATCACCCCTGCCCTGTTTGCAAAATACCCCACCCTGCATTCCTTTGCAGAGGCGGATATTGCCGATGTGGAAGAGCTGGTCCGCTCCTGCGGCTTTTATAAGCATAAGGCCCGTGATATCGTCCTTGCCTGCCAGATGCTGCTCCGGGACTATGACGGCAAAGTGCCCGACACCATGGAAAAGCTTCTAAAGCTCCCGGGCGTTGGCCGAAAAACTGCCAACCTTCTGCTGGGCGATATCTATCATCAGGAGGCCTATGTCTGCGACACCCACTGCATCCGCATCTGCGGCAAGCTGGGCCTCAGCCATGGAAAGGATCCCCAGAAGGTAGAAATGCAGCTGCGTCAGGTGATCCCCCCGGAAGAGTCCAGCGACTTCTGCCACCGGATCGTGCTCCATGGCCGTGCCGTCTGCACCGCCCGGAACCCCAAATGCATGGAATGTACGCTGGCGCCCTTCTGCGACTTTTTCACAGGGCTCCAAAACGCCGGAGGAGAAGCATGAAGCGGCCGCTCCGCATCAGTCTTTGGGTGCTGTTTTTGCTCTATTGCGGGATTCTGCTTCGGATCACAGTGTTCCGTTCCAGCTTTGGAAGCTATCCGCTGTTTTCCCATGGGCAGATTGCGTGGGTTCCCTTTGTTGGACTGATCCAGATTCTCCACAACAGTCTCAGGGTCTTCCTGTATCTCTTCATCGGGAATCTCATCTGGTTTGTTCCTTTTGGCCTTCTCGTGCCCCTGCTCACAAAGGCAAAGACCTCCACGATTTTCTATGGTTTTTTACTATCTGTCTATATCGAAGTGAGCCAATACATATTTGGCACCGGGGTCAGTGAAGTAGAGGATCTGATCCTCAACACCATGGGCACCGCCATGGGCTACAGCCTGTTTCTGCTGCTTCGCAGGATATCCCGCAGACGAAAAAGCTCTGCCTAAAACGGAACCTTTTTCCTTTCTCTCCGTCTACAGAGATATCAGCAGGAAAGGATGTGACTCCATGCAATCAAAATTGACTCCCGCTTCTCACTATTCCGCCCCCAAATACCCCACCAAAGAGGCCGTAACCGCAAATCCCCAGCTGCTTTCCTATATCCCCCGCCGCTGGGCCAAAAATCCATATGTTTTGACTGCACTGAGCCTTGTGATGGCTGCGGGCCTTACCGCCTGTGGAAGTGCGCAGGAATCTGAATCCGATTTTTCCTTCCCTTCCCCCGCCGTTTCTGATTCTCCTTCCACCGATTCCGTGGACAATGCACAATCCGAATCTGACACACTGGACATCCCCATTTTTGCCCACGGCACAGGCCGAGGCGGCTATGGATGTGAAAGCGTTGCGCCGCCGGTATTTCTCTCTGAGGAAGAGGCCATGCAGGTCATTGCGGAGGAGTGCGCCGCCCAGGGCATCGATATTTCCGGCACCAAAACCATCTCCGGTACCTTCCCTGCCACTTCTCTGGTACCAGGCAGCGACACCGGCGATACCTATACCGGCTCCCTCACTTTAGACGGCTACAGTGAAGACCTGGACCTTGGCATTGAATTTGTCTCCTCGGAAGATATTCTGGACTGGGAGGCCCCCAGTGGCATGCATGCCACCGTAGACGATTTCCGTTTGAAGGACACCGCCCAGCGGCTCAGCGATGCCACGGAGCGTGTGGCGGTCTTCTATGATCCTACCGCAAGCAACTACGAAGATTTTACCGGCTCCAATGAGGAATCCTATGTGGAAAACGGCAAAGCCCAAAGCCTTGAAGCGCTTCGGGAGCAGGTGCGGGACTTTCTCCAGTGGCTCAAGGCCCAGGGGGTGATTTGATGCACCTGACCCTGCATCTCACCGATGCCTGCAACCTCCGGTGCACATACTGCTATGTCCGTCAGGATACTCATGCTATGACGCCGGATACCGCCAAAGCAGCCATAGATCTGGCCGCCGCAGATCCCGGCCACCACGGCATTATCTTTTTCGGCGGAGAGCCGCTGCTTCAGCGGCAGCTGATCTACGACACCGTATACTATGCCGAAGCGCTGGGCCTCCCGGGGAAATTTCACTATAAAATCACCACCAACGGCACCCTGCTGGACGAGGAATTTCTGGCGTTTTCCAAAAAGCATCAGGTATTTATTGCGCTGAGCCATGATGGAACTGCACAGGATATCTGTCGAATTCACCCGGATGGCAGCGGTACCTTCCATCAGCTGGAGCCCATCGCAAAGAAGCTGCTGGCATACCGCCCCTACGCCCCGGTGATGATGACCGTTTCCCCGGACACCGTAGGCCAATATGCCGCGGGCGCGGATTACCTTTACCGGCTGGGCTTTCGGTATCTCATCTGTACCATCGACTACAGCGGCAATTGGACAGAAGCCGCCTTTCGTGAGCTGGAACGCCAATACAAAAAACTGGCTGTCTGGTATCAGCAGCTTACCCTGCGGGAGGAAAAGTTCTATTTCTCCCCCTTTGAGGTCAAGATATCCTCTCACATTCACCAGCGCACCTATTGTGCCGAACGCTGTGAGCTGGGGAAAAAACAGCTTTCCGTCGCCCCAGACGGCGGGATTTTCCCCTGCGTACAGTTTGTGGGCCATCCGGAATATCAAATTGGCGATGTGTTCTCTGGCATTCAGCAAGAAAAACGGCAGCAGCTCTATGCCATGAATGAGCAGACACCGTCGCCCTGCGACCGATGTAAGCTCCGAAGCCGCTGCAATCATCACTGCGCCTGCCTGAATTTGCAGTCCACCGGAGATTTCCGTCAGATCTCGCCGGTGCTGTGCCGTCACGAGCGGATGGTTCTTCCCATTGCGGACCGACTTGCGGAAGCTCTATATCGGAAACGCTCCGGCGCATTTCTGCAAAAGCAATACAACGATATGTATCCGGTGCTCTCCTATGTGGAAGACCGGATACCATAAAAGAAAGCGCTGAAGCTGCGGAACTGTTCCACTGTTTCAGCGCTTTCTATCTCTGTTATGGAATTTCCACCAGCGGCGGTATGGACGACCATGGCCCCAGCTGCTCCGGCATGGCGGAAAAGCAGCATTGTTTTCCCGTTTTCGGGTGATGAAAGGTGATCCGTGCCGACCATAGGGCAATCTGTCCGCTGCCGCCGCCATATCGGCCGTCTCCCAGCAAGGGATGTTTTCGGGATGCAAATTGCACCCGAATCTGATGGGTACGGCCGGTATGCAGCCGAACCTGTACCAGACTGCTGTCATTCCGGGTATCCAGCAGGCAGTAGGATAGCCGCGCCTTTTTTACACCGCCCCGCATGCGCTTCACCACAAAGGATTTATTCTTTCGGACATCGTGAAGCAGAAGATCTTCCATTTCACCGCTTTCCGGCGTGACCGCCCCATGCACCGCTGCCAGATATTCCTTCTTCATATTCCCCTGCTGGATCTCTTTCCCCAAGGCTCCGGCAGCTTCTGAGGTCCTCCCGTAGACTATAACACCGCCTACCTGCCGATCCAGCCGATGAACCGGATAGAATGTGCCCCCCAGCTGTGCTTCCAAGCAGGTAAGCATGGTCTCCTCCTCGGGCTTCCCCGCCTGCGAAAGCACGCCTGCCGGTTTCACACATACTGCGATTGCGTCATCCTTATATAAAATCTTAATCTGCCGGTTCATGGCCGCACCGCCTTTGCATTCAAAATGGGGCGACAGGATGCCGCCCCATAGGATTTATTCTGTTCTCTCATCGCCCCAGAAGAACAGCGCTACAGTCCCCGGGCCGGTATGACTGCCGATGGTAGTGCCCACACTGTAGATCTCCACCTTGCCGCAGAGCTCTGGAAATCTTGCTTCCACCAGATCCGCAACCGCTCTGGCATCCTCGTAGCATCCGGAATTGGAGATATAGCACTTGCCGCTGTAGTGGAGGCCATCCTGTGCATGCTCCTCCATCTTCTGCACAATGGCCTCAATGACCTTCTTCTTACTCCGGATCTTATAACGGGGGATCAGGCGGCCAAGGTTATCCATGTTCAGCAGCGGGCAGATTTTCAGCTTGGTGCCAAACCAGCCGCTGGCCTTGGAGATTCTTCCGCCCTTTACATAGAAAGTGAGATCGGTGGAAAAGAACCAATGGTGCAGCTGAAGCCGATGGGCCCCCGCCCATCCATAGAGCTCTTCCAGACTCAGTCCAGCATCCCGGAGATCCGCCAGCTTATCCATAAACAGCCCA
>ERZ773103.1991-NODE-1991-length-20189-cov-4.611900_pt1 | contig 20189 bp, 15 predicted proteins | sample MGYA00511118_ERZ773103 | MGnify/ENA primary metagenome ERZ773103 (study PRJEB29015, sample SAMEA2737821) | human gut metagenome | biome: human gut; feature: human-associated habitat; material: faeces | place: China | collected 2012 ... | reverse complement strand
CTTTACAACACTTTGTAACACAATATAAACCAGTTCGATAATCCCTCATTCCTTTAGATAACTATAACAACGAAAACCCGCAGGTTAAAAAGCCCGCGGGTTTTTGCGTTATCGGTTGCTATTCATTTTTCATTATGATATACTGAACACAGATTGAACAAAGAGTTCATGAAGGGGTACACCACCTTGGGTGTATTTCTTTGTGAACTCTTTTTTGTTATATAGAGATTTCATTTCTCATATAGCAGTTCTTTATCATCAGAAAGGAGTACCCACAATCTATGATTACTGTAAACGGAAAAGAACTCGAATTAAAAGAGCCTCTGTCCATCAAAGATTTTCTTACGGAAAGTCACTATAATCTCAAACGTGTCGCTGTGGAGATGAATGGAAATATTGTTCCGAAAAGTGCTTATTCTACAACGATCTTGCATAGCGGCGACAAATTAGAAGTTGTAAGTTTTGTAGGCGGAGGTTGATATCATGGAGCACATATTGAGTAAAGAAGAAGTCTATCAGGCATTAAACGAACGTCATTCGCCGGAGACCCAGGCACTTTTCAACCAGGGAAATGTCGCCATCGCAGGACTTGGCGGCCTTGGTTCCAACATTGCCTACTCCCTGGCCAGAATCGGTGTCGGTCATCTGCATCTGATTGATTTTGACAAAGTGGACGTCACCAATTTAAACCGCCAGCAATATTTTATGGAGCATCTTGGTATGTACAAGACCGATGCTTTAAAGTCGCTGCTTTTAAAGATCAATCCATACCTGGATATCAAAACAGATTGCGTCAAGGTGACAGAAGACAATCTGGTATCTCTGTTTCAAGATAATGACATTATCTGCGAGGCATTTGATGTACCCGAAGCCAAGGCGCTACTGGTAAATGGTGTACTGGAACATTTCCCCGAAAAATATCTGGTATCCGGCTCCGGTATGGCGGGCCATGAAAGCAGTAACCTGATCCACACCAGAAAAGTCACCAGTCATTTCTATCTGTGTGGCGATGAGACCAGCGAAGTCAGTTACGGTCACGGGCTGATGGCACCGCGAGTCGCCATCTGCGCCGCACACGAGGCAAATATGGTCACCCGGCTAATCCTCGGGGAGACGGATATTTAATAATAACTACACACAAAGGAGATCTATTATGAACAGAACAGACGACAAATTAGTCATTGGAGGTCACGAATTTACCTCTCGTTTTATCTTAGGTTCCGGAAAATATTCTCCGGAACTGATTGACGCCTGTGTTAATCAGGCAGAAGCTCAGATGATCACGCTCGCACTCCGTCGCGCCAGCGAAGACGGAATGAGTATCTTAGACTACATTCCGGAACATGTCACATTGCTTCCGAATACCTCCGGCTCAAAGACAGCCGAAGAAGCAATCCGAATCGCCCGATTATCCAGAGAGCTCGGATGTGGTGATTTCGTTAAACTCGAGGTCATTCCGGATGCCAAATATTTACTTCCGGATAACTACGAGACCTTAAAAGCCACCGAAGTTCTTGCCAAAGAAGGATTCATCGTTATGCCTTATATGTATCCGGATCTGAACGTCGCGAAGTCTCTTGTAGACGCCGGGGCTGCTGCCGTCATGCCGCTTGCCGCACCAATCGGTTCTAATCGTGGCTTATGCACAAAAGATTTTATCCAGATCCTGATTGACGAGATTGATCTTCCAATTATTGTAGATGCCGGAATCGGCCGCCCTTCTCAAGCCTGCGAAGTTATGGAAATGGGCGCGTCCGCAGTCATGGCAAATACCGGCATCGCTACAGCCGGAAATATCCCAATGATGGCCGAGGCATTTAAAAATGCGATCAATGCCGGAAGGAATGCTTATCTTGCCGGACTTGGAAGAACGATCATCGGCGGTGCCAGTGCTTCCTCTCCACTGACAGGGGTATCCAAATGATGCCGCTACCATTGATTGCCATATCCAACCGCCATCTTTGTGAGCGTCCATTCACTGAACAGATCAAACGAGTCTGCGAGTTACAGCCACAGGCAATCATCCTCCGCGAAAAAGATCTGACGGAGGATACCTATACCATGCTGCTTTCGCAGATTCAACCAATCTGTGCGGATGCAGGAATTGCTCTAATTCCGCACACCTTTGTCAGGAGTGCCAGAGTGCTTGGCTTTCACAGCATTCACCTGCCGCTTCATATATTGGAAAAATATGCTCTGACAGATGATTTAGAAGATTTCACTACTATCGGAACATCTGTCCACTCTGTAGAAGATGCGCATCGTGCCCAGACGCTCGGTGCCACTTATCTGACTGCAGGGCATATCTATGTAACTGATTGCAAGAAAGGGTTAGCTCCGCGAGGCATTCCATTTCTCAAGGAAATTTGCCAGAGTGTCACTATCCCGGTCTATGCAATCGGTGGAATAAAAAACAACCCCGAACAATTACGAGAATTGTCCGAGGCCGGTGCCTCCGGTGTATGTATCATGTCCGGGATGATGCGGTATTAAAATAAGTTATCTCAAGCTCCAGCATTCTTCAGCTTCTTCTACAAACGAAGACTGATAGAATGCTGTTGCTATCTGTATCATAGAGGCTGTATCTTTCGCTCCTCCGGTTTCATACGGCGAATGCATGGAAAGCTGCGGAAGTCCGATGTCCACGCAGTGCACCGGAACCTGTACCGCTGACAGATTACCAAGCGTCGAACCTCCTAACATATCAGAACGATTATGGAACACCTGATATGGCACTTTATTTTCTTCGCACAGACTGGTAAACACGCCTGCTGCCACACCATCCGTAGTATATTTCTGGTTCGCACTGTATTTGATGACCACTCCCTGATTCAGATAAGGACGATTCGTCGGACACGCCTTCTCCGGCTGGTTCGGATGTACTGCATGTGCATTATCCGCAGACAACATGAAACTCGAAGCTAACATCTGCCGGTATTCTCCCGGCGTCATTCCAAGGCCTTCACTAATTCTTATCAATGTATCACTCAGAAATGTCGAAGCAGCCCCCTGTCTGGTTCCACTTCCCACTTCTTCATTGTCAAACACGCAGTGTACCGGAATACTCTCCCCATCTTCTGCAGCAAGGAACGCCCAAAGTGAGGAAAACGCACATTGCAGATCATCCAATTTCCCGATAGAGATAAATTCATGTTCCGCACCCCACACACTTCCTTTCATACGATTATATAAGAACAGATCCTTTCCGACGATATCCGCCGCATCCACGCCGGCTGCCTCTGCAATCTGCTGCATAAACATTCCTTCTGCTTCCTCTCCACATCCATAGAGCGGCAACATATCCTTCTGTACATTATACTTATATCCATCGTTCGCCGCCCGATTCATGTGGATCGCCAGATCCGGAATCATACATAAGTCTCTGTCTACAGATACCAGTTTCGATTCCAGATGATTCCCATTTCTTATAATTACTCGTCCGGCCACAGAGAGCGGTCTGTCAAACCACGGTGCCATCAACATTCCACCATATTTTTCCACATTTAATTTGATATAATGCCCCTCTACCCCCATCTCCGGATGTTCTTTTATCTTAAAAGACGGGGAATCGCTGTGGCTTGCCATGATCTGAAATCCTACCGGCATCGTCTTCGGAATACGAAATGCCAGGATTGAGGAGCCATTTCTTGTAACAAAATATTTTCCACCGGCTTTCAGTTCCCAGCTTCTACTCTCAAACAGCTGTTCATACCCTTCATTTACCAGTTGTTTCTTCATCTCATACACTGCGTGAAACGCACTCGGACTTGCCTCTATAAATTTAAATAATTGTCTATTTACATCTTTGTGATTCATAATCTTCCTCCGTACTACTTGCTCACTTTATAATCATTATTTTATTACGAATCCCCCAACATGTAAATCAACAGTTCTATTCTATCGTCTGTTTCAAGCAGCTCTTGATATCATCCTCCGCATTGCTGATCGGATGAAGTTCAAAAGTATCTACCAGATACTGCAACACATTCGGACTAAGAAATGCCGGAAGTACCGGACCAAGATAGATATTTTTCACGCCCAGGCTCAAAAGTGCCAGAAGATCTGCCACCGCTTTCTGCTCATACCACGACAAAATGATGGATAACGGCAGTCCATTGACATCTGTCTGAAATGCATCCGCTAATGCCGTCGCGATTCGAAGTGCCGAATAGACATCGTTGCACTGCCCCACATCCAAAAGTCGCGGGATACCATCGATATCGCCAAATTCTAATTTATTAAAGCGATATTTTCCGCAGGCGAGTGTTAATATTACACAGTCTGCCGGTACCAGTTTTGCAAATTCCGTATAATAATTTCTTCCCGGTCTCGCGCCATCGCATCCACCGATCAAAAAGAAATGACGGATTTTTCCGCTCTTTACTGCGTCCACAATCTTATCCGCATACTGAAGTGTCGCCTGATGACCAAATCCCACCAGGATTTCTTTTGGTTCTTCATCTTCCGGGAATCCGCCCAGTTCTATCGCCTGCCGGATAATTTCACTGAAATCTTTTTCTCCATCCGGTCTCTTTCCCACATGTTTGACACCTTCCCATCCAACCACATTTGTACTGTAAATGCGATCTTTATAAGTTTCTCTCGGACGCATCAGACAATTGGTCGTCATAAGAATACAACCCAGAAGTGAGTCAAATTGTTTCTGCTGGTCCTGCCATGCACCTCCAAAATTTCCTATAAGATGTGGATATTTTTTCAGACCTTCATATCCGTGACACGGTAACATTTCCCCGTGTGTATAGATATTCACGCCCGTTCCTTCCGACTGCTTTAATAACATCTCAAGATCTTTCAGATCGTGTCCTGATACAATAATAAACGGTCCCTTTTTGATATGAACGTTCACAGTATGCGGAGATGGATTTCCATAGACCTTTGTATTCGCGTCATCTAAAAGTCTCACAACCTCTACCGCCGCCTGTCCGGTACGCATCGTCATCCGAATCAGTTCCTCCACGGTCAGTCTGTCATCCGTGATTGCATCCAACCCCCGGATGTAGAACTCGTCCACCTGCGCATCCCGATATCCAAGTTCTCTTGCCTGATGACCATATGCGCTGATTCCTTTTAATCCATATAAAATTGTCTGACGAAGCGAACGAATATCCGGATCCAGTAATTTGTCATACATAATTCCTGCTTTCGGTGCATCTCTTAACATCTCTGTTCTGCTCTCCGGCAGACAGTATGCCATGAACATGTTGGTTCCGTCTATTTCTCCTGCCAGTTCCCGCATTCGCTCTTTTATTTTCTGGGATTTCCGCAATAGTTCCTCATGAACATCTGCATCGAAATTGACATTCGTCAGCGTCGTAAACAAACAATTCTCAATAAAACGAACCACATCTTCTTCCACACGCTCTCCCTGGTCTAACAAGATTTTCCCATAATTAGCAATTCCTTTCAGCTGAAATAACAGCAGATCCTGAAGATTGGCAATCTCCGGCGTTTTTCCACATACTCCCAGCTTTGTACAGCCTTTTCCACCGGCTGTCTGTTCGCATTGATAGCAGAACATTTCATAACCCAGTTCCATATTATTCGCCATCGTATTTTCTCCTTTTCACAAAATATTTCCAGAATATTTTCTGCAAAAAGACGCAAAAAAATTCCCGAAATATCAAAATTTCAGGAATTTTCTTCATCATATTATGCCAGACCCTGCTAGGCATTCCCCCAGCTCTCCACCTCTTCCAGGTTCGGATCGGAATGTTCGATTTCTCTGGAATATCGATAGACGTTTTCTATTACATCCTCTGTCGTGAGCGTCTTCTCATTTTTTAACCATCTCGCCAACAACAGCTCACGGATCAGACAGACACTGATCAGCGCCAGCATCGCCTTCTCGTATGCTTCCCCATCATAGACCGCACCGCAGAAATAGGTTGATAGAAAATATACCAGAATCTGCTCACACTGAATCTCCCAGTCCGGCATCTCTTCTTTTAACCAGTTAGTAAATTCTTTCTCCAACTGATCATAGTCTTCCCACGACTGCTCATATAACATTGCTTCCGTTTCATATACCAATGACTCCCAGTCATCCCTTAAAAGCTCCAGTGTATGTAATTTCTCATATAAGTGCTTCGTCTTTTCGTAATTTCTTCTGCGGATATGTTTATCCGAGATATCACGCTTACAAATCTTCTCAAAATGCGAAATCGCACGTTCATTCTGATAGCGTTCCAAAACCTCTTCGCAGGAGAACAACTGACTTCTGTCAATTCTCGTCTGGATATCATGTGCTAGCCCATGGATCATCCGCACTCTTACATCCATCGACACCTCGCGGTTCTGCGCGATTTCAATCAGAACATCTCGCGTATCTGCCAGCACGAAATATAAGAACGGATCATACTCTTCATATTCTTCCTCTTCCGGTTTCTCATATTCCAGGAAGTGCACCGGATCCTTTTTATTCATCAAGATTCTTGCTACTTCCGGACAGGAAATGGATAACGTTACTTCCCGCACATCCTCAAATTCCTCAATATGTCTCGGGTACAATCTGCAGGTTTTACACAGAGACTTCTCGCCCAGTCCGGAATACAGATCACACAGATTATGATCATTCAAAAACGCACATCTTTTATCTTTTCCCTGCCTGAAGGTTCCCTGCACCCATTTTACCGAAGTCAGCAGTCTGCGTCTCATAGACTTATCGGCAGTTCTCAGTGCCATCTTATATTTATTCAGCGATTTCTTATCGATTACAATCTCCCATCCCGCACAGCAGGTATCTTCGCATTTGTCCGCAATACAGGAAAATTCTTTATAATAATCTGGAAATGTATATAGCATGATCACCCTTCTTTCTTTAACGTCTTTATCAATGACAGCAGGCTCTCTTTGTACGGTTTGATAATGGTATAAGCCAGGAATCCGACATTATTCATATTCCAGTCAATATTCAGAGTTCCATAAAGCCACGCTTCCAACGAAAATGTACCCTCTTTGTAACTCCATTTCAGATATTTGAATCCAAACATATTCGCCGTCTCACTTCTATAAGTCTGTCCTCTATATTTTTTTGACTCGACAAAATTCTGTTCTTTCAGGTAAGTATCCATGATTTTTCTTACTTCTTCTTCGGATTTTTCAAGTGGAAATGTACGTTTAAAATGCTTTTCCTGCGTATTTGCAGCATTTTTATTCGCCCCGGTATTTTTCAACATATTATTATTTTTTAGCATGTTCTTCCTCCTGATACTCATGTAACGCACGTCTTCCAAGTCTGACTTCTTTCAAATGTCTTGCCAGTCCCTCATCCATATGGTCAAACAGATAATTTTTCGCATGCTCACTCTGTTTCTCTCCATCCTCTTTGATCTGACGGTTCACAATCTCTAATTCTTCCAGAAATTCTCGTGAAGAAATCAGCGTACCTCCCTGACCTCTGGTAATTACCTGCTCCACACCATCAGAAGTCACAACTGTTACATGATATCGCCTTCCAATCTGATGTACCACTTTCTCAATGTACTGATCCGCAGTTTCCGCCTCTTTGGTAAATACTACGTGGATATTGTGGTACTTGTAGATTTCCATCGTATCTCCTTCGACTTTATAGGCATCAAATACCAGAATCAATGCACATTTCTTATAGCCCTGATAATTGCAGAGAATATCCATCAATTTATTTCTTGCTGCTTCAATGTTGTCCTTCGCCAGCTCTTTCAGATCCTCCCATGCAAAGATAACATTGTACCCGTCTACCAGTACATATTCCTGAATCGGTTCTTCTTCCTTTTTCACCGTGGTTTCATTGCCTGCCGATATCTTGGCCGCCTGTGTCGTCTTGCGTTCAATCTTTCCATAAGTTCTGATAAATATTTCTTCTAATTCTTTATCTTCCGCATAGCTCAGTGACGACGGATAACCTCCCGAACGTTTTGGTCCATTGATCTGATCTGCATCTTTGTGCTTCACTAATTTTCTGCTGCCAAGCTGACGCTCGATATGCATTTTGTCAAACACTTCATCCCACGGTACCGCATATCCTGCCCCATGTGCGCAGAATACAGAACCTGTCGGATTCTCCAGATCTCTCTCCGGATCATAATCGTACATTTCCACAATCTCTTCCTGATCATGGCAAGGGAAATACCCTTTTAATGTGCAACTTAAGCTTCCCGTTCCTCTGGTATAACTCGTCACTTCCATCTGATAATCCCGCATACATGCCACCGGTGCCTGTCCGGCAATGACCGCTCTCTCTCCTTCTGTCTCCGGCATAGAAAATTCCCCATTCATACGCTGGATATCTGTCATCGCACGGCCCACACATTCTGCCGGAATCTCCAATCTGAATGCATAGTACGGTTCTAAGAGTACATTATCCGCCTGCATCAGACCCTGCCGTACTGCCCGGTAAGTCGACTGCCTAAAATCTCCACCTTCTGTATGTTTCAGATGTGCCTTTCCGGCGATCAATGTAATCTTCACATCAGTGAGCACAGACCCCGTCAGCACTCCTCGGTGATCCTTTTCTGCAAGATGTGTTAAGATCAACCGCTGCCAGTTTTTATCCAACATATCCTCGCTGCACTCACTGCCAAGCGTAATACCACTTCCCGGTTCTCCCGGTTCTAATTTCAGGTGCACCTCCGCATAATGTCTGAGCGGTTCAAAATGTCCAACACCTTCAACCACATTTCGAATCGTTTCTTTATATACAATACTTCCGGCACCAAATGTCACATCCACACCAAACCGGTCTTTCATCAGACTTTTCAACACTTCTGTCTGAACTTCACCCATAAGCCGCACGTGAATCTCTTCCAATTCTTCATTCCACACCACTCGCAGCATCGGATCTTCTTCTTCCAATTCTCTGAGATAGCCTAACATCTTATGCTCATCTGTGCCTTCCGGGATCTCTACCTGATAATTGATAACCGGTGCCAATACCGGCATCTGAGATTCCGACTCTGTTCCCAGACCTTCTCCCGGATAAGTAGAACTAAGACCTGTCACTGCACAGACCATTCCCTCACAGGCTTCCTGTACCATCTCGTACTTTTCTCCGGAATAAATCCTGATCTGATTGATCTTCTCTTCCCATTCCGTTCCATCTGCCGTTCTTCCAGATAGTACTTCTTTCACCTTCAGACTGCCCTTCGTCACTTTCAGGTGCGTCAACCTGTTGCCCTGATTATCCCTGGATATTTTATAAACCTTTGCTCCAAATGAAGATTCTTGTTCTTTTGATTTCTGTTCTTCCGATTTCGCTACCGCATATGTCTCGATCGCATCTAAAAGTTCTTTAACTCCCTGCACCTTAAGTGCCGATCCAAAATAGCATGGGAACACCTTTCTCTCTGCAATTAATTTGGCAATTGTCTCCGTTTCAATCTCTGCATTCTCCAGATACTCTTCCAGAACAGACTCATCACAGGTCGCAAGTTCTTCCAGGAACTCTTCTGACGGTTCATCCTCTATCTTCTCCGGGAATGCAATACACGCACCGTCCAGATTCTTCTGAATCTCTGCCAACACACGAGTTTTATCAGTTCCGTCCTGATCCATCTTATTTACAAATAAAAATACAGGGACTTCATAGTACTTCAGAAGATTCCAAAGCGTCCTCGTATGACCCTGCACTCCGTCCGCACCGTTCACCACTAAAATAGCATAGTCCAACACCTGTAAAGTTCGCTCCATCTCTGCCGCAAAGTCCACATGCCCCGGCGTATCCAGAAGTGTTACATGGAGATTTCCCAGATCAAAAACCGCCTGCTTTGAAAATATGGTAATCCCGCGTTCTCTCTCAAGATCATACGTGTCAAGATAGGCATCCTTGTGATCCACTCGTCCAAGTTTACGGATACGTCCTGCCAGATACAAAATACTCTCCGACAGCGTCGTCTTTCCTGAATCCACATGCGCAACCAGTCCGATGCTGATATGTCTTTCTGTATTCTTATCATATTTATTTTCAGGTGTAATTCCCATAAAAAATCCCCCGTTCTCGATACACAATCTACTGATTATCATATCACAGAACGAGGGATAAGTCGACAAATCAAACACTCTCTCTTGTCTACTCTTTATTATTTTTCCTCCGCATCTTTCATCTCAAGGTATGTCTCGCGAAGCTCATCCACTTTCACACGGTAAGCAACATTCTGCTTCTTCTCCAGAAGTTCTTTCTTCGCTCTCTCTTTTACCTCTTCAAATTCTGGAATCACTGCATCCGTCTTCTTCTCTACTTTGATCAGGTGATATCCAAACTGTGTCTTTACAGGTCCTACAAGCTCACCGATCTCAGCCGCGAAAGCTGCATCCTCAAATTCAGGAACCATCTGTCCTCTGCTAAATTCTCCAAGATCCCCTCCACGGGCATTCGATGGGCATGTAGAAAACTGCTTAGCAGCCTCCTCAAATGTCTTGATTCCGTTCTCGATAACGTTCTTCACATTCTCACATTCCTCTTCGGTCTCTGTCAGAATATGTTTTGCACTAACTGTTGCCGGTGTTCCAAAATGTTCTTTATTTACCATAAAATACTCTAACGCTTCGTCATCATTTACTTCAGCTTCTTTTAATGTAACTGCCACTGCAAGCTGAGATAAAATATCTTTCTTGGCGCTCTCTAAAATCTGTTTATAATCCTCAGACTCATCCAGATGCAGATCTTCTCCAAGTTTAGAGAATAACCTCATGTTGATCAGCTGATCCAGATACTGCTGTCTGAGCTGTGGATTGTTCAGATATGGTTTGTGCTCCTGTGGTGCGTTGCGTAAGAGCGCATTTAAATGCGCCTCTGTAATTTCTTCTCCTGCTACTACCGCCAATACTTTATTGTCGCTCATAAATTTTCTCCTTAATCCTCTTTTGTTATATTTTCTAATGCTTCCGACATAATATCTTCCACATTATTTCCTATAATATCCAGTGCTTCGGCACTGTAAAATCTTGTTCTTTCAATGCCAAACATCTCTGCTACTGCTTTCATGTAATCATATCCGAAATTATTCTCCCCGATATAACCACCGGAAGTTGTCAGATATACTAACTCATCTGCTTTACATAACCCCTTCACTCCCGTATCCGTATAGCAGAACGTAATACCTGTGACCATCACATGTTCCACCAAAACTTTTAATGCCGATGGAAATGACAGATCCCAGTACGGTGCTCCTACCACGATACGATCCGCCTCCGCAAATGCTTTAGCCAGATCAAACATTTCATGGGCATAATCACTATTTTCAATCTGTGCATTTCGCAGCTTAAGCATATTTTCATCAAACGGCTTTAATGCCATCTTCTCCAAATTCAAAGTAGTGATCTGTGCACCATCTTTTCTACACTTGTTCAGATACGCCTCACACAATCTGCTCGTTCTCGACGGATGATTCGCACTGATACATGCATTCACAAATAATATGTTCATAATGTTACCCTTTTGTCTTCCCTTTTTCTCTTCTCAACCTTACACAAGTTTCAATACATTAATGACCAGTATCCATACCATGCTGTAATAAATCACAACCGCTGTCAGGTCATTTACCGTAGAAATCAACGGTCCGGATGCAACTGCCGGATCCACCTTAATCTTCGTAAAGAAAATCGGAACCGCCGTACCAATCAGGCTCGATACCGTCATTGCTACCAGCAGAGCAATACCGACACAGCCAGAAATCGCAAATGCGTTCAACAATATATGCACTTTAAATAAGTAGATATAGACTCCAATCGCTACAAAAGACAATACGCCCAGTATCAATCCGTTAAAGAAACCTACTTTTACCTCTTTCATAATCAGTCGGAAAATCTCTTTTCCATCTAATTCTTCATCCATCAGCACTCGGATCGTAACAGCCAATGACTGTGTACCAACGTTACCGGCCATACCAAGTATCATCGACTGGAAACATACAACCAGTGCAATCTTCGATACGACCGACTCAAAGATACCAACAACCGAAGATACTCCCATCGCCAGGAATAAAAGAACGATTAACCACGGCAGACGTTTCTTAATACTGTCAAGAAGAGATTCTTCCAGATCCTCTTCTTCCGTCAAACCGGCTAACTTCGCATAGTCTTCTCCCATCTCATCATCAACTACTTCTACGATATCCTGAGATGTGATAACACCGATGATCTCATCCTCATTATTCAATACCGGAATAGAATCCTCGGCATAATCTTTCAGTCGTTCGATACAGTCACTGATCTGCTCATGATCTCGCACATACGGGTAAGAAGTCGTGATCAGCGATTCCAGATCCACATAGGTTCTCGCAACAATCAGATCCTTCAGATCCAACGCTCCGTAGAATTTCTCATTCTCATCCGTTACATAGATCGTCGTAATATTATCGTTATCTTCCGCCTGTGCGATCAAAGATTTCATTGCTTCTTTGATCGTCAGGTTCTTACTGATCTCGATAAAGTTCGTCGTCATCTTACTACCGATCTCGTCCTCTTCATAGGATGTGATCAGTGCAATATCTTCCCGGCTCTCACGGTCCAATAACCGGATAATATTTTTTCTCTCATCCTCATCCAGTTCTTCCAGAACATCGACCGCATCATCCGAATCCATGTTACCGATAACACGCGCCGCACTTCTGATATTCAACTCACCGATGTAATCATCTACATCATCAATGTAAGTAAAAATCTCTGATACTCGTTCCGCTCCCAGCACGTGATACAATCTTTTACGCTCATCTACCGTAAGAAGTTCTAACGCTCCGGCTATATCGTTCTCATGGTAATTATCCAGCTGTTCTAATATCTCAGCATCCGAGAGGTTACTTCTAAGTATCTCGGCAAGCTCTTCTTCATAATCGGGAATAATGATTTCTTCATTTTCCATAACTTCTGTTCCTCCAGTCTGTCTCTATTCTATCCAGACACGATGAAACAGTCCGCAAATATTACAATTCTATCATTATATATTCTGTCTCTATTATATAAGAAAGGCAGGTGCATCGAATGAACCCCCTACCTGGTAATAATACTTACTGACTCGACCATCGCAGTCAATACTTCGCCCTCTACTATCACCACTGTCCATTCTTTTCACCTGCCTTTTGAATTGATTTCATAATAGGTTAAGTATACTACATTGTCACCTCACTGTCAAAAATCAATTCCTCAGTTTACAGTTATTTAACAGTCTATTCTTCAGTTATATGGAAGGACATCAACAGGTCATCCTGATGCACAGAATCTCCGGCATTTACATAAATCTTATCTACCGTACCGTTAATCTTAGATACAAATGTCGTCTCCATCTTCATCGCCTCTACGATCATCAGAGGCATGTTCTTCGTTACTGCATCTCCCTCTTTTACTAATACCTTTTCAACCACTCCCGGAATAGAAGAACCCAGATGTTTTGGATTGTTCTTATCTGCCTTTAATCTGAGGTCTGTCTTAACTTCCAGATTCTTATCCTGGATCTTCACATGACGGATAGATCCATTGACGCGGAACATCAATGTACGCACTCCCTTTTCATCCGGATCACTGGCCTCTAAGAATTTAATCAGAAGTTCTTTTCCTTCATCGATCTTCAAACGCGTCTCTTCACCTTTTCTCAGTCCATAGAAATACACATGACTTTCCAGACCGGAAACGTCGTTGTATGCCTGCTTATGTTCGCAGTAATCTTCATATACCTTCGGATACAGTGCATAACTAATGGCTTTCTGTTCCATGACTTCTTCAGATGCACTTTCATAATGATACTGCTCGATTAGATGCTTTTTAATCGCATCAAAATCAACCGGCGGAAGTAACTGTCCCGGACGCACCGTCAACGGTTCAATATCTTTCAGAACAATCTTCTGCAATTCCTTCGGGAATCCGCCATATGGCTGACCCATCATTCCCTGGAAATAAGATACTACAGAATCCGGATAAGATAAGGTTGCTCCGTCTGTCAGAATATTATCCTTTGTCAGACCATTCTTAAACATGAAGATGGCCAGATCTCCGACCGCCTTTGATGTAGGCGTTACTTTGACAATATTTCCAAGCAGATCATTTGCATCCTTATATAAGCCCTTGATCGTCTCAAAATCTTCTGCCGAACCCATGCTGGATACCTGTGCAAGAAGGTTTGAATACTGTCCACCCGGAATCTCATATTTATAAATCTCAGCATTTGGTGCTTTCATATCACTCTCAAACTGTTCATATACCTTGCGGATTCTTCCATAGTATCTGCTCAGTTCATCCAGCTCTTCAAATTCAAGTCCTGTATCTCTCTTTGTTCCTCTAAGTGCTTCTACAACTGCATTCATAGATGGCTGACTGGTCAGTGATGACATCGACTCGATCGCAAGGTCGACGATATCCACACCTGCCTCTGCTGCCATCAGCACCGTGCTCACACCGGCTCCTGTAGAATCGTGTGTATGCAGATGTAACGGTACATGCAGTTCTTTCTTCAATGTACTTACCAGTTCTTTTGCTGCCAGAGGTTTCAGAAGACCTGCCATGTCTTTGATTGCAATAGAGTGACATCCCATTGCTTCCAGCTCTAATGCATGCTGTACATAGTAATCTAAGGTATATTTTACTTCATTTGGATTTGAAATATCACCGGTGTAGCAAATCGAACCTTCGACAATCTTACCCGTCTTTAATGCCTCTTCTATCGGCATCTTCATGTTTTCTACCCAGTTCAGACTGTCAAATACTCGGAACACATCAATGCCGTGCTCTGCGGATACCTGGATAAATTTCTTAACCACATTATCCGGATAGTTGCTGTAGCCAACCGCATTTGAAGCTCGAAGGAGCATCTGGATCAGTGAGTTTGGCATACGTTTTCTTAAGATATCCAGTCTCTCCCACGGAGATTCTTTCAAGAAACGGTAAGCAGTATCATAAGTCGCACCACCCCATGCTTCTACCGAAAATGCATTCTGCATGTATGCATTGGTCGCATATGCCGCACCACAGAGGTCTTTACTTCTCATACGGGTTGCCATCAGAGACTGCTGTGCATCTCGCATGGAAGTATCTGTAACATACAGTTTATCTTCTTTCAGGATCTTCTGCATGTATCCTTCCGCTCCAAGTCTCAGAAACTCGTCTCTGGCTCCGTAAACTGGTTTACTCTTATCCAACGCCGGTAGAATCCGATCTTCATAATGTGGTTTCTCACCTACATTTGAATTGACAATACGGTCTCCGATAAATTCAATAATCTTTGTTGCTCTGTCCTGGCTCGGAGTCAGTTCAAAAAGTTTCGGTGTATCTTCGATAAATGTGGTGTGTGTCTTTCCTGCCGCAAACTTCGGATGATTCAATACGTTGATCAGGAATGGAATATTTGTCTTCACACCTCGGATACGCATCTCCTGAAGCGCACGGATAGATTTTTTAATTGCTCCTGAAAATGTACGGTCAAAGGAAATCACTTTTACCAGCAGACTGTCATAGAACGGCAGGATCTGTGCGCCTGTATAAGCATTTCCACCATCTAAACGGATACCATTACCGGAACCGGAACGATATACTGTAATCTCACCGGTATCCGGGAGGAAATTATTGGCCGGATCTTCTGTTGTAACACGCGTCTGGATGGAATATCCCGTGCAGGCAATATCTTCCTGAGATGCAATTCCGATTTCTTCGGAATCCAACGGATACCCTTCTGCGATCATAATCTGAGACTGTACCAGATCGACGCCTGTAACCATCTCACTGACGGTATGTTCTACCTGAATACGTGGATTCATCTCGATGAAGTACGGATGATTGTCTTCATCTACCAGGAACTCCAGTGTACCTGCATTACGATATCCTACCGTGTGACACAGGCGAATCGCCGACTCAAAGATAATCTGTCTGGTCTCATCCGGAATTGAAAATGCCGGTGCATACTCTACAACTTTCTGATGACGTCTCTGTACAGAACAATCTCTGTCATAGAGATGTACAACATTGCCGTAATTGTCTCCTAACACCTGCACTTCAATGTGCTTCGGTCCTTTTAAATATTTCTCGATAAAGATCTTATCTTCACCGAATGCCTTCTTAGACTCATTTTTAGCTTCGTTAAATTCTTTCTCCAGTGTCTCCGGATCCGAAACAATACGCATGCCTCGTCCGCCACCACCATTTGATGCTTTTAACATGACCGGATAACCAATCTCGTCCGCAATCTTTTTCGCCTCATCGGCATATTTTATAGAATAATCTACACCCGGAATAATCGGGACCCCAGCCTCAATCGCCAGTTTCTTAGAAGAGATCTTATCTCCCATGGCGTTCATGATATCACTGGATGGTCCGATAAATACGATGCCGTTCTTCTCACAGGCATCTACAAACTCCGGGTTTTCAGAGAGGAAACCATACCCCGGATGAATCGCATCTACATGTGCTGCCAATGCGATCTTGATGATCGTGTCGATATCCAGATACGCGTCCACCGGACCAAGATCTGGATTCAGCGGATAGGATTCATCCGACTTCAAGCGGAAGAGCGCATAGCGGTCTTCTTTGGAATAAATACTTACAGTTGTGATCCCCAGCTCACTGAGTGCACGGAATACACGGATAGCAATTTCTCCACGGTTTGCCACCAGAACCTTTTTAAATGGTTTGATATGTACATCAGTCTTCATAACAATTCTCCTTTTCCCCATTTTCTGTAACACGAAAATGCTACAGTCTACTTGAAAATTGTGCATCTGTGACTTAGTATATGTCAAACCATCCAAAATTGCAAGATAAATATCTCAATTATTCATTTTTAATTGATTGTTAAACTTAAAACAGATTTTTATATATATTTTTGCAAGTTATTAAAATCTATATTTCATTTTTTTAGAATCAATTTCCATTTATTCTTTATAATTCTTATAAGCTTCAAACTCATCCAGGATTGACTGTTCCGGAGCCTTCGTTGCCAGACTGACAACCACGATAAAGATCAGGCTGACGATAAATCCTACCAGCAGCGAATAAAGACCTGTTGCTGTACCAATCGTTTCTCCATGAACAATCGGCAGATAGTCCCATATAATAACCGTCACCGCACCGGATACCAGACCCGCAACAGCTCCCGGAAGATTCGTTCGTTTCCAGAATAAACTCATCACTACCAGTGGTCCAAATGCAGCTCCAAGTCCTGCCCATGCATCTGATACCAGACCCATAATGGAACTATTCGGATCCCACGCAATAATAAACGCAAGCACTGCAACCGCGATTGTTGTGATACGTCCCACTTTTAAAACAGTCTTATCATCCGCATCTGGTTTTAAAATATTTTTGTAAATATCCGCAGATACTGATGAAGAACAAACCAGAAGCTGCGAATCTGCCGTAGACATGATAGCTGCCAGAATACCACATAGGAACAATCCACCGATAAAAGCCAATGGAAGAAGCTCTGTAAATGTCTTCTGTATCATTTCAATAAATACCGACTCTGCAGAAGCTGCACCTTCTGTCTCGCCTAAGATTACCGGATATAAAAATGCACGACCAACAACTCCAATAATAACTGTTAATCCCAGTGATAATACTACCCATACGATTGCGATCACCGAAGATTTCTTTAACTCTTTTTCATTCTTGATTGCCATAAAACGAACCAGAATATGTGGCATTCCACAGTATCCTAATCCCCATGCCAGATTAGATAAAATCTCTACCAGTGTGATTGGATGATCCCCGTTATACATAAGGCTCATATAATGTGCAGAATCTACACCACTTTTTACCAACAGATCTGAAATGTCACCACTGACATACTGCCATGCGATGATCGGCACGATCAAAAGTGCAATCAGCATCATCGTTCCCTGGATAAAATCCGTCGTACATACTGCCAGAAAGCCTCCCAAAAATGTATAGACCAAGATAACAACTGCTCCAATAAAGAGCGCTACATGGTAATCAATTCCAAATACTGTATTAAATAATTTTCCTCCGGATGCAAGTGCTGAAGCTGTATAGACTAAAAAGAAAATAACGATAATTACCGAAGAAATTCCAAGTAGGATCTTCTTCTCATCATGAAAACGATTTCCAAAAAACTCAGGTAATGTCATAGAGTTGTTGGCCACGATTGTATAAGAGCGAAGTGGTTTTGCGATTACGAGCCAGTTAATAATTGTTCCAAGACCAAGGCCGATCGCGATCCATGCCTGCCCGGTTCCCAATGCATAGACAGAACCCGGAAGTCCCATCAAAAGCCAACCACTCATATCAGATGCCTGTGCCGACATCGCTGCCACCGGACCGGACAACCCACGTCCTCCAAGGAAATAATCATCTGCTCCTGTCGTCTGTTTCATCGACCAGACACCAATTCCGATCATCAAAAGCAGATACGCTGCAAATGCAATTAAAATTGCTATCGTCGTTCCTGTCATAATAATTCCTCCAATCATCTTAAGACTGCTTTCTCCGCTCTCTTTCTAGCTTTCATACTTTCTTTTATCCAGAATTTACTTCAAATCCTTTGCAGACCGCAGTCTCTTCCTTTAGACAAAACTATATCACCAGAATGCGAAGATGTCAACATAAATTGATGTATTTTTATCTTTTCGTAGTGATTTTATTCATTTTCTATATTTTCTATTCGTTTTTTCTTTATTTTTAAGTTGTTCACTTTGCGTCGTTTGCAAAGACCAAAGTCTTTATTTTATCAATCTTTTTGTTTCTTATATATTTTGAAAGGAATCTGGAAACACTAATTTTATTAACAAATAATTATCTGGAGGTTATTATGAAAAATCAAGACACCATTCATTTACTACAAGAATGTGATGCAGGAACGAAAATGGCAGTTTCCTCTATCGACGAAGTTCTGGACAAAGTCCGCAATCAAAAGTTACGAAAACTCTTAGAAGAAAGTCGAAATCACCACGCCAAACTCGGAGATGAAATCCACGTTCTATTAGGCGAAGCACACAGCGATACCAAAGAGCCCAATCCTATCGCCAAAGGAATGTCCTGGATGAAAACTACTGTCAAAACATCCCTCGATGACAGTGACCAGACTATTTCCGATCTGTTGACAGACGGTTGCAATATGGGGATCAAATCTTTGCTCCGATATATGAATCAATATCAGGATGCCGATAACACTTCCCGCGATGTGTGCAAACGTCTGGTGCGGATCGAAGAGAAACTAAGAGACGACTTAAGAGAGTATTTGTAAGCACAATACAAAATCGAGTAGGCATCAGCCTATTCGATTTGTCGAAATATGTCGAACGATTCCGCTCTTAAACATATTGCAAATAACAAAATCATCTGCTATTCTAAGACCACGCAGTCGGCGTTCTGCCAAACTGCAGACAGTATCTGATAACCAAAAGGTTTCTCATTTTCGGAAGCTTAGAGTCAAGCGATTACCAGAAGATGGAAAAGAACCAGAGAGCAACAAAAGATGGAAATCTATAAAGAGAAGATTTTTCGAAAATAATATTTTATATATTCATGGCTTTCGATGGTTCGACGTCTATGATAAAATAAGCATAAAAGGAATTCTTCTTTCTATAGTTTTACATCGCAGAAAGGAGAATGCATATGGCATATTTTAACCCAGAAAAATTCCCAGAGAGAATTAACAGGAACACAGAAAACAACATGGAAACAGACAAAATTTCTGCCAAGTCGACGCAGGAAGGTACTGATTTTCTCATGAGTCCTAAAGTTGATTTCTGCTTCAAGGAATTAATGCAGAATGAGAAAGTAAGAAAAGGACTCATTGCAGCATTACTAGGAAAATCTCCAGAGGAGATTGAAAGCACAGAATTACTTCCAACGATTTTGCGGCAAGAATATCCAGATGATAAATATGGGATCTTGGATGTGTTGGTAAAATTGACAGATGGAACTAAAATCGACTTTGAAATGCAAGTGTTATCTTTTGCGTTTTGGACTAAACGTTCACTTTATTACTGGTCGAAAATGTTCACAGAGCAGATTAAAAAGGGTGATTCTTACGATGTCTTAAAGCGCTGTATCCATGTGAGCATCCTGAATTTCGCACATTTTCCGGATGACGAGGAATGTTACCATAAAATCGGGCTCTACGACTTCAACACCGGGAAAGTGTACAGCAATCTTATGGAACTACATATCTTGGAATTATCCAAGTTACCACCGGAAGACTTGAACGAATCCGGATTGATTCACTGGATGCGATTCTTGAACGGGAAGAACCGGAA
>ERZ773103.1976-NODE-1976-length-20304-cov-43.948343_pt1 | contig 20304 bp, 20 predicted proteins | sample MGYA00511118_ERZ773103 | MGnify/ENA primary metagenome ERZ773103 (study PRJEB29015, sample SAMEA2737821) | human gut metagenome | biome: human gut; feature: human-associated habitat; material: faeces | place: China | collected 2012 ... | reverse complement strand
TGAACATCCCCATTGTTGCTATCGTTGATACCAACTGCGATCCCGATGAGATCGATTACGTCATCCCCGGCAACGACGACGCTATCCGCGCTGTCAAGCTGATCTCCGGCGCTATGGCTGATGCTGTGCTGGAAGGCAAGCAGGGTAAGCAGGATGCTCCCGCTGCCGAAGAGGCCGCCAAGGCTGAATAAGCCCGATCCCGCCCGAAACTGTTTGTACACCTAAATTCAGAAAGGACGAATGAACATGGCTGTTTCTGCAAAGGACGTTATGGAACTGCGCCGCCAGACTGACTGCGGCATGATGGAATGCAAGAAGGCTCTTGTCAAGGCTGATGGCGACATCAATAAGGCTATCGAGATTCTGCGTGAAGAGGGTCTGGCTACTGCCGCTAAGAAGGCTGGCCGTATCGCTGCTGAAGGCATGGTTTACGCTGTTGCCACCGCTAACGGTGCTGTTGTTGTTGAAGTCAACGCTGAGACCGACTTTGTTGCCAAGAACGATAAGTTCGTTGAGTTCACCAAAGATCTGGCCAATGTTGTTGCTGAGCAGAAGCCCGCTGATGTTGAGGCTCTGATGGGCTGCAAGATGGGCGAAGGCACTGTTGACGAAGCTCTGAAGGCTCTGATTCTGGTCATCAAGGAGAACATCAAGGTTCGCCGTTTTGCTTCCTATGAGGGCCATTGCGCCGCTTACGTTCACGGCGGCGGCACCCACGGCGTTATCGTTAAGTTCGATACCACCGATGAAGTTGCTGCTAAGCCGGAGTTCGTTGAGTTTGGCAAGGATATTGCAATGCAGATCGCTGCTGCAAACCCGAGCTACCTGAACCGTGAGGCTGTGCCTGCTGAGGCTATCGAGAACGAGAAGAAGATTATCATCGCTCAGATGGCTAACGATCCGAAGGCCGCCAACAAGCCCGACGCTATCAAAGAGAAGATGGCTACCGGCCGTCTGGGCAAGTTCTACAAGGAGAACTGCCTGGTCGATCAGGCTTTCATCAAGGATGGCAACATGGACGTGAACGCCTATGTGAACGCTACCGCTAAGAAGCTGGGCGGCGATATCAAGATCGTCGAGTACACCCACTTCATCAAGGGCGAAGGCCTGGAAAAGCGCGTTGACGACTTCGCTGCTGAAGTTGCCGCCGCTGTTAAGGGTTAATTAGCTGATTGCTTTCTGAAAGAGCACTTTGAGAGTTTACCTCTTAGGGTGCTCTTTTTTGTTTGCTTTTGAGTGGTAAAATTTGGAACGCTATCTCCAGAAAAGCCACCTGCCTTTGTTCAGCTAATCCGATTTTTGTGTCTCTTTCACGCATGTGATTATCCTCAATTTCTGCCAGTATCCTATCCGAAACTCTACCACGACCAATGGCATCGTCCTTGATTCGTTCCTTGGTAGCGGCTCTACGCTGATTGCCGGTGAGAAAACAGACCATGTGTGCCGGGGCATTGAGTTTGACCCGAAGTTCGTGGATGTCATCGTGAAGCGGTACGCCTGTATGCTCTCTTCCATTTTTTCTTTGGCGATCTCAGCACGGTTGACATAATCCTGAACAGCATTTACGACTAATCTAAATCCTTCAGTAATAGCCCAAATAGCCGCGGCCTGACCAGCAGTTGTCAACATCTGCAGGCCAATACCCTTGATTGCGTTTGTCAGTTTGCCTGCGCCGGTTACGGAACTAAAAAAGTTTTTCAAACTAAGAGTTCCTTCGTCAGCGTTTTTAGCAAATTCTTGCAACGTAACCGAACCGTTTTTGAGAAGGTTTTCCATTGCTGTAGCTGGGGCAACATTATTATTTAGCTTATCCTTAAATTTTTGTAAAGCAGCAACATCAGAATCTAAGTCTTTCGCCAAATCGTAGTCTTTATTAAAATTCCCCATTAGCCATGAAAATATAGTCTTTCTTTTGCTTCCGTCCATATTTTCGGCTTCGGCATATGCTTTCTTAATATCGGCAATAGATTCTTTCAACTTTTTACCGTTAAGAGTTATAAATGCTCCAGTATTCAAATCTTGTCCGGTTCCAAACAAATTAAATAGATTCAAAATCTTATTGTTCCGTTAATTATTGTGTGATATAATTAACGTAAGGTTATAAAATAATATGTTGGTGGTGAAAAGAATGAATACAAACGAAGTTTCCTTTAATTTTGATGATTACATCGAGTCAAATTTCAAAAAGGAATCTAAAAACGAACCGATAATTGAAAAAGAAGAGCAATATTATATATGCCCTGTTTGCGGGAATTATAATATATCAAAAGATCGTTTCCCCGTTTGTAGCTTTTGCAAAAATGAAAAACCACAAGTATTAAATAAATCTGAAATAGAAGAAATCAAGGAACTAATAAAGAAATTTTCACTTGACGAACAAAAGAAATATTCTTATTTTGAAAAAGCAGATGAACTTTTTTATAAAAACAGACAAAAAGACAATGAAAATAAAGAAACACTTAAAGATGGAGTTATATTTCGAGAGTACCTCCGGCAAAAATATGTATTCAACAATCCCGCTTTTAGTAAAGAAAAATATAACGATCGTGTAAATCAGGAATACGAAAACGCCGTAGAGATGGAAGAGTGCCACCGTCGCGCAGCGGAAGAAGCTTCTCGCCCTCGCTGCCCTAAGTGTGGCTGTACCGAGTTCCAGATGGTTCCCCGCAAGTGGTCTCCTCTCACCGGGTTCCTGACGAACAAGGTGGACCGGGTATGCGTGAAGTGTAAGACGAGATATTAAGGATAGTCCTCTTATATATCTAAAAACATAAAAAGGAGTACAAACACTTTCTGCAACATATATGACATCCCTATAGTTGCAAAAAAACATAAAATAGCCAAAGCAAAATCTCCACCGTCCATAAAACATCACCTCTCAAAAATACCAAAAGCCCCGGCCATTAAAGGTCAGGGCTTATCTTTATTGTATGCTGGTAAAATCAATCGTTCCATGCGTACATCGTAAATATAAAGTGGCTTTTTTGTGCTGAAGTTGAAGTCTTTTCTTGTCCAATCCTCCCTAAAGGAATATAATAAAAAAGACAAAATTCAAAAGGAGCTACCGACATGAATTCCACGCAAGACAGCACAGCAACCCCAAAGTCACTCTTTGCACGGTATCAGGAGCACATCACCAGCGCAATTTTTATCGGCCTGGTGTTTGGTATCCTGACCGGGCTTTTCCTGGCAAGCCGCTTTGATGTGGTCCTGACCGTTACCACATTGCTTGGCAGCATTTACATGAATGCGCTGAACATGATGATCTTTCCGCTGGTGTTCTGCTCCATCGTGGTGGGCATTACCAGCATCGGCAACGCCAAAACCACCGGAAAAATCACCGGCGGTGCCATGATATTCTTCCTGTTCACTACAGCGCTGGCAAGCTTTGTGGGGCTGATTATCCCCAGAGCCATCAATCTTGGAAAAGGCGTCCGGTTTGAAATGGCAACCTCCGATATCGAGGCCAGCAAAATGACCAGCATTCTTGACACCGTCAAAAACCTGATTCCCGCCAATCCGGTGGCTGCTTTTGCCAACGGCAATATGCTGCAGGTGCTGACTTTTGCGGTTATCATCGGCTTTACCCTTGTTGCAATCGGCGAAAAGGGCGAGCCGCTTCTGAAAGTGATTGAATCCGGCAACGAGGTTTGCCTGAAAATCATCAGCACCGTGATGTACTTTACCCCCATCGGCGTTTTCTGCACCATTGTTCCGGTGGTGGAAGCCAACGGCACGGAAACCATTCTTTCCCTCACAACCCTGCTGGTCGTTCTTTATGTTACCTTCTTCTCATTTGCCGCTATCGTGTATGGCAGTTCCGTCAAGTTCCTTGGCAAGGCAAGCCCGGCAAAGTTTGTTAAAGCCTGCCTGCCGGCAGCTCTGAATGCCTTTGGCACCTGTTCCAGTTCGGCCACCATCCCCCTCAGCAAGCAGTGCATGGAGGACGAGATGGGCGTATCCGATAAAATCACCAGTATCGCTATCCCTCTGGGCGCAACGGTCAACATGGATGCTGTTTCCATCGTGTTGTCGTTCATGATCGTGTTTTTCGCCAACGCCTGCGGTGTTGAGGTCAGTACCTCCATGATGATTGTGATCCTGCTGGCAAATGTGATCTTGTCCGTGGGCACCCCCGGCATCCCCGGTGGTGCAATCGCTTCGTTCGCCGCGCTGGCTACCATGGCGGGTCTCCCGGCTGGCGTGATGGGCGTTTATATCAGCATCAATACCCTATGCGATATGGGCGCTACCTGCGTGAACGTTATTGGCGATATGGCAGGCTGCGTGGTGCTGAAAGAGAAAATTAAGCTGGATGACTGACACAGTTCCCACAAAACAAAATAACAAGTTACATTTGGGCGGGCAGCAACGAAAAACAACTGCCCGCCTTTTTGCTGCCTGCTTTGCTTTCAGCGGAAAAAGATGCTAAAATAAAGCAGTTGAAAAATCACACCGGAAGGGGAGCGCACAAAAACGCAAGATGGACGATAAAATAAAGAATACCTCAAAGCCCGGCGTGGCATATTATCATCTGCCGGGGCTGTTTGAATTTTATGGGCTGTACCGCATGTTCCTGCCGCTGTTCTATCATCACAGAGAATATTTTTACAACTGGTGCGCCATCGGCTCCATTTATGGGGCCCTGGGCGACTGCATCTGGGGTGGCGGCCGCACAAGTTTTGGCGTGCAGGACCCCGAAGATGTTATGGATCTGATGCGCGAATATGGGATATCTGCCCGGCTGACATTTAGTAACTCACTGCTGCGTGAAGAACACCTGGCGGACATAAAGTGCAACGCCCTGTGTAAGCTGTTTGAAAATAGCGGCGGCGCACAAAACGGCGTTATTGTCCATTCGGACTTGCTGCTCAGATATCTGGAAAGCCGTTATCCGGGGCTTTACTTTGTTTCATCTACAACCAAGGTGCTCACGGAATTCCCGCAGTTACAGGCGGAATTGAATCGGGATGACTTCCGCTATGTTGTGCCGGATTTCCGGTTAAATAAAGAATTTGAACAGCTGAACAACCTGCCCCAGCCCCAGAAAGATAAAGTGGAATTCCTTTGCAATGAATGCTGCTGGTTTGGCTGCAAGGACAGAAAGCGCTGCTATGAAAATGTAAGCCGCAAAAACCTTGGCGAAACCTGCCCCGACCACCGCTGCGCAGCCCCTGGCGCACAGGAAGGGTATCGCTTTTCAAAAGCAATGGACAACCCCGGTTTTATTGGCATCCAGGATATTCAAAATATCTATCTGCCCATGGGCTTTTCCAACTTCAAAATTGAGGGCCGCGGGCTTGGCAGTGCCTTAATTTTGGAGTTTCTACTTTACTATATGACAAAGCCGGAATACCAGCTGCGCGTCCGCGAAGAAATTTATCTCAATAATATGCTAGACCTGTTCTGAATGGGGAAACGGCGCAATCGCTTTATTCAATATTTAAGGCAATACCGCACAATTCCCGCCTTGCGGCTTAAGCACCGCTCCGGCAGCTGCGGCACGGCATCTGCGTTGCCAAAATGCTCGATAAGACATCCAGTATTATCTGCGCTTTTGGCTTGGCATCTGCCGCACCTCGCTCGCCGTATCGGCACTTAGAATTATGCGGTATTGCCTTAAGAATTAAATGTCAGTTTAGCACAGAAAAATTCTGGAATCCTCTTGCTCTCATGCTACATGAGGGACGTATACGCAAAGCATCCCTTAAAAATAAAAATGCAAATCGAAAGTGAGACATGATGATCGAATGAATGATTTTGCTTATAACAGCGGCGTACGGATTATTATGCGATTGCGGAAAACTTGAACCGAACAGAATCCGAAAACCTGAACGGAAACCACACTTTTGCAGGCGGGCTGGCACGATTTGTGATATAATAGACAGCATACAAATCGAAGAGAGGGGAATGTTTTGATGGAACTGCAAAAAGGCCGCCCGATGGATACTACGGGCAGAGTGGCCAAAGAAACCCGTACCTACGATTTACTGGATAGTCTTGGGATCGAATATAACCGCATTGACCATGCCCCGGCCATGACGATGGAAGTCTGCCAGGAAATTGACAAAACGCTGCAGGCGGTCATCTGCAAAAATCTTTTTCTTTGTAACCGTCAGGAAACCGCGTTTTACCTGCTGATGATCCCGGATACCAAGGTGTTCCACACCAAGGATCTATCCGCCCAGATCCACTCCGCGCGCCTGTCCTTTGCCAAACCGGAATATATGGAAAAGTTCCTTGATATCACTCCCGGCTCGGTCAGTGTGCTGGGCCTGATGAACGATACCGAAAACCATGTGCAGCTTTTGATCGATGAAGATGTGCTGAACAGTGAATATGTGGGCTGCCACCCCTGCATCAATACTTCCAGCCTGCGCCTGCGCACAAAAGACCTGGTGGAAACCATTCTGCCCGCCATCCACCATGAATTTGTCCGGGTTAAACTGTAATTCCGTGGGGATAAAGCAGAATGATTTTGATTATGGCAAAATGATGCAATGGCTTCGCCGATTTCTTACACATAAACCACTTTACAATCCAGAGTTATATCATATAGTGGTGCAACCGGCCAGGGGAGCTTTGCTTTTTTGAGTGATTCAAAAAGTGAAGTGTCCCTGGCATTCTTTTTGTCTTTTTCCATGCCTGCAGCAGGCAAAACTTACCGTAATACCGCGGTTGGTACCAGGGGACACACAGCCAAATGCCACATGCAGCACGCTGCCCCGCGCCGGAATGCGGCGTAACGTTAGCAGCCAACGGCATGGATGCGGCGCGCACTTTAACCTTGTTACTGACCACACCTCGTTTTATGAGCGTTACGGCTGGCAGTTTTACTGCATGGTGCAGGGCGATGGCGAGGAAGAGCCCTCGCGGCTGTATATCCATACGATGTAAAGCGTGTTATTGTTCGCTGTGCCCCGCAAGATGTCTGTAAGGTGCGATGCCCTCATTGCGCCGAGGAAGAACCCGAACGATTTATCATCCTCCCCAATAAAAGCATAAACAAAAAGCGGCATGAACCCAATCACGCCGCTTTTTTAATCGTTAATGCAGATGATAAATATCGGATCGTCCCAATTATACGAAACCAAGCAATCTCTCTTAATACTCCGTCTCGCGGAACTTCAGGCTGCCGTTATCGCCCATTTCGTCCACAATGGCCAGGCTGGCCAGTTTGTAACCCTCGCGGCGCAGCTCGTCGCCGCCCGGCTGGAAGCCTTTTTCAATGCAGATGCCGATACCCGCCACACTGGCTCCGGCCTGCTGGCAGACATCCAACAGACCGCGCATGGCCTTGCCGTTTGCCAAAAAGTCATCCAGAATCAGCACACGGTCATTGGGGCCAAGGAACTTCTGGGCCAAGGTGATATTGTAATCTTTGCCGTAAGTATAAGAATGTACCGTGGAAGTGTACACATCGCCATCAATGTTTTTGCTTTTGGCCTTTTTGGCAAACACCACGGGCACATCAAAGTGGCGGGCCGTCATGCAGGCAATCGCAATGCCGGATGCCTCAATAGTCAGGATCTTGTTTACTCCGTCATCCTTAAAAATGCGGTAAAACTCCTCGCCGATTTTATCCAGCAGGTCAACATCCAGCTGGTGGTTCAAAAAGCAGTCAACTTTCAGCACATTGCCCGGGCGGACCTGCCCATCGCGCAGAATGCGGTCTTCCAAAAGCTTCATCTTAAGATACCCCTTTCATGTTTACCAACTATTATGCCTAATTCCGCCGCGTTTTTCAACCCTTAAAATCAGGTTTTTCATTTTTTTTTACAAACTTTGTCAATATGGTAGTTTGATAATATTTTGTAACCAAACTTTGTGCAAAACCGCCACAAAGGCTTTGGATTTCATCTGCAATTTATGCCGATATTCCGTATTGAAGATTTGCCAACTTGGCGGTATACTTTAATTTAAATTACAGTTATGGGCTGTGCAACCCGTTCCGGCAGGCGTTTGCCCGCCGGAGGCTGTAAATCATTAGGAGGGAATAACAATGAACAAAAAGGTCATCAGTGCAATGCTGGCTGCTTCCATGGCTGTCAGCCTGGCCGCCTGCGGTTCCACCGCTACTTCCGAAGCTACTTCCGCTGTCTCTTCCGAGACTACCAGCACCGTCGCTTCCGGCGAGTCCGCTGCTTCCGGCTCCTACACCGGCACCCCCATTAAGGTTGGCGGCATTGGCCCCATCACCGGCGCTGCTGCAACCTACGGCAATGCTGTTAAGAACGCCGAAGAACTGGCTGTCAAAGAGATCAACGCCGCAAACGGCAGCGATGTTTTTGACTGGAAGTTCGAGGACGATGAGCACGATGCTGAAAAGAGCGTCAACGCTTACAACTCCCTGAAAGACTGGGGCATGCAGGTTCTGGCTGGCCCCGTTACTACCACCCCGACCCTGGCAGTTGCTGCTGAGAGCGTCAACGATAACATGTTCGTTCTGACCCCTTCTGCCTCTGCACAGACCGTTATCGAAACCGGTGACAATGTCTTCCAGATCTGCTTCACCGACCCCAACCAGGGTGTTGCATCCGCTGACTACATTGCCGAGAACGCTCTGGCTACCAAGATCGGCGTCATCTATGACTCTTCTGACGCTTACTCTTCCGGCATTTACGCCAAGTTCAAGACCGAAGCTGAGAGCAAGGGCCTTGAGATCGTCACTGCTGAAGCTTTCACCAGCGACAACAAGAGCGACCTGTCCACCCAGGTTGCCAAGTGCCAAGAAGCTGGCGCTGAGCTGGTGTTCCTGCCCATCTACTACACCGAGGCTTCTCAGATCCTGACCACCGCCAACAAGACTGGCTATGAGCCCATCTTCTTCGGCTGCGATGGCATGGATGGCATCCTGGATGTTGAGGGCTTTGATACCTCCCTGGCTGAGGGCCTGATGCTGCTGACTCCGTTCGCTGCTGACGCTCAGGATGAAAAGACCCAGGCATTTGTTTCCGCCTACGTTGCCGCTTACGGCGAAACCCCGAACCAGTTCGCTGCTGACGCATACGACGTTATCTACAGCATGTACCAGGCAGTTCTGGAAGCCGGCATCACCGGCGATATGGATGCCAGCGAGATCTGCGAGCAGCTGAAGACCGCTTACACCAGCATGACCTTTGACGGCTTGACTGGTACCGGCATGACCTGGGATGCTTCCGGCGCTGTTTCCAAGGATCCTAAGGCTGTTGTGATCAAGGATGGCGCTTACGCCGCTATGTAATCTCTGCACAAAAGCAGGGGATCGCGTGCTGAAAAGCATGCAAAATTGAGTTTTGGCCAATGGGGGCTGCTGATTTACCATGTCAGCAGCCCCCATTTTGTTACGCGCAGAGAAAAAAGTGACAGAAAGTGCCTGTTTTAGCCAAAAATACGTACCTTTTGCGCTTTAAGGCATTGTACTGTGCGGACAGATGTGTTAATATTATATACATATTTTGTTTTTCCGCTGTGCAATAATCAGGTGGTGTGCGCCGCCTTGGTGTGGAAAAACAAGGGAAAAAATAGAGTGAGGTGTTCTGCACAATGCAATTTCTATCCTATCTGATCAATGGCATCAGCTTGGGCAGTGTGTACGCGCTGATCGCATTGGGGTATACCATGGTTTATGGTATTGCCAAAATGCTGAACTTCGCCCATGGCGATGTCATCATGATTGGCAGCTATGTGATCTTTTTCGCATTCGGCTCGTTCGGGCTCAACCCCATTGTGTCGGTGCTGTTGTCCATGGTGGTGTGCACCATTCTGGGCATTACCATGGAGCGTGTGGCCTACCGCCCCCTGCGTGAAGCCCCGTCCCTGGCTGTTCTGATCACAGCCATCGGCGTTTCCTATCTGCTGCAGCAGGTGGCCCAGCTGCTGTGGACTTCCAACCCCAAGAACTTCAAGTCCGTTGTCAGCCTGCAGCCCATTAAATTGTTTGACGGCCAGCTGACCATCTCAGCCGAAACGCTGGTCACCATCCTGGCCTGCATCCTCATCATGGTTGTGCTCACCCTGTTCATCAACCACACTTCCGCCGGTCACGCTATGCTGGCTGTGTCCGAGGACCGCGGTGCTGCCCAGCTGATGGGCATTAACGTCAATTCCACGATTTCTCTGACTTTCGCCATTGGTTCTGCGCTGGCCGCAGTTGCCGGTGCCCTGATGTGTTCCTCTTACCCGACTTTGATGCCCACCACCGGCGCAATGCCCGGCATTAAGGCGTTCGTGGCAGCGGTTTTTGGCGGCATCGGTTCTATCCCCGGTGCTTTCCTAGGCGGTATCCTGCTGGGTATCATCGAAAACCTCAGCAAGGCTTACATCTCCACCCAGCTGTCCGATGCCATCGTGTTTGTTGTTCTGATCGTTGTGCTGATCGTCAAGCCTACCGGCCTGCTCGGCAAAAAGGTCAACGTGAAAGTGTAAGGTGAGGGTCATGGCATTAACAAAATGGAACCAAGTGAAAAAAAGCACCAAAAGTAATTTTATCACCTTTAGCATCGTCATTGGGTTTTACATTGTCGTTCAGCTGCTGGCAGCCGCCGGTGTGCTGACCAACTCTTTCTCTGGCCAGCTGGTGCCCATCTGCGCTTATGTGGTCATGGCTGTTTCGCTGAACCTCGTTGTCGGCTTTTTGGGTGAGCTGAGCCTCGGTCATGCCGGTTTTATGAGCGTTGGCGCGTTTTCCGGCACGCTGGTCTGGGTCAGCCTGTATGATGTGGCCCCGCACTGGCTGGCGCTGATCCTGGCCTTTGTTGTGGGCGGCGCTATGGCCGGTATCTTCGGCGTCATCGTTGGTGTTCCCGTTCTGCGCCTGTCCGGCGACTATCTGGCCATCGTTACCCTGGCATTTGGCGAGATCATCAAAAATATCATGAACGCCGTTTACCTGGGCGTGGACGACAGCGGCCTGCATTTCTCCCTTAAAGATGCCGCTTCGATGAACATGGCCGAGGATGGCAAGATCCTGATCAACGGTGCCATGGGCATTACCGGCATCAAAAAGACTTCCACCTTTACCATGGGCATTATTCTGGTGCTTATCACGCTGGTGGTTGTGCTCAACCTGATCCGCTCCCGCGCTGGCCGCGCTATCTCCGCTATCCGCGATAATGAGATTGCTGCCAAGAGCATCGGTATCAATATCACCCGCTATAAGCTGATGGCTTTTGTACTGTCCTCCGTGTTTGCCGGCATGGCAGGCGTGCTGTACAGCTTGAACTATTCTTCTTTGGTTGCCAAAAAGTTTGATTACAACACCTCCATCAACATTCTGGTCTTCGTGGTTCTGGGCGGCATCGGCAGCATCCGCGGCTCCGTGATTGCAGCGGCCATCCTGACCGTTCTGCCCGAAATGCTGCGCGGCCTGAACGATTACCGCATGCTGATCTATGCTATCGTTCTGATTGTCATGATGATCTTTACCCGCAGCCCCAAGCTGGTGGCATGGCGCAAAGAAGTGGCTGAAAAAATCACCGAGAAATTCCCAATTTTGAAGCTGAACAAATTCCTAAAGGATAAAAGCAAAAAGGAGGCGGCATAAATGGCACTGCTGGAAGTCAGTAACCTTGGCATTGCGTTCGGCGGCCTGCAAGCCGTTTCGCAGCTGGACCTTAAAATCGAAAAAGGCCATCTGTATGGCCTGATCGGCCCCAACGGCGCGGGCAAAACCACCGTGTTCAATATGCTGACCGGTGTGTATAAGCCCACCGAGGGCAACATTGTGCTGGATGGCAACGATATTACCGGTGCCACCCCGGAAGCCATCAGCAAGGCGGGCATTGCCCGCACGTTCCAGAACATCCGCCTGTTTAATGATATGACAGTTCTGGATAACGTCAAGGTCGGCCTGCACAACCAGGTTGTTTACGGCATGTGGACCGGTATCCTGCGCTTGCCGTCTTTCCGTGAGAAAGAGCACGAGATGGACCGCCGTGCTATGAAGCTGCTGAAAATTTTTGACCTGGATGCGGAGGCTAACTATAAAGCCAGCCAACTGCCCTACGGCAAACAGCGCAAGCTGGAAATTGCCCGCGCCCTGGCTACCAACCCGAAACTGCTGCTGCTGGACGAGCCCGCAGCCGGTATGAACCCCAACGAAACCGAAGAACTGATGAACACCATCCACAGCGTGCGTGACCAGTTCGGCGTTGCCATCCTGCTCATAGAGCATGATATGAACTTCGTTATGGGTATCTGCGAGGAGATCACCGTGCTGGACTATGGCCGTGTGATTGCCCGCGGCGACGGCAAAACCATCCGCAATAACCCCAAGGTCATTGCGGCCTATCTGGGAGGTGACGACTAATGGGTGAGCTGCTTTCGGTTAAAAATATCAATGTTTATTACGGTTCCATCCACGCCATCAAGGATGTTTCGTTCCATGTGGACGAAGGAGAAATCGTTACGCTGATCGGTGCAAACGGTGCTGGCAAAACCACCACCATGCACGCCATTTCCGGTCTGCTCAAGCTGACCAGCGGCGAGATCACCTATGACGGTAACCTGATCAGCAAGATGGAAGCCCACAAAATCGTCCGCCTTGGTCTGGCCCAGGTGCCGGAGGGCCGCCGTGTATTCAGCGGCCTGACTGTGCAGCAGAACCTTTCCATGGGTGCTTATACCCGCCACGATGGCAAGGATGCCATCCAGAGCGATTACGACATGGTGTTTGACCTGCTGCCCCGCCTGAAAGAGCGCCGCAACCAGCCCGCCGGAACCCTTTCCGGCGGCGAACAGCAGATGCTGGCCGTGGGCCGCGCCCTGATGTGCAAACCCAAGATCCTGCTGCTGGATGAACCCTCCATGGGTCTTTCTCCGCTGCTGGTCAAGGAAATCTTTAAGATCATCCGCGACATTAACCGCCAGGGCGTTACTGTGCTGCTGGTGGAACAGAACGCGAAGATGGCACTGGATATTGCCAACCGTGCCTATGTGCTGGAAACCGGCACCATCAAGATGGAGGGCGAAGCCACCGAGCTTGCCAATAACATCGAAGTGCGCAAGGCTTACCTTGGCTGCGAATAACCATAGCATAAGATACGCCCCTGCAATGAACAGAAACTGACAAAACAGCCCCGGCTTTTACCTGATTGCACTCAGGAAAAAGCTGGGACTGTTTTTTGTTTATCTGATGGTATGCAATGATGATAAGATGGTAACTTGGCTATCCGTACTGCCATGATCATATACGGCAGGGGAGTGCCGATATAATTTTACCGTACTCCCTCCGGCGGGCGCTGTTCATCGCTCAGCGGCTGGGTCAACAGATTCAGCACTTTGTTGTAAATTTCGCTCCCGCAGGCTACAAAATGGTCGCGCACCTGTTCAGCGGTCATGGCGTCCGGCATCGTCACCTGCAGGGTGAATGCGCCGTGCTGCTGGTTTTTATCCTGAATGGTGCAGGTTACGCGGTAACGGTCACCGTCTTTTTCAATGTCGGCATGGTTCTGGGCCGCCTTGTGCACCCAGCTCTGGATGCGGATAACTGCCAGAATCGCACTTTCCCGCACGCTGCGGGGCAAATCTTCCGAGAGAGTCTGAGCCACTGTGGTACCTTTTTCGGTAATGGTGTAGCCGTTGGTTCCCTCAATGGCCAGCCCCTGGGCCACAAGGTCGTTCAGCGCGCCAACAAATTCAAAATAATTGACCAGCTCTTCCTGCAAAAGCGCAGCCTCCATGGCTTCACGGGTCACAGGCCCCACGCTTTTAATCAGGTAGCACAGCAAAATACGAATCTCGGTATCATTGGTCAAGCCGCCCATCTTTACACCGGCGGTAAATGCTTCTGCCATGGTCTCACTTCCTGAACAGGGGGCACAGGCAGCACCGTGCCCTCAAACTTTACTTTGTAATTATTATACAGGAGTTTCAAAAAACTTACAAGCGCAAAATTCTTGCCCGCTTAAGCCGGCTTCAAAACACCGTTTCGATCTGCTTGCGGCTTTGCGGGGTGGAGTAGATCCACCGGTCCAGCCGCCCACGGGTCACAAAATAGTGTGGCTCAAACCGCATTTTCTGGTTCAGGTTCTTGTTCACCACCACCAGCTTGATCTTCATTTTATCCGGCAGAATGCTTTTAATATACACGCTCACCGTCTGGCCGGGGTGCAGTGCCGTATCCGGCTCCGCCAGCCCGGCCAGGTTGGGGGCAATCTCAATGAACACACCGTAATCTTCCACGCTGCGCACAATACCCACCACGGTCTCCCCGGCGGCAAAGCAGGCGGCGTTCTCACTCCAGGTTCCAAGCAGCTCCCGCAGGGTCAGCACAATGCGGTCCTGCTCATCCCGGTTCTTGATGGCGCACAGCAGCTGCTGGCCCACCGTTACACGGTCTGCCGGGGAAGCAATCCGCGAAACTGAAAGGCAGTCGATTGGCAGCAGTGCTGAAATGCCGCACCCGACATCGCAGAACGCGCCAAAGTTTTCAATGTGTGTTACCGTGCAGGGAATCACGCTGCCGTTTTCCAGCTGGTCCAGGTACTGCTCCCGGCAGGCCCGCTGCGCCGCCGCGCGGGAAAGCAGATAAACGGCCTCGCCGCTTTCATTCTGCGTCGTACCCTGGACCACAAAACAGGTCGGCCGCCCCACGCGGGTCAGCACAGCGATCTCTTTGACTGTCTCACCGGGGGCAGTGTCCAGACATTCTTCAAACGGCATATACGCATGGTGCCCGCACAGCTCAAAGCGCAGGCGGCGGTTGGTATCAAAGGCAAGGGCTGTGCTTTGCAGCACCTCCCCGGCGGCAATGCAATGATCCAGCTCTTCCCGCCGCAGGTGGGAAGCGTTGCGGCAAAGTCCTTCAGCACGGTATTCAAGCATTTGTTTTCCTCTTTTCTTATATATAAAATAAAAGAACAACGATCATAGCTGCCGCTACCGCCAAAAGTTCACAAAAGATTCTCCTGGCGGGGGCAGCTTTTCCCGGCAGGGCTATTTTCAAAACTGCCGGGATGGTATATAATAATATCTGTATCGCATTGTTCACAGGCACAGCCTGTAGCCCTGCGGACCAGATCAAAGGCAACACCGCACAATTCCCGCCTAGCGGCTTAAGCACCGCTTCGGCGGCTGCGGCACGGCATCTGCGTTGCCAAAATGCTCGATAAGACATCCAGTATTATCTGCGCTTTTGGCTTAGCATCTGCCGCACCTCGCTCGCCGTATCGGCACTTAGAATTATGCGGTATTGCCCAAAGAAAGGCGGTGGAAGAATGGACGTTCAGGTTGGTGATGTGATCATAACCAAAAAGCCGCACCCCTGTGGGGCCAACCGGTTTGACGTACTGCGCGTGGGCATGGATTTTAAGATCCGCTGCCAAAAATGCGGCCATGAGATTATGCTGCCGCGCGTAAAGATTGAAAAGAACATCAAAAAGATCCTGCGCAGCGGGGAAGAGTAGCGGCAAAAGCTCTTTAACCATCCGGCACAATTTTGTGCCCCTAATGTAAGGAGATTTGCCCCTATGTTTGACGATTTAAGCCAGGTAAAGCGCCGCTATGAGGAGCTTGCCTACCGCATGACCACCCCCGAAGCAATGAATGACCCCGCGGCCTATGCAGCCATGATGCGGGAGTATAAGGAACTGACCCCCCTGGTGGAAGCATACCGCAGCTATACCGCCCTGCAAAAAGAAGTGGACGAAGAAAAAGCGCTGCTGGCTGCCCCCACGGAGGATGCTGCCTTTAACGATATGGTACAGCAGGAATTACGCGAAAACTGGCAAAAACTGGAAGACCTGGAACAAAAAATCCGCCTGCTGCTTTTGCCAAAAAATGCCAACGATGAAAAAAGCATCATCATGGAAATCCGTGCGGGTGCCGGCGGCGAGGAAGCCGCCCTGTTTGCCCACAGCCTGCACCGTATGTACACCATGTACGCCGCACGCCAGAACTGGGCCTGCTCCGTCATCAGCCTGAACGAGACCGAGCTGGGCGGTGTAAAGGAGATCACGTTCTCGATCGAAGGGCCCGGCGTTTACAGCCGCTTAAAGTTTGAAAGCGGCGTTCACCGCGTGCAGCGCGTGCCGGAAACCGAGACCCAGGGCCGCATCCACACTTCCACCGCCACCGTTGCCGTCATGCCGGAAGCCGAGGAAGTGGAGCTGGAACTGAACCCCAAGGACCTGCGCATTGATACCTTCCGCTCCTCCGGCGCAGGCGGCCAGCACATCAACAAAACGTCGTCCGCCATCCGGGTGACCCACCTGCCCACCGGTATGGTGGTGGAGTGCCAGGACCAGCGCAGCCAGCGCGAAAACAAAGAGCAGGCATTGAAAGTTCTGCGCAGCCGCCTGCTGCAGCAAAAGCAGGAAGCATACGACCAGGAATATAACGCCAAGCGCCAAAGCCAGGTGGGCAGCGGCGACCGCAGCGAGAAGATCCGCACCTACAACTTCCCGCAGGACCGCGTGACCGACCACCGCATCGGCTTGACACTGCGCAATTTACAGGATATACTGGACGGCAACCTTGACCGGGTGATTGAGCCGTTGATTCTGGCCGATCAGGAAGAAAAGCTCAAAAATAACCCCATCCAGTAACCCCACATCGTAAAAGAAGGAATCAAGATCTATGAATACTCAGGTTTTGCCTGTTAATGAGGAAAGCATTGCCCTTGCCGCCAAACTGCTGCAGCAGGGGGAACTGGTAGCTCTGCCGACCGAAACGGTGTACGGCATTGCCGCCGATGCCCGCAACGGTGAGGCTGTCAAAAAAATTTTTGAAGCCAAAGGCCGCCCGCAGGATAACCCGCTGATCGTGCATATCTGCGGCATGGAAATGCTGCACGGCATTGTGTCTGAAGTGCCGGAACGCGCCAAAAAGCTGGCCGCCGCATTCTGGCCCGGCCCGCTCACCATGGTCATGCCCCGCGGACCGGAAGTGTCCGAAGTGACCTGTGCCGGGCTGGATACGGTCGGCGTGCGCATGCCGTCCCATCCGGTGGTACAGGCGGTCATCAAAGCCAGCGGCGTGGCGTTTGCCGCCCCGTCTGCTAACCTTTCCGGCAAGCCCAGCCCCACCAACGCACAGGATACCTTTGTGGATATGGATGGCCGCCTGCCGCTGATTCTGGATGGCGGCGAAAGTGCTGTCGGCGTGGAATCCACCGTCGTGGCCGTAACAGGGGAACACCCGATGATCCTGCGCCCCGGCTATGTGACAAAAGAACAGATGGAAGCCGTTCTGGGTGAGGAAGTTCTTGTCAACCACGCCATTCTGGAAAAGCTGAAAGACGGCGAAGTTGCGCGTTCCCCCGGAATGAAGTATAAGCATTACGCCCCCAAGGCGGATGTGACCATCCTGAAAGGTAGCTTTGATGCCTACCGCGATTATATTGCCGCCCACGCTGGGGACGGCGTCTGGGCGCTCTGCTTTGACGGCGAGGAAGCCCAGCTCCCCGTTCCGGCCATCTCTTACGGCAAAGAGGGGGACGGCATCAGCGAAGCGCACAACCTGTTCACCGTGCTGCGGGAACTGGACCGCAAGGGTGCCAAAACCGTTTATGCCCGCTGCCCGCTCAGCGATGGCGTTTCCATGGCCGTGTATAACCGCCTGATCCGTGCCGCGGCATTCCGCGTGGTGGAGGTCTGATATGCAGATCATTGGCATTACCGGGCGTTCCGGCTGCGGCAAATCCACCCTGACGGACAGCATCCGTGCCGCGGGGTTCCGCTGTGTGGATGCCGACCAGGTGGCGCGGGAAGTTCTGCTGCCGGGTTCGCCCTGCATTGTGCAGCTCCAGCAGGAATTCGGTGCCGATATTGTGGATGAAGCCGGTCAGGTGCGCCGCCGCCTGCTGGCGGACCGTGCCTTTGCCACACCGCAGGGCACCGCTCGGCTGACCGCCATCACCCAGCCGGAAATCTACCATCGGTTGGATCTTGCCATGGCGGAAGCCCGGCAGGCGGGGGAAAAGATCTTCTTTGTGGACGGCGCGGTGATCGTGGGTACCCCGTTCCAAAAGCGGTGCAGCCATCTCGTTTTGGTTGCCGCGCCGTATGAAACCAGCGTGCAGCGCATCTGTGCGCGGGATGGCATTGCGCCGGAAATGGCGCGCCGCCGCCTGGACGCTCAGCTGCCCGAAAATGTCTTGCGTGCCGCCGCAGACTTTGTGATTGAAAACGATGGAACTTTGCAACAGATGCAGCAGCGCTGCAATGCGCTGTTGACTGCCCTGCGGAAGGAGGCTTATGGCGAAACGTCAGACGAAAAATAAGCGCAAACGCTCTGTGCTGGCACCATCCCCGCCGCAAATGGTTATTTTGCGGGTGTGTATGGTGCTGCTGGCCCTGCTGCTGGCGGCTATCACCCTGTTGAACCGCGGCAGCGATACCGTAATGAACACCGCATACCCCCGCAAATATGACGAGTATGTAACCTATTACGCGGGCAAATATCAAATTGACCCTTACATCCTGTATTCCATTATCCGCACCGAAAGCAATTTTAACCCGCAGGCTGAATCCAATGTTGGCGCACGCGGGCTGATGCAGATCACCGAGATAACATTCGACTGGATCAAAACCAAGATTGCGCCGGATGAACCCCTTACATTCGATGATCTCTATGACCCGGAGGTAAACATCCGCTTTGGCAGCTATTTTATCAGCTACTGCCTGCAGCGGTATGACGATGACCTGGCCACCGCCGCAGCCGCCTACCACAGCGGGCTTGGCACCGTGGATACCCTGCTGGCGGACAGCCAGTATTCGCAGGATGGCAAGGTACTGGATGCTTTCCCGTACCCGCAAATGCGCCGCTATGTGCAAAAAGTAACGGACGCATACGCGCAGTACAGTGAAATATACGGCACGGCGGACAGCTCCGGCTGATACCCCTGCCCGAATTTGTAAGAAGAAAGGATACCATCATGAAAACAACACAGGAACTGAAAGAACTGTTGTATAAAAACAAAACAGTCGCTGACCAACAGCCTGATGCCATTGCAGAAGCCAATGCTTTCTGCGAAGGTTACAAGGCTTTCCTGAACGCTGCCAAAACCGAGCGCGAAGCCGCCGCTTATAGCGAGCAGCTGCTCAAGCAGGCTGGCTACAAGCCCTTTGTCCCCGGCATGGCACTGAACGCAGGGGATAAAGTCTACCTGATCAATCGCAGCAAGTGCGTGCTGGCAGCTACCATCGGCGAGCGCAGCATGGCCGAGGGCTTCCACCTGAACATTGCCCATATTGATTCCCCGCGCCTGGACCTGCGCCCGGTGCCGCTGTTTGAAAAGGATGGCCTGGCTTACTTCCGCACCCACTATTACGGCGGTATCCGCAAGTATCAGTGGCCTACCATCCCGCTGGCGCTGCATGGTGTTGTCTGCCGTGAGGACGGCACCACCGTAACCATTACCATCGGTGAAAACGACGAGGATCCCGTCTTTACCATCACTGACCTGCTGCCCCATCTGGGCCGCGAACAGAACCAGAAAAAGCTGCCCGATGCCATCACCGCCGAAAACCTGAATGTCGTGCTTGGCTCCCTGCCCATTGCGGACGCTGATGCCGAAAACCGCATCAAGCTGAGCATTCTCGGTCTGCTGAACGAGATGTACGGCATTACCGAGCGTGATTTTGTCACCGCTGAAATTGAGATTGTGCCCGCATTCAAGGCCCGCGATGTTGGCCTGGACCGCTCCATGATCGGCGCTTACGGCCATGATGACCGCGTGGACGCTTACCCGGCCCTGATGGCTGAAATTGAGGTACAGCACCCGGCCCACACCACGGTCTGCATCCTGACCGATAAAGAGGAGGTCGGCTCTGACGGCGTGACCGGCATGAATAGCATGTATGCCTACCACTTCCTGCAGCAGCTCTGTGCCGCCACCGGTGTGGATTCCATTGCTGCGTTCCAGGCATCCAAGTGCCTGTCTGCCGATGTTACCGCTGCTTATGATCCCAGCTTCTCCGAAGCATTCGAGCCGGATAACGGCACCTATGCGGGCCGCGGCGTTGCAATTTACAAATACACCGGTGCAGGCGGAAAGAGCTCTACCAGCGATGCCAACGCCGAACTGGTCAGCTACCTGACCCGCCTGATGAACAAGAACGGCGTGGTTTGGCAGATCGGCGAAATGGGCCGCCTGGACCTTGGCGGCGGCGGCACTATCGCCAAATATGTGGCCAACCGCGATATTGATACCATTGATATCGGTGTGCCCGTTCTGGCCATGCACTCTCCGTTCGAGGTCGTTTCCAAGGCCGATGTTTACATGGCTTACCGCACCTTCCGGGCTTTCTGTACGGATGCTGAGTAACACTTAAGGCAATACCGCATAATTCTAAGTGCCGATACGGCGAGCGAGGTGCGGCA
>ERZ773103.1975-NODE-1975-length-20307-cov-6.189562_pt1 | contig 20307 bp, 14 predicted proteins | sample MGYA00511118_ERZ773103 | MGnify/ENA primary metagenome ERZ773103 (study PRJEB29015, sample SAMEA2737821) | human gut metagenome | biome: human gut; feature: human-associated habitat; material: faeces | place: China | collected 2012 ... | reverse complement strand
TGAAAGCGGAGATTGAAACCCAAAAGGCAATGTTTTATCTTCAGCAGCAGGATAATGAGGAAAAGGAAACAGAATAGAATTTGTGCAGACGGTCTGCACAAATTGTAAATTTAACAAACCAGAAAAAAGACATTAGTATAGAATAAATATTATGAAAGGAATTTTGACATGGAATACACCTATCCTGATTATTATAAAGATTTTAAATGCAGCGCCGACAAATGTCCGGACACCTGCTGTGCTGGATGGCAGATTGTCATTGACCGGAAAACGCTGCAGAAATACAGAGAATATCCCGGTGCTTTCGGTAGTCGTCTGCACAATTCTATCGACTGGGAGGAATCTTCTTTTAAGCAGTATGACAAGCGCTGTGCCTTTTTAAATGAAGAAAACCTCTGCGACATCTGTCTGGAAGCAGGGGAAGATAAGCTTTGCAAGACTTGCAGACGTTATCCAAGGCATTATGAAGAGTTTGAAAATCTGCGGGAGATATCGCTGTCCCTGTCATGTCCGGAGGCGGCAAAGCTGATCCTGGAGCGGGATAAAAAAGTAACGTTTCAGACCGTAGAGCGGGACAATGGACTGGATGAAGAGTACGAATACTTTGATTTCCTGTTACATACGAAATTACAGGAAATCCGTTTGTATCTGCTGGAACTGTTCCAGAACCGGAAACTGCCGCTGCCGGATCGAATGGCGATGGCTTTGACTTCCATACACGATCTGCAGACAAGGATCGGCAGTCAGAAGCTGTTTGAGATTGATGATCTGCTGGAAAAATACAAAAAGCCGGAGACACTTGCCTATGGTCGCAAAAAATGGGAACAGTACCGCAAACGCAGTGATATCCGTAGTTATCTGATGCACAGCATGATGTATCGGCTTTACCAGCTGGAACCGCTGAAGGATGACTGGAGAGACTGGCTGAAGGACTGCGAGACGATACTATATGAAAAAATTTCCCCCTATGAGTATCAGGGCTACTGTCAGCAGTTTGATAAAAATCAGTGTGATGAACTGTATCAGTATGAGCAGCTGCTTGTATATTTCCTGTTCAGTTATTTCTGTGGGGCGGTATATGACAGCGATGCCATGAGCAAGATTAAACTGATCATCGTACATACCATGTTGATCCGGGAACTGCATCTGGCAGTCTGGATCAAAAATGGAAAGAGACTGTCATTGTCAGAAAAGACGGATATTGCCCATCGTTATGCCCGTGAAGTGGAACATTCTGATGTCAATCTGAGACGAATGGAACATATGGTACATGAAGATCCGTTTTTTGATATGGGACATTTGCTTGTGTGTATTCTTGGTTAAGAAACAGAAAAAAGAATTGACAAGGGAAAAAAAATCATGTATGTTAAATATTGTATTTTAACAGACAAGTGAAAAACACAGGATGTTCACAAAAATAAAAAGATAAGAGTTTACTGATTTTTGTACGACAGACTGTGGAAGACTCTGGAGAAGCTCTGGAGAAGATCTATGAAACAGTTGAAAACTGGATATGGATCTGTAACAGAGGGCCGAAGGTGCAAGATATCATAGCCATGATATTGAGTCTCTCAGGCAAAAGGACGGAGAATACAGAGATTTTGTATTTTGCAATGTGACCGGAGATGAATAATCTCCGGTTTTTTAATTGCATTATAAGAAAAATGTATGGTTGATAAGTGGATATAGCAGGAACTGTGGGATACATAGAAAATCCGAAAGTGTTTTCTGTGGATTGCAGTAGAGAGTAGAAAACATTTTCTTATCTTGTAGCATATGCTAATCATAGCCAGATAATCTTCGTCTTACTTAAAAAATCCAGAGCAGGCAAACTTGCCAAACTGAGAGAAAAGGGAGAGAAAAAAAGGATTATGTTGGATTCAATTACAGCTGTGCTGGAAAAAGTGGATGGCATGGTATGGGGCTGGCCGTTGATGATTCTTATCATCGCCGGTGGTGTCCTGCTTACCATCAGAACGGGTGTGTTACAGTTTCGCAAACTTCCGCTGGCACTGAAATGGATGGTTAAAAATGAAGAGGGCGGAGAAGGAGAAGTTACTTCTTTTGGCGCGCTTTGTACAGCTTTGTCGGCAACGATCGGAACAGGAAATATCGTTGGTGTGGCTACGGCAGTGTGTGCCGGAGGACCGGGCGCATTGTTCTGGATGCTGGTGGCAGCATGCTTTGGAATGGCGACAAAATTTTCAGAGGGTCTGCTGGCAGTTAAATATCGTGTGATCGATAAAGAGGGACATGCCCTTGGCGGTCCGTTCTATTATATTGAAAAAGGTATGGGTCCGAAATGGAAATGGCTGGCAAAGATATTTGCCGTGTTCGGAGTTCTGGTAGGACTTCTGGGAATCGGTACCATTACACAGGTAAACGGCATCGCTTCTGCAGTTCATAATTTCTTCGACCCGAATGATCTTCATATGGTTCAGCTTCCGGGACTTGGAAATTATTCTATTACCATCGTGCTTGCATCAATTATCATTGCTGTTTGTGTAGCACTGGTACTGATCGGCGGTATCAAACGTATTTCAAACGTATCACAGGTTGTTGTGCCGTTTATGGCAATCATATATGTAGCATTTTGCCTTATCATGATCGTGTGCAATTTGAATGCAGTTCCGGCAGCAATTGTAGAAATTGTTGAGGGAGCATTCAATCCGAGAGCTGTAACCGGTGGTGTGGTAGGTACTATGTTTGTAGCAATGCAGAAAGGTATTGCCCGCGGTATTTTTTCTAATGAGGCAGGTCTTGGTTCTGCTCCGATCGCAGCAGCTGCGGCACAGACCAATGAACCGGTTCGTCAGGGTCTTGTATCTATGACCGGTACTTTCATTGATACAATCGTAATCTGTACGATGACAGGTCTTTCCATCGTCATCAGCGGCGCATGGAAAGTAACAGGACTGGAAGGAGTGGAAGTAACTACATATGCGTTCCAGCAAGGACTTCCGTTTTCTGGAAAAGTCGTTGCATTTGCATTGATGCTGTGTCTGGTATTTTTTGCATTTACAACAATTCTTGGATGGGATTATTATTCCGAACGTTGTCTGGAATATTTAGTAGGCGGTAAAAAGGGAATTATAAAAGTTTACCGTTGGGTATATATTATTGTCGTATTCTTCGGACCATACATGACTGTATCTGCAGTATGGACGATTGCAGATATCGTGAACGGATTGATGGCGATTCCGAATATGATTGCGCTGTTTGCATTGAACGGTGTGGTAACGAAGGAAGTCAAAGATTTCTTCCATCGCAAAAAGAAAGCGGAACTGCGTGGAGAATCAATGTAGGATAAAAAAGGAATATTAAAGATTCCTTAGAATCAGGCTGAAGCATAAAATAGCTGTCATGTGAAAGTAGTTTGTTATCATGGATTTTGATAAACAGATATGCTGACATATGACAGCTTTTTTGACTCTTGGCTACTGAAAAATAACTTTTTACTGTTCCGGATTGTTTTTAAATAATGGTTGAAAAAATCATTCTGTTTTTGTATACTGTAAAAAAGAACATGTGTTCTGATAAACAGAAATTCACGTATAACAGAAAATATGATAAAATGATAAATATATTTTTACAGATAATGAAAGGGAAGGTCGGAATATGGCGCTCCAGTTTGTGATAGGAAGTTCGGGAAGCGGAAAAACAGAATGGCTTTATGAGCGGTTACTGCGGATGGCTGAGCAGGATAAAAAACGTATGTTTTATTTGATTGTACCGGAGCAGTTTACTCTGCAGGCACAGAAAGCACTGGTGCAGAGGCAAAAAAAACATGCGATCATGAATATCGATGTGGTCAGTTTTGACCGTCTGGCATACCGTGTATTTGATGAGCTTGGGAAAACAGGTCTGACTGTGCTGGAAGATACGGGAAAAAATCTGATCCTGCGTAAGCTTGCGGAAGACAATAAAGAGAAACTGACCGTGCTGCGACGACAGATCCATCGCATGGGGTATATCGATCAGATCAAATCCTTGATTTCGGAGTTTATGCAATATGGATTTTCAGCAGAGGATCTGGAAGCTTATCTGAAACAGTCGGAACGAAAATCTGCCCTTTCCTGTAAACTTTCGGATATGCAGGTATTATATGAGGCATTTGAACAGTATCTGTCCGATGGATATGTGACGTCAGAGGGAATCCTTACAGTTCTGGCAGATTGTGTGCAGGAGTCAAAACTGCTGGAATCTGCTGTTCTTGCCTTGGACGGATTTACCGGATTCACGCCGGTGCAGATGCAGCTCCTTCGTCGCTTGCTGCATGTGGCATCGGAAGTTTTTGTGACCGTTACGATGGATGCAGGGGGAGAACTGTATGCAGACCGGGGCATTCAGGAACTGTTTTATATGAGCCGGAAAATGGTCAGAGGCGTGACAAAGCTTGCGCAGGAAACGGGTTGTAAGATTGCAGAACCGGTTTTGATAACCGGGGAAAAAGGCCGGTTTGCCCGAAATGAGACGCTGGCGTTTCTGGAACAGCACCTGTTTCACAATGGAAGAGGTGTCTGGAAAAAGTCCTGTGTCAGTGCGGATGCAGCCGGGCAGCAAATGGAGCGAATCGCTATTGCATCCCTGGCAAATCCAAGGGAGGAATTACTTTATACAGCGGATCGGATCCGTCAGCTGGTAAGAGACCAGAAGCTTCGTTATGAGGAGATCGCGATTGTAAGTGGAAGTGCAAAAGCGTATGAGACGTATGTGGAAGAAGTGTTTACTCCATACGGAATTCCTATATTTTCGGATGTAAAAGAAAACGTATATTTTCATCCGCTGACAGAGTGGGTACGGGCATTCTTAGAGATTTCAGAGAAAAATTATCAGTATGAGAGTGTTTTTCGCTATCTGCGTACCGGTCTGGCAGGATTTACCTGGGATGAGATCGATCTTTTGGATAATTATGTGCTTCAATACGGCATTCGTGGCTATAAAAAATGGGAAGCAAGATGGGTGCGTCCGATGCGTACCGGCGGTTCCGGAACCCGAACGGAAGAAGAGGAACTGGCTACGCTGCAATATCTGAACGAGCTGCGGGAACGTTTCCTGATACAGACGGAAGCATTTTATAAAACAAGTAAGAAGAAAGAGTCAACCGTGCGGGAGCTTACAACTGTTCTGTATCAGCAGATGGAAGGACTGAATCTGCAGGGACAGTTAGAAGACAAGCATAGGCAGTATGAAGAGGCTCAAAATGAGGTACAGGCTTCCCTGTATGGACAGATCTATCGGGTCGTGATCGATTTGCTGGATAAAACAGTAAAACTCCTTGGGGATGAAGCAATGCCGGTCAAAGAGTATGCGCAGATACTGGATGCTGGTTTTCAGGCTGCAAAGGTAGGCGTGGTTCCGCCGGGGGCAGACTGTGTGATCCTTGGCGATATCGAACGAACGAGACTGGATCATGTTAAAGTATTGTTTTTCCTTGGGGTAAATGACGGTGTTATTCCACAGAATGCAGACCGTCAGAACCTGTTATCACAGTATGAGCGGGAACTGCTTTTAAAAGAGCAGATCGAACTTGCGCCTACTGCAAGAGAGCAGGTGTTTTTACAGAAATTTTACCTGTATCTGAATATGACAAAACCATCGGAAGCATTGTATCTGACCTATGCCCGGATGGACAGCATGGGAACTGCGCAGAAGCCGTCATATTTGATCACAACGATCTGTCGTATGTTCCCGGAACTTGCTGTCAGGGAAGTCCCGGCGGAAGAAGCGGGAGGCGTACTGACACCGGAGAACAGTGTGAAAGCGTATGTGCAGGGGCTTGGACAGGCAAAAAAAGGACAGTTGTCTGAAAACTGGAAGGTATTGCACCATTGGCGGATGTCAAAGGAACTGTACCGAAAGCAGACAGCGGCTCTGTTTGATGCAGCATTTTCTGTTTATGAAGAAGAACAGCTGAAGGAGCCTCTTGCAAGACAGCTTTACGGCAGCGTGCTGCATCAGTCGGTAACCCGCCTGGAGACATTTGCAAGGTGCGCCTGCGCCCATTTTCTGAAATACGGACTTCGGCTGCAGGAACGACCGGAATATACGTTTGAGCCCACAGATATGGGAATGGTTTTTCATAATTCTTTAGAATGCTACAGCAGGAAAATGGAAGAGGCAGGGCTGGACTGGTTCGACATTACAAGAGAACAACAGCAGGAGCTTTTACAGCAGGCTGTGGAAGAGACTGTGCTGGGGATGGATACGGTTGTCCTGTCGGAAAATGCCAGAAGCAAATTTATGATTGAACGGATTTCCAATATCTTAGGCTGTAGCGTATGGGCGTTGACAGGACAGTTGCGAAAGGGAGAATTTCATCCGCTGGATTATGAAGTGGCATTTCGTCAGGAATTGCAGCTGAGAGAAGGAAAGATGCTGTTGGGCGGACGTATCGATCGTCTGGATATCTGCGAAAATGATCTGCAGCTGTATGTGAAGGTCATGGATTATAAGTCTGGAAAGAAAAAGTTCAGCTTGCAGGATCTCTATGAGGGATTATCCATGCAGCTGATCCTATATATGACAGGGGCTGTGCAGCATCTGAAACGAAACCATGGGGGAAAAGATCTGATCCCGGCAGGGGTGCTGTATTATCATCTGGATCAGCCGGTCATAGACAGTGAACCGGGGATGGCTGAGGAACAGGTAGAACAGATGATGTTTGAAAAACTGCGGCCGGAAGGATTGGTTAATTCAGACCCGGCGGTAGTATCCCGTCTGGATTGTGAGATCACAGGAAAATCAGATGTCATACCGGTCACGTTGAATAAGGATGGAAGTCTCAGCAAGCGTGGCTGTTCGGTGGCGACCAGAGAACAGTTTGAACTGCTGGAAAAATATGCGGTTCTTAAAATGAAAGAACAGGGTGAACAGATTCTTTCCGGAAAGATCGCACCGCGACCGGTCAGCAGCAAAGATATAGATGGCTGTGAGTACTGTCCGTACCGGGAAATCTGTGAATTCGATCCACGGATTCCGGGATATGAACATCAGGAGATAGAGCCATTGTCCACCGAAGAGATCTGGAGACGGATCGAACAGAAAGTGAATGGAAGCGATGTATCGAATGGTAAGGAGTCGTAGCGTGAAAGATGCTTTTTATATGGCTGCTTGTGCCATCATTAAATGGATGGAATGAAGATTAATTTTGATAAGATGTAGAAAAATTCTGGAGGAAGTTAGACATGGAAATGAAATGGACGCAGGAACAGGAACAGGTCATTCATCTTCATAACAGAAATCTGCTGGTTTCTGCGGCAGCGGGATCCGGTAAGACGGCGGTTCTTGTAGAACGCATCATTCAGATGGTTACAGATCCGGAGCATCCGCTGGATATCGACCGTCTTCTGGTCGTGACGTTTACTAATGCGGCAGCAGCGGAGATGCGGGAGCGTGTGGGAGCAGCAATCGAAAAAGCTTTACAGTCAGATCCGGATAATGTGCATTTGCAGAGACAGTCAACATTGCTTCATAATGCGCAGATTTCTACGATACATCGGTTTGGACTCTCTGTGATCCGCAATCATTTTTATGAGATCGATCTGGATCCGGGATTCCGCATCGGGGATGAACGGGAGATTCGCATGCTTCGGGAAGATGTTCTGCGGGAAGTCATGGAAGATGCTTATGAAGAAGGGCGGGAACGCTTTTTACATCTGATCCGTACCTATGGAAATGTGAAAAATGATATGAATATCTGTCAGATGATATTGTCCATGGCAGATTATGCCCAGAGTTATCCATGGCCAAAGAAATGGCTGGAGGATTGTGTGGTACTGTATCGATGTACAACGATGGAAGAGATGGATCGCCAGCCTTGGATGCAGGAGTTCTGTCATTGGTTATCAGATATGATCCATGGCTTGCAGCAGCAGACGGAAAGGATGCGACAGATCGTTCTGGAAGATGACGGACCGTCGGCATATATGGAAGCCGTAGAATCCGATCTGACGCAGCTGGAATATCTGGCGGGAAGCAGCGGTTATGCGCAGTGGCAGCAGCGGATCGGGCAGATGTCTTTTAGCGCTCTTTCGCGAAAGAAACAGGTTTGTGATCCGGAGAAAAAAGAAAAAGTTAAGACGTTAAGGGATGAAGTGAAGAAGCACCTGAATGGTATAAAAAAAGATTATTTTTCGTATTCTCAGGAAGAACAGCTGGAAATGATCATGGAAGAACGTCCAATTATGGAGGAACTGGTGTATCTGACAGAACAGTTTCTGGAACGGTTTGCAGAAGCGAAGGCAGATCGAAATATGATCGATTTTTCGGATATTGAGCATTTTGCACTGCGGATTCTGGTGGACGAAGAGACCGGTAAATCTACTGCTGCGGCAAAAGAATATCGGGAGAAGTTTGCCGAGGTCATGGTAGATGAGTACCAGGACAGCAATTATGTACAGGAGGCAATCCTGACAGCAGTATCCGGACAGGAAGAAGGGAAAAACAACCTGTTTATGGTAGGCGATGTAAAACAGAGCATTTATCGTTTTCGTCTGGCCAGACCGGAACTGTTCATGGAGAAATATGACAGCTATACGAATACGGACAGTGACTGCCAGAAGATCGATCTGCATATGAATTTCCGGAGTCGACCACAAGTGCTGGAATTTACGAATGAGATCTTTTACCATATTATGGATCGGGATATGGGGAATATCCGCTATGATGCGGCTGCTGCACTGTATCCGGGGGCATCCTATGTGGAATCACAGGAAGAGATCGACACGGGACGCTTTACGCCGGAGATTCTTCGCATTACAGAAGATGCCGCAGATAGTGCAGATAAAGTGGAGACGGAGGCCCGGGTTACGGCTGCAAAGATTCGGGAAATGGTACAAAAGGACGGGTTCGCCTATAAAGATATGGTAATTCTTGTACATGCTCTGAAAGGCTGGAGCGAGACATTTGTGAAAGTATTTTCGCAGGAAGGGATTCCGCTGGTTACATCTTCAAAGTCCGGCTATTTTTCTGCGGTTGAAGTGCAGACTATGATACAGATGTTGAAAGTGCTGAACAATCCGAGGCAGGATATTCCATTGGCAGGGGTTATGGGGTCTGTGTTTGGAAACTTTACGCCGGAAGATCTGGCACTAATCCGGACGATGTATCCGGAGCAAAGTTTTTATGAGGCGGTCAGCGCTTTTGTTGCTGTCTGTGGAAATGCGGAAATTATAGAAAAAACATCAAGTGAACAGGAACTCCAGAATGTTGAAGAAGGATCAGAAACAGAACGGATAAAAATACAGGAAAAAATAGCAAAGAGTAAAAAGCTCCAGGATCTGCAGAAAAAGACAGCCGATTTCTGGAAGATGCTGCTGGGATTCCGTCAGCAGATTCCGGATACGCCAGTCCATGAGATCATTCAGCATATTTATCGGGATACCGGGTATCTGGATTATGTGTCTGCGCTTCCGGGAGGAGACCGCAGACGGGCAAATCTGGAAATGTTTCTGGAATTGTCTGCGTCTTATGAACAGACCAGTTATCAGGGGCTGTTTGATTTTATCCGCTATATCGAACAGATGCTGAAATATGAGCTGGATTACGGCGAGGCGGAACTGGTCAGCGAACAGGAAAATGCAGTGCGGCTTATGACGATCCACAAGAGTAAAGGACTGGAATTTCCCGTCGTATTTTTGTGTGGCATGGGGAAGGAATTCAATCTGATGTCATTAAAGGACCCGTTGATCTTTCATCCTTTATATGGAGCCGGACTTCGCTGGATGGACGTGCAGAATCATCAGAAACGCACCTGTCTGCCACGCCAGATCTTCGGACTGTTGGAAAAAAGGGAATTGCTTGGCGAGGAACTGCGTCTGCTTTATGTTGCACTGACGAGAGCCCGGGAAAAACTGGTATTAACAGGAATGACAGATGCTAAGACGTTGTATGGTGGACAGCAGATAAAACCGGAGGAAAAACTGTCTTTGTCGGAACGAATAAACGGAAAATGCTTTTTCGACTGGGTTATGCCGGTGGTGCTTGGTGCGGATATGAAGTGCAGGATTTCTCTGATCGATCAGGATGCTTATCAGCATATGCATCAGGATGTGGAAAAGCAGGAGTTTCTAAAGAAACAGGAACTGTTGCTGGAACTGGCAAAAACAGATCCTGCAGCCATAGAACAGATGGAAGAACAGATGCATTGGGAATATCCGTATCCGAAAAGCCGGATGCGCAAACAGAAAGTATCTGTTTCCGAAATCAAACGGCAGTATCAGAAAATGCAGGAGGATGATGCGGATAAACTTCTGAAAGAAGAAACGGAGTCGGTACCTTATGTTCCTGCTTTTTTACAGGAGGAAGAAGAGGTATCAGGCGGCGCACTTTTTGGAACGGCAATGCATCGTTTTCTGGCCTGTATGGATTTTGTGAAATTACAGGAGCTTTTTCGGAAAGAGCATACGCAAGGCATGATCCGCACGTTTGTAGCGGAACAGATCCGGGAACTTACGGATACGGGGCGGCTGCCATCCGAGATGGCCGGCCGGTTATCCCGGACAGGACTGTGCCGTTTTCTGGAAAGCGGCACTGCAAAAGAAATGGCAGCGGCTGCAGCAGATGGAGAACTTTTTCGGGAGAAGCCATTTATGATGTCGGTTCCGGCGGCTCAGGTCTGGGAAGATGCGGGCGACAAGGAACAGGTGCTGGTGCAGGGAATCGTGGATGTATTCTGGCTCAGGGATGGAAAACTTTCTTTGCTGGACTATAAAACGGATCGGGTGTCAGATCCGGGAGAGCTGTTATCCCGTTATGATATACAGTTGAAATTATATGCAGAAGCCCTGGCAAGGGTATTTGATTGTTGTGAAATCAGCCAGATTCTGATATACTCTTTTCAGTTTCAAAACACGATTGTGGTAGAAGGAGATAAGAAAGAATGACGAAATGGATACTGGCATCCCAGTCTCCACGGCGAAAAGAGCTGTTAGAACAGATGGGCGTGCATTTCCGGATCTGCCCTGCCAGGGGAGAAGAGATCATAACAAAAACAGAACCGTCGGATATTGTAACGGAGCTGGCGGTTTTAAAGGCACAGGAAGTGGCTGACCGTATGCTGACAGAAGAGGAACAGGATCGAAAGCCTTCTCTGCCAGGTATGCTCGCTGGAAAACAGGAGCATGAATATCTGGTCATTGGCGCAGATACTATTGTGGCTTATCAGGGAACGATTCTCGGTAAACCAAAGGATGAGAAAGACGCCGTCCGTATGCTGACGATGCTTTCCGGACGGACGCATCAGGTATATACCGGTGTGTGTCTGATCTATATTGACGACCAGCATACAGAAGAATATCGGTTTTATGAAAAAACAGACGTGACCATGCATTCCATGTCTGCAAAAGAGATTACATCCTATGTCCGTACCGGAGAACCGATGGATAAGGCCGGTTCCTATGGCATTCAGGGAAGATGCGCGATCTATATCAAAGAAATCAAAGGTGATTATAATAATGTAGTGGGACTTCCAATTGCCCGTCTGTATCAGGAAATTAAGAAAAACTTGCCGGATGTGTGCACGGAAGTTTATGATGTGTAGATGATTTCAGAGATTGAGAAGGAGAAAACAATGGTTCGATATGAATATGATAAAGTGTGTATAGATACTTTTTTGAAAAAACAGTTGCAGCTGTTTCCGGAAACGGTAGCAGAGACACCGGAAGAGGCAGAGGATTTTCTGGATATGTGTATGGCAGCTGTGTGTGACACGATCAAAGATGTAAAAGAGCATCTGGATGCCTGCGGGGATATTTCCGGAATGAGCAAACAGGAGCTGGAAGAGGCAGAAGAAGTGTTCAAGCTTCCAGATGGACGATATCTGGTAGTAGACGCATAAGAACAATCGTCAGATTCTCATGACCATTGACGCTGTCAGCCAGGGCTGATGGTATTTGGAACACATGAAATATATATATTACGACTATTCATGTGGCTAGAAAAACTGGCGGAACGAGGTTTAACATGAAGAACAAAAAGATAAAACAGACAGTGCTGGCAGAGATTGTCAGTCTCTGTCTGGCGGGAGTCGTATTCATGAGCGGCTGCCAGCACAGTGGATCTGCTGTGTTCAAGATCGGAACAGACAGCTGTTCCGTGGCAGAGGCAAAGGTATTGCTTGTAAACTATCAGAATACATATGGCAGAGTGTATGGTATGGATCTGCTCAGCGACAATGGCGGAGAGGCAGAGAATCTGGAATCTTATATCAAAGATGCTGCAATCTCCAAACTGGCGCAGATCTATACGCTGGCATATATTGCCACAGACCATCAGCTCACGCTGTCTGACGACGAACAGGCAAAAGCGGAGCAGGCGGCATCCGCTTATTACGCTTCTCTGAATGAGAAAGAGAAAAAATATATGGATGTATCCGAAAAGGATGTGCAGGAACTGTACACCCATTGTCTGCTGGCGCAGAAAGCCTATGAAGAACTGACAGCGGAAGTGGGAGAGGAGGTCAGCGATGATGATGCCCGTGTCATGCAGTTGCAGCAGATCTGTGTCAGCAGTAAAGAAACAGCTGACCAGATCGAAGTAGCGCTTACACAGGGAAATTCTTTTGAACGTCTGGCTGCGGAGTATAATGAAGCTTCTGACGATATCGTATATGTGACAAGACATGATTTTCCGGATGAGACACAGCAAAATCAGGTGTTTTCCCTGCAAAACGGAGCATACAGTCCAGTGCTGGAGAACAGTGGAAAATATTATATCTACAACTGCATCAATAATTTTGAACAGCAGCGCACCGAAGAAAATAAAGATACTGTTTTGGAACGGCGCAAACTGGAGGCTGTCAAAAGTGTATACGATGCCTATGTGAAGCGGGATGCGGCAAAACTGAATCAGAAAACGTGGGAAAAAGTATCACTGGAATCTGACAGTGAACTGACAAGTCAGGATTTTTTTGAAGTTTATGAGCAGTATTGCGGAACTTTTGAGGTACAGTATCTTACAAGAGGAGTCTGAGTATGAGAGAAGAGATGCAGGATACGGCGAAAGAACTTGCAGAAAAGATCATGGTATTTGCCAGAGATCAGGTCATGCTCTCCATGCGTTTTTTGAATCGGGCGCTCTTTCGGATGCCGGTTACGGAAAGTGATCAGATCAGTGCCTGGGCAGTGGATGGCGAGCGGGTCTATTATAATATGGAATATGTTCTGGCGGCATTTAAGAAAGAGAAAAATTCCTGTACCCGTGCGTATCTGCATATGATCCTGCATTGTATTTTCAGCCATCCCTTCCAGTATGAAAAAATGGAGCGGGACTGCTGGGATCTGGCGACAGATCTTGCGGTCGAGAATACGATCATGGGGCTTCATCTGCCGGATACTTCTGTGGATGCGGATTTTGCAAATAAGAAAAAGATGGCAAAGCTGCAGGAAAAGATTCCGATTTTTACAGCGGAAAAGATTTATCGTTATATGCTGGATCATCCACAGGAAGCGCAGGAATGGCTGGAGCAGGCAGAAGATTTTGAATGGGACGATCATCGCAAATGGATTCCAGTCAAAGAAGTGGATGCCCTTGACCGAAAAGGCGATGCTTATACCAAAGATACCAAGACCGGAATGACCGGCTGTCATGAGGCAGACAGCGGCGAAGAGGGCGAGCAGGAAGAAGTCGATGAAGCGCTGGTGGGGCAGCGGTCGAGTGAATGGCAGGATATCAGCCAGCATGCCAAGACGGATCTGGAGACATTTTCCAGAGAACAGGGGTTTGGCGCAGGAGATCTTCTTCTGAATCTCAAAGAGAGTCTGCGGGATCGGTATGATTACGGCGAATTTCTGCGAAAGTTTGCAGTTATGGGCGAAGAGATGCATATCAATGATGACGAGTTTGATTATATCTATTATACCTATGGTCTGGAACTGTATGAAAACATGCCGCTGATCGAACCGCTGGAATATCGGGAAAATAAGCGTATCCGGGAATTTGTTATTGCCATCGATACATCTGGTTCCTGTCAGGGAAAGACTGTGGAACGTTTTCTCCGGAAGACATATTCAATCTTAAAGAGCACGGAAAGTTATTTTGCCAGAGTCAATATCCACATCATTCAATGTGATTCCAAGATCCAGAGGGATGTGAAGATCACAAGTAACGAAGAATTTGAAGCATATATGGAAGATGTGGAACTGTCCGGTTTTGGCGGAACGGATTTCCGTCCTGTTTTTGAATATGTGGACGGACTGATTCGCCGTCATGAATTTCAGGATCTGAAGGGAATGATCTATTTTACAGATGGAAAAGGGACATTTCCGGAACGGATGCCGGATTATCAGACCGCGTTTGTATTTATTGAAGAAGGATTTTCCATTCCGGAAGTGCCATCCTGGGCAATCCGGCTTGTATTACAGGAGGATGATGTATGAACATACAGGAAGCAAAAGAACAGATTAAGAAAGCAGTACAGATCTATCTCATGAAAGATTCCTATGGAGCCTATCGCATTCCTATCGAACGGCAGCGTCCAGTATTTCTTCTGGGAGCGCCGGGAATCGGTAAGACAGCGGTTATGGAGCAGATCGCACAGGAAATGGATATCGCACTGGTGTCTTATTCCATGACCCATCATACGAGACAGAGTGCTCTGGGACTGCCATTTATCAGTCATAAAAATTATCAGGGACAGGAGTTTGACGTTTCTGAATATACCATGAGTGAGATTGTTGCTTCTGTCTATGAGGCGATGGAAAAGAGTGGGAAGAAAGAAGGCATCCTTTTTCTGGATGAGATCAACTGCGTGTCTGAGACATTAGCGCCGTCCATGCTGCAGTTTTTGCAGTATAAGACATTTGGTAAACATAAGATCCCACAGGGCTGGGTCGTTGCGACGGCAGGAAATCCACCGCAGTTCAACCGTTCCGTCCGGGAATTTGACATTGTTACCATGGATCGTATGAAAGTGTTGGAAGTGGAAGCAGATTATGAGACATGGAGAAAATATGGAATCAATAAAGGTATTCACGGGTCGATCCTTACTTATCTGGATATTAAAAAAGGCGATTTTTACTGCATTGAAAATACTGTAGATGGAAAATCCTACGTTACAGCCCGTGGATGGGAAGATCTGTCTGAGACAATCTATCTGTACGAGGAGCAGCATTTTCCGGTGGATGAGATACTGATCGGTCAGTATCTGCGGAACAAACGGATCGCAAGAGAATTTGCTTCTTATTATGATCTGTATCAGAAATATAAGAAGGATTACCGTGTGCAGCAGATCCTTTCCGGCGAAGCAGATAAAGAAATCAAAAACAGGGCGAAACAGGCGGGCTTTGATGAACGTCTTTCTCTGATGGGATTGCTTCTGGATGCGTTACAGCTGAAAATTCGGGAAAATGTGGAACTGGAAGATGCGATGCGTGGTCTGCTGAAAGTGTTAAAACAGGTTAAATCAGATCTGGGGACGCTGGAAGGACAGATTACCGGAGAAGAAATCCTGGCTGTTTTACAGAAAGCGGAAGTGCAGCAGCAGACAGAGATGGAACAGGAAGATCAGGCAAATGCCCTTTCTTCGGATGCGGCACGGGCATATTATCTGACGATCCAGACCTTGCGGAACGAAGCGAAAGAGATCCGTCTGGCAGGAATTACAGATCCACAGAAGGCCTTTGTGCAGATCAAAGAGCACTTTGATCAGAAGGTACAGCAGATGCGTCAGGACAGCGTACAGATCAGCAAAGAACTGTCTAATCTGTTTGACTTTGTAGAAAAGATTTTTGGCGATGGTAATGAGATGCTGGTTCTGGTTACAGATTTAACCGTAAACTATAACAGCGCAAAATTCATCAGTCAGAAGGGCTGCAAAGAATACTATAAATATAACAAGAAGTTTCAGATCTATGAGAGACAGCAGGAAATAGCAGATGTTATGGAACAATTACAGATATAAGATGGCAGAAGATGATACAGTGCATATTCTGCAGTATCAGGGCGAGGAACTTACGGTAAAGATCCCGGAGCAGATCGATGGTTGCCCGGTTACGGAAATTGGTCGCGAAGCGTTTTTGGAATACGGCATGGCGATAGAGACCATTGAAGTTCCGGGAAGTGTAAAAGTGATCCGGGAAGGTGCATTTCGTATGTGTCTGAGTTTGCGGGAGCTGGTTTTGCATGAAGGTCTGGAGCTCATTGAAGGAGGCAGCCTTGCAGTGTCGCCACTGGAAAAGCTTACGATTCCTTCTACCGTAAAAATGATCGAAAATGCATATGAGCTGGGGGAGTTGCCATGGGAGATATCTGAGAAGAATCCGTGGTATTTTTCGGATGGTTACGGACTGTATCATCGGGCAGACAATGTACAGGAATTGGTTCTTGTACAGAAAAATGATGCAAGGACGGACTATGAGATTCTGGATGGTACGACAGAAATCGGGAAAGAATGCTTCAGTGGACATGCATTTATTGAAAAGGTAATCTGCCCGGAGAGCCTGCACTGTATCGGCGAAGATGCCTTTGAAAGCTGCCAGTCATTAAAGGAACTCCATTTGAATCAGGGTCTGGAAGAGATCCGGGAAGATGCATTCAGTTACTGCATTGCACTAAAAGAACTGTTTCTGCCTGCTTCTCTGACAGAGATTGGGGAGAAAGCGCTGACCAATACTTATGGTTGGAGTGACAGCGTCAGTGGAATCTCAAAGATCGTTGCAGATCAGCGGAATCCGGTTTACCGGACGGATGAAAATGCCTTATTCAAAAAAAATATCTTAATCAAATATTTTGGCGATAAGATTTCCTATGAGATTCCGGAAACGGTTACGCAGATTGGCTGGTGCGCTTTTCGCAGGGCAGGTATTCATACATTAATTTTAAAAGAATCGGTGCAATGTGTGGAAGAGAAGGCTGTCATGGAGTGCCGTCGTCTGGAATGGATTCTGCTTCCGGATGAAGGCGGTATACTCTATGTGCCGCAGGCACCGGTTTACCGGAAGGATGAAGTCGGCGCTCTGTTGGGAGACAGGGAAAAATTGCAGGGGTATCTTTTTGATTATGCTGGATATGATGCGCTGTTTGATACCTACTTTTTCCTTGCGGATAAAGCGGGGATGGCATGCTGCCGGTTAAAATCGCCGGTATTGTTGTCAGAGCAGATGCGCCAGACTTACGATGGCTATATCCGGGAACATCTGGAGGAAATCCTGCTGGATATCGGACAGAGAGAGGACCTGGAGCGGTTGTCTGATCTGGCGGAACTTGGATATTTTACGGAAGATAATATGGATTTTTGCGTGGATGTCATCGGACGGGTACAAAATGCAAAACTTACCGGATATCTGCTGACCTGGCAGCAGGAACATTTTGGTACGTTGGAGTTTGATTTTTCATTATAGTTTTTTGTGTCGTATATGGTAAGGCAGCGAGCATTACAGAAAGCAGTTGTATTATAAATGGATGACATAAAAGAGAACTGTTATATTTAGCGAAATGAATGAAAAAATATAAAAAAAGATGTTGACAGCTAGCGAAGGTCTATGTATAATAGACTGAGTGTGATTAGAGAAATATTGCGGATGGAGGTGTAAATATGTCTATTTGTCCAAAAAATAAATCTTCTAAAGGAAGAAGAGATAGAAGAAGAGCAAACTGGAAAATGACTGCTCCGACTTTAGTAAAATGCAGCAAATGTGGAGAACTTATGGTTCCTCATAGAGTTTGTAAAAACTGTGGATCCTATAATAAAAAGGAAATCATTGCTGTTGACTAATTGACGGAAATAGCTGTTAAAAGTGATAGCAGACAACAGGGGCTGTTGCATGCTGGATGATATTTCATCTGTCATGCAACGGCCCTTTGTTTGTTTCCCGAATGTTTATGCACGTTTTAACTATTTTTATAAAAATGAAAATGTATGATAAAGACGACAGAAAAAACATTAAAAATAATGAATAATATAAAATATGCCGCAGGAAAAAGGTGGCAAAATGGAGAGTTTAATGAAAAATAAGAAAATACTGATTATTTTGATCATCTGTATCTGTGCGGCACTGGTCATTATTTTTGCAGTTCGCTCTGCTACCGAATCAAAAATGCGTGTCCTTTCTCCGGATAAAGTAAAAAGCATGGAAGAAATACAGGAGTAAAACATTTCAGGAAAAGCATGGAAGCACTACTGGTATAAATGATTTCGAGAAGAGTATAGAAGAGTTGCCAGGGAAAAACGTGGCGTAGAGTACACAGAGAAATGGCAGGACTTTACTTCTGGATAATCCTATAGTAAAATTGAAATGTTATATTGAGAGAACCTGGATCAATAATGGAGGAAAACATGTCTGAAATGATCAAAATCGTAGTAGATGCCATGGGCGGTGACAATGCCCCGGCTGAGATTGTAAAAGGTGCAGTGGAAGCTGTACAGCAGCGTCCGGATATCAAAGTCATTCTGACCGGACAGGAAGCAGCAGTAAATGCAGAATTAAGCAAATATTCCTATACAAAAGAGCAGATAGAAGTAGTAGATGCCCCGGAAGTTATTGAAACGGCAGAGCCGCCGGTTATGGCGATCCGAAAAAAGAAAAATTCTTCCATCGTGCTGGGTATGGGGCTTGTGAAAAAAGGCGAGGCGGATGCATTTGTCTCAGCCGGAAGCACAGGCGCCGTATTGGTAGGCGGACAGGTTCTGGTGGGCAGGATCAAAGGCGTGCAGAGACCGCCACTTGCTCCATTGATTCCTACAGAGACAGGCGTCGCTCTTCTGATCGACTGTGGCGCCAATGTGGATGCAAGACCGTCTCATCTGGTGCAGTTTGCGCAGATGGGTTCCGTTTATATGGAAAATGTAGTAGGAATTAAAAATCCTAAGGTAGCGATCTTAAATATCGGAGCAGAAGAGGAAAAAGGCAATCAGCTGGTAAAGGAGACATTTCCATTGCTGAAAGAATGCAAAGGGATTAATTTTATCGGAAGCATCGAGGCAAGAGAAATCCCGCATGGTCAGGCGGATGTCATTGTTACCGATGCGTTTGCAGGAAATGTCGTACTGAAACTGTACGAGGGTGTTGCATCTACCTTATTGAAGAAAGTAAAAGAAGGACTGATGTCTTCTCTTCGCAGTAAGATCGGTGGAATGCTGATCAAACCGGCGCTGAAACAGACCCTGAAAGCGTTCGATGCATCCCAGTATGGCGGAGCACCGCTGCTTGGACTGAATGGTCTTGTTGTAAAAACCCATGGCAGCTCCAATGCCAACGATGTGAAAAATTCTATTATCCAGTGTGTGACCTTTAAAGAACAGAATATCAACGGAAAGATCAAAGAGTATATTCAGCAGTCTGCGGAGGAAAAAGATGGAATTTGATAAATTTCGTGAGATTGTTTCAGAAGTTTTGGAAATCGGAATGGAAGAAGTGATAGAGCAGGCATTGCTGGTGGATGATCTCGGAGTAGATTCCATGGAACTGATGGATATTTTACTTCGGACAGAGGAAGTATTTGACGTCATGCCAGACGTCGATCCTTCCCTGACCGACATCCGGACGGTAGGAGATGCCTACCGTTCTTTTGTTGTATCTGCAGGTAAAAATGCCTGACTGGTAATCAGGATAATAAACAGATATGATCAGAAATCTTCGAACAAAACAGAAGGTTCTGGTTCTGCATAAATAGAGTAAAGGAGAGTGGACATGGAAGCGTTAAAAGAATTTCAACAGAAAATAGGATATACCTTTCAGCAGGAAGGACTGCTCCGTCAGGCGTTGACCCACAGTTCTTATGCAAATGAGAAACATATGAAGAAGCTTTCTGATAATGAGCGTCTTGAGTTTTTGGGAGATGCCGTATTAGAGATCATCAGCAGTGATTATCTGTATCATCTGCACAGAGACTGGCCGGAAGGAGAACTTACAAAAGTCAGAGCCAGCATCGTATGTGAACAGACACTGGCATTTTGTACTAGAAAGATCCAGATGGGAGATTATCTGTTCCTTGGAAAAGGAGAGAACCTGACCGGTGGAAGAAAGAGAAAATCCATTTTGTCAGATGCGTTTGAGGCTGTGATCGGAGCCATTTATTTGGATGGTGGTTTTGCTAATGCAAAGGAGTTCGTACATCGTTTTGTAATGGACGATATTGAACATATGCAGCTCTTTTATGATAGCAAGACTATCCTGCAGGAGATCGTTCAGGCAGATGAGAGAAACGGCGAACTGAATTATCAGCTGGTAGCAGAGGAAGGTCCGGATCATGATAAACGTTTTATTGTGGAAGCATGTATCGGAACTCATGTCATCAGTCATGGAGAGGGTCATACGAAAAAAGCGGCAGAACAGGAAGCAGCTTATCAGGCAATTCTGAAACTGAAAC
>ERZ773103.1967-NODE-1967-length-20331-cov-7.729237_pt1 | contig 20331 bp, 16 predicted proteins | sample MGYA00511118_ERZ773103 | MGnify/ENA primary metagenome ERZ773103 (study PRJEB29015, sample SAMEA2737821) | human gut metagenome | biome: human gut; feature: human-associated habitat; material: faeces | place: China | collected 2012 ... | reverse complement strand
CACAGTGGAAGCGGAATTGTCAATATTGTTTTTAATATTTATTTAATTTAGACAATTCAGATAATTCCATCGCCGCAATAGTGCTATTCTTATGCACATCCACAATTTCCATATACATTAAGAGCGGAGCACCTTTCGATGATCCGCTCTGTTTTTCTATAGATTATACATTTATTTACCGGCAAATACCAACATTGCCCTCTTAATGTCTTCTTTCATTGCATCCATTGCTTTCAGACGCAGTGCGGAATAGAAGTATGGCTGACCATCTTTTACCGATGCGATATATTCTGCTGCTGCATTACCTGCTGCCTTGTCCATATAAGTAAAGTAGTTGATCTTGCGCACACCTGCTGCAATTGCCTGATGGTAATCTTCTTCACTTACCCCTGATCCACCGTGCATGACTACCGGGATGCCATCTGCCTTTGCACGTACATCTTTTACAATATCAAAATTCAGCTTCGGCTCGGTCAGATAGATACCGTGTGTAGTTCCGAATGAACAAGCCAGTGCCGCGATGCCTGTTTTTGCCACAAAGTCTTTTGCCATATCAGGATCTGTGTAGATCTTAGCGTCATCTTCTTCACCTGGTGTACCTGCACCGAATTCACGTTTACCCATGCTTCCGATCTCAGCTTCTACATCTGCGCCGTAAGATGCTGCAAGTTTTACAGCTTCGCAGGTAGTCTTAACATTTTCCTCGTATGGAGTTGTAGATCCATCATACATGACTGCTGTGAATCCCATTTCCAGAGATCTCTTCAGATAATCCAGATCCTCGCCGTGATCCAGCATTACGCATACCGGAACTTTTGCTTTCTTAGCATGCTCTACCATGATAGGTCCGATCACATCAAGTGGACACAGACTCTCGTGACACTGTGCATGCATTATAATAGTAGGAAGTTCTACTTCCTCTGCTGCTGCAATTGCTGCGCAAAGGCTTTCAAGGTTCGGTGTATCAAATGCACCAATCGCAATCTTCTTGTCTTCTGCTGCCTGCAGTACTTCTTTTAATGTTGCTAACATTGTACACTTCCTCCTTATTTATCGTGATCTTCCATTTTCAGTACAACTTTGTATGTATCCGGACGCATCGCACATGCCATAGCTTCATCAAAGTCATTGTAATCATATACAGCTTCAATTAATGGTGTCGGATCAAATACGCCCTTGTTCATAATCTGTACTGCCTGCCAGAATGTCTTAACAGAACCATTCTGTGCACCCGTAATATTAACCTGTGTAGAGTGGATTGCTCCAAGATTAACTTCTACCGGCTTGTTCGGGTGCAGAGATGAGAACATTACTACGGTACCACATTTCGCTGTGCATTCAATTGCCTGAAGTGCAAGTGCAGGAACTGCTGTTGTATCGAATACAACCTTTGCGCCCATTCCGCCTGTCAGCTTCTTAACCTCTGCCACAGCGTCTGTGTTCATTGGATCGATAACATCATTTGCGCCAAGCTCAAGTGCTTTATCTCTTCTTTCTTTCATTGGCTCAGACAGGATAACTCTTGCTCCTCTGAGATGTGCCAGCATTACATGCAACATACCCATTGTACCGCCGCCGATCACGAGTACGTCATCACCAAATTCAACATTGCTCTTGTTGATAGAGTTCAATACACAGGCAATCGGCTCTGTCAGTGCCAGCTTCTCATATGACACATGATCTTCGCAGATGTACAGATCAGATGCCTTTGCAGTGATGTACTGTGCAAATCCACCGAATCCGGAGATTCCATCCGGGTTCTGATATGCTGTTGTATGCGAGAAGTCCGGACATACATTTTCATATCCGTTCTTGCAGTAATAGCATTCATTACAGTTATCAATAATATATGTTACAACTTTCTGACCAACATGGAAACGATCTTTATTTACCGCACTTCCCATTTCGCAGATTTCTCCGGCATACTCATGTCCACCGATACGTGGATAGCTGAAGTTACAATCTCCTTTAAAATCACGGACATCGTTTACACAGATTCCTGATGCATGAATCTTAACCAACACCTCATCTTCCTTCGGTACCGGAGTCGGGATCTCTGTCATTTTTACGTGTCCTGGTTCGCTCATTACAAGTGCTTTCATAATTACATGCTCCTTTCAGCAAATGCAAATTTTCTGATATTTAAAAACAATTTTTATCACAAAATTACTATAGCATATTCTCGTTTTCGTACTTACAATCCTTTTGCAGAATATTGCGCAATATTTCTGCACGTTTTTAATGCCAGGAACATAACGCTCCTGGCATTCCAATCAAATATTCTTAATCTATCATAGAAAATGTCTTTATTGCCTCTTTTACATTTTCTTTCATCGCTGCAAAGGCGGCTGCTCTGGCTGATGAATAGAATATCGGTTTACCTTTTTCTACCGACTCTACATACTCTTCTGTCGCAGTTCCACCCGCTTTGTCCATGTATGTGAAATAGTTGATCTTACGCACACCTGCTTTGATTGCTTTGTGGAAGTCTTCTTTGCTCACACCCGAGCCGCCGTGCATGACTACCGGCACTCCTTCTGTCTTCTCACGCACGCCGCTTACAATATCAAAATTCAGCTTTGGTTCCGTCAGATAAATACCGTGTGTAGTTCCAAATGAGCATGCCAGTGCGTCAATACCTGTCTGCTCTACAAATTCTTTCGCCATATCCGGATCTGTATAAATCTTCTGGTTATCTTCTTCGCCGGGTTTACCACTTCCAAATTCACGCTTGCCCATACTTCCAAGCTCAGCTTCTACATTTGCGCCATATTTTTCAGCAAGTTCTACTGCCCTTTTTGTAGTTGCAAGATTCTCTTCATAAGGATGTACGGAACCGTCATACATTACCGAAGTGAATCCCATATCCAATGCGCGTTTCAGATAATCCAGATCCTCGCCATGATCCAGATGTACACATACCGGAACAGATGCCCTTGCTGCATGATCCAGCATAATTGGTCCGATAATATCTAATGGAATCAGTTCCTCATGCATCTGACAATGCTGAACAATAACCGGTCTTTCCAGTTCCTCTGCACTTTCAATTGCCGCACGCAGTGCTTCCAGATTCGGCGTATTAAATGCTCCGATTGCGATTCCCTGTTGTTCAGCAATCATCATTACATCATTCAATGTTACTAACATAAACTTACCCTCCTGCAAATTCAAGAATTAATCCGTAATCTTAAGTACTACCTTGTATGTATCCGGACGCATCGCACATGCCATAGCCTGATCGAAATCATGATAATCATACACATCCTCAATGATCGGCGTCGGATCAAACACGCCTCTGTTCAACATCTTCACCGCCTGCCAGAATGTCTTAACTGTTCCGTTCTGTGCGCCTGTAATATTTTTCTGTGTAGAATGGATTGCGCCAAGATTAATCTCTACCGGTTTGTTCGGATGCAGGGACGAGAACATTACCATCGTTCCACATTTCGCTGTGCAGTCCAGTGCCTGTAATGCAATTGCAGGAATAGCTGTCGTGTTAAATACGATCTTTGCTCCAAGTCCGTCTGTCAACCTCTTCACTTCTTCTGCCACATCAACCTTGGTCGGATCGATGACCGCATTTGCTCCCAGTTCCAGTGCTTTCTTTCTACGCTCTTCCACCGGCTCTGACAGAATAACATTCGCGCCCTTCATATGCGCCAGCATGACATGAAGCATGCCCATAGTTCCGCCACCGATAACCAGCACATCATCACCAAACTCTACATTTGCATTATTAATAGAATTGATAACGCATGCAACCGGTTCTACCACTGCCAGTTTTTCAAATGGTACATTATCATCTGCGATATACAGATCTTCTGCTTTAGCAACAACAAACTGGCCAAAACCACAGAAGCCAGAGATGCCATCCGGATTCTTATATGTAATACTGTTCAATGAATCCGGGCACACATTTTCGAATCCATTTTTGCAGTAGTAACACTCCTTACAGTTATCAACTACATAAGTAACAACTCTCTGTCCCACATGAAAACGGTTCTTATTCACTTCCGAACCAATTTCATAGATCTCACCCGCAAACTCATGTCCACCGATACGCGGATAAGAATAATCACATTCTCCCTTAAAATCCCTCACATCATTAATGCAGATTCCGGCTGCACGAACACGTACCAACACCTCATCCGATTTGATCTCCGGCATTGGTAATTCTGTCATTTTCACATTGCCCGGTTCGCTCATCACAAGTGCTTTCATAATTGCATACTCCTTTCAGAAATGTATAATACCAGGGTCAAAAGGTCTAAGTCCGCAGGTATCATAGTCAATATCATATTCTCACTATAGCACAGGCACTAGCGAAATGCGTATCAGTTAATTTCCGAAAATAGCGCAATAATCCTGCACGTTTTTTCGTTTGCAATGCATGCTACCGAAAGTTATCGAGATGATAGCTGTTTATCAGTTGGCCATGATTTTCTGAGTGCTGCATAGGAAATCAGAAAATTTGCAAGCCAACCGGCCGGCACAGCAAGCCAGACAAATGTGATGCCAAAACGAGGGGCAAAAATCAAAGCAACTGACAGACGGATTGCCAGATTTACCATATTTGCAACGAGAAATGGCCGCATGATTCCAAGTCCACGAAGAACGCCATCCGTTGCCATCTTAATCCCCATAAAGATGAAAAAATAGCCGAGCCATCTCATATAACCTCCGGATACCTCATATGCTAAAGTGGTTCCGTCTTTACCCAGGAATAATGAGGAAATTTGAGTATGCAGCGTCTCAATGACTATAAAAGCAAAAACTGCAAAACATAGATCCAACACCAGTGCAGCGTGATATCCTTTTTTGATGCGTTCTATTTTCTTTGCGCCAAAATTCTGGGATACATACGGCGAGACTGCATTTCCAATGGATACAAAGATCAGTGAAAAAACATTTTCTACCCGCATCGTTGCTGAATAACCAGCGAGTGCCTGTGTCCCGAACGGATTTACAACTGCCTGTACGATCATCATACCAATTGACACTGTGGACTGTTGAAGAACTGATGGTACGGCTATTCGAAGCATAGAATGTAATTCCCGCCCATCAAACCAGGCAAAATGACTTTTATATCGGCGCATCCGACCAAAGAAAATCAAAAGCGAAAACACTGCGGAAATCCCCTGTGCAATGAGAGTTGCAAGGGCTGCACCAAACACACCCAGGCCAAGTCCGGCCACCATCCAAAGATCCATAAATATATTCAAAACAGAAGAGAATATCAAAAGACCCAGTGGGATTTTTGACTCTCCGATAGAGGTGAACATCGTCGAAAGGATATTGTACATAAACAGAAACGGAAAACCTACAAAATAAACACGAAGATACAGTACTGCTTCCTTCAGTATATCAGCAGGTGTCTGTAACAAACTCATCATCGAATGGGAAAAGCAAAATCCAAAGACGCCCAGAAGTATACTTAGAATCAGGAAACTAATCAATGATGTTGATACGATTGTTTTCATTTTGCTATAATCTCTGGATCCAAAATAACGGCTCACAAGTACACCGGCACCAACGCCGGCCCCCAACGCGATACAAATGAAGACATTCGTAAGTGCAGCACATGCACCAACTGCCGCAAGTGCAGAAGAGCCAACAAACTGACCAACGATTATTGAATCAGCCATATTATATACTTGTTGAAAAAAACTGCCTAAAATCATAGGCATTGCAAAAACAGTCAGCGCTTTAAGTGGCTCATCTGTGATTAAATATCCATCTTTTGACATTGCCTTATTCCTCCACAAATTCCAGCTTTTTATCCGGAAGCTCTTTTGGTGTAAAAAATTTGAGCAATGTAATCATAACACACAGATGAAAAAAGGTCACCACAAAGGTGACCTTTCAAACTTATTGATTTGATACTTTCATGAGTAGTATGCCTGGATTAGAATCCTGTCAATCTGAAGAACATCAATTCATTTGCCGACTCGTCATTTCGCTTCTGTGTCAGCAGGATTAAAAGAGAACCGTCATCTAACAGCTGCATATCTTCCAGCCATGGATAACCGACACCAAATATGTCATCTGTAGAAATTGTGCCTATATGCGTTCCATCTTTTGCCCAGAATTGTATTGCCCGCATATTTCCATCTGATGCCACAAAACCATTTTCTGTTTCCGCCATGCCCGTAATAGATCCGAGCCGGTCCGGAGAACTGATATCTGCTCCACCTAATTTCAAAAGCTGATTGCCTTCATAATCATAGACAATTATTTTTGTACCTTCATCTTCTGCAGCCATGGAACCGGCAACCATAATATGACTATCCGTAATCTGGACGTCATCTATCATAGAAAATTCTCCTTTACGCTCAGCGGCATTATTTAATCCGGTCAGTATCCACGGTTCAGCCGTCAGATTGCCGCCCTGATTCGAGATCTTCTGCGTATCGCTGTTCACCCAGAAACTGATTCCCCATTCTCCGGACGGATGCATGTTCAGATCTCCAGTCACTGTTGTCTGAAGCGATTTTTTTCCATCTTTTACGCCAATCACTTCTTGAATTCCCGGTGAAAGATACAACATCCCACTGCTGTCCGCAGACATATATTCACAATCATTCTCCAGTTCCATCGTAGAAACGAATTCAAGTCCGCTTTCTGAATATTTATAAGTATCCAGTTTATTCCCCAGCAAATGAAATACCTGATCGCCCTGTTTTACAAACTGGTGTTCCATGATCTGCATAACGCCCTGGGCTTCTTTAAATGGAATATATTCCGGAACGATCGTATAAGAACCTACCATCTGCTCTGCCAATACAGGTTCAAGAGGTTCTCCCTCCCATGGCCATGGTGCGTCTTTATTTCCTTCATCCTCTAATTTCAGCACAATCCCTTCCAACAATTCTTTGGTAGCATCATCCGTTTCCTGTCCTTTTACTCTGACATCATAAGATGTACCAGACTCTTCATGGCGATACATATACGTGTTCCTTCCGGAATTATTTTCCGGCATTACCGCATATTCTGCATTTCCTATTGTTGCAGTGTCTATTTCCCCTTTGGCATATTTCTCTAACTCTACACCAAAGTCGACCAAACTATTACGATATTTGTATGAATCCTCCTTTGTTGCTTCTATATAAACAACATTCTCGGATTCGTCTGCAGTCTTTCCATCAAAGAATCTGACATAAACGTAGTCTTCCTCTTCCTGCATATTTTCTTTATCGTACTTCCATGTCTTTGGATAGTACACTGTAAGCAAGCTCATTTCAAGACTTTCTCTGTCTTTAAATTTTGTTTCTGCCTGTTCTGCTTTTTCTGTTTTTTCTTTTCCAGACTCTTTTTTTTGCCCACATGCAGCTATCAGCAACACACATGTCACGATACACAGCACACACCACAGTTTCTTTTTCATGGCAGCTTCCCTCCCTTCACGATTTCCACGCCATTTTCATCTACTCACTGGCTTTCACACAGTGGAATGTGTAATAATCTTCATCATCACTATAATCCACGTCTAACGTGCCATCATCATTTATCATCACAGAAAGAGACGGATTGTCTGATTCGATCGTGCAGTATCCCAGTGCAACTGACCACGGAAACGTTCCAATCTCCTCGCCTTTATAGATAACTGTCACATTACGGTCAGCTTTGATATTAAGACGCAGCGCATCGTTAATATTGTCTACACCTTCCATAGAAGTCTGCGGTCCGTCTCCTAAAAGCTCTTCCACGCTTTCAGCGACCCACTCACCTACGACCGCACTCTCCTCCTCTGTCAAATAGAGTGCCGGATCCATAGCATCCGTTCCATCCTTTGCGAAAATCACCTTTACACCCATCCCGAGCATATCGTCAAACGAAATATTGTCTTCGCCGATGGTTCCCACCATTTCTTCTCCTTCGATAGTTAAGGTAAACTGATCATCTTCGACAGACCATTTCCCTTTCCCGGTAGTGTCTCCAACCGTAAAAGAAACTTTTCCGCCATTTTTTACTTCAAATTCAAACGCGCCTCCGAAAACTTCATCTATACTGACGGACATTCCCATCATCTGGGCAGACACAGCCACCCATTTTCCTTCATATGGACTCTTCTCGCCTGTTTTCCCGGAACCGCCACAACCTGTCAGCGTTATCACACTGACAATAAACACTAACACAAATAATAAATTCAACTTTTTCTTCACAATCCTCGCTCCCTTCACCTATTTTTTGTCTGCAAAAAACGGAGTCAGCAATTCCGCCACCTTACTGATTGGCATTGTCTGCAAGATCACCTTACCCGGTCCTCTGACAACGGTATTAAAAATACCTTCTCCGCCGACCAGCATATTTTTCACTCCTTTTACTGCTACAACATCCATCGTGCAGCTTTCTTCCATTGCTGCCAGATACCCTGTACTAATCAATATTTCCTGTCCGGCATTCAGATCATACTCCACCGCATGTCCATCGATTTCCACAAAAGCTGTACCATTTCCGCTCAGTTTCTGCATGATGAAACCTTCTCCGCCAAATATGCCTTTTCCTAATTTTTTCTGGAAATACATGGACAGCTCCACGCCTTCTTCCGAAGCAAGGAATGCGCTCTTCTGTACGATCATAGAGTGACCATTACTAATATCCAGCGCTTTGATTGCTCCCGGAAAACTTGATGCAAATGCAACTGTTCCATCTGAGCCTTCTGCAGTAAATCTATTTTGAAACATAGAATCACCCGACATCAATCTGCCGAACATCTTCTTCATTCCGCCTCCGGAAATCGTCTCCATCTTCATATTCGGACTCATCCAGCTCATGCTTCCGCTTTCTGTGATCATAGATTCTCCTGCTGATAATTCGCATACAACAACTGGTAAATTTCCTCCTAAGATTTCATACTTTTTCATAGTAAATATCTCCTTTCCTTATTTATCCTACAACAGTGCCTCTTTCATTAAGCTTTGCAGCACATTGCACACACATATCCAGATCATCACAGATCAAAAAACAATGGTCACATACAAGACGCTTACATATCGGACAAATATTAAAGATCTCTTTCGCCTGATTCACGGCTTTTTGAAATGCCAACTCCTTTTCCCTGACATAAAGCGTATCATAAATAATTTTCCGATTTTCATTTTCTGGTTTTTTCCCCGCTCTGGAAAAACGAATTGATGTACTTTTCCATACCGTTTTACATTCCATGCAACATAATGAAAAACAAATTTCATCCGGCGTAGAGCAATCTATTAAATCCTTTTTCGTAATATATTCCACACCTTTAACCTCCTTGCTCTCTCACTGTCCCGCGCTCTGCTCTCCTCCTTATCCATTCCCTTTGTTTTTTTGTTTTATCAGGTGACCACCATCTTGTAATGAAAGCGTAGCAGATTCAGAAAACAAATACTATGGTCGCCGTTCGTATATTAGGCCGATTCGTCAAAATACGAATGATTAGTATACTATATATGGTTTTTCATTTAGTCACACGTCAATATCTAGTGCGCGTACAGCCTTTGGCTCGCCGTTCGCGTCAAGAGCAAAGAATGTGCCTTGGCACATTCTCGCGCCTGCGGCGGTCGCTTGCGACATCTACCTTATCCGCCGCAGTGCGCATCCTCGCGGAGCGGTTTTTACTTTACAGGAACGCAATTTCCTGTAAAGTAAAAAAGAGCCTGTAAAGGCTCTTTTTTTTTACTCTGTTCTGCTATATGTTAGTTTATCCAGCTGATCACATTTACGAAACAGCTCAATGTACAGCATTAATTCCTCCCTGGCCGTTATTCCCAGTTTTCGATTCATATTAGTATTATGCTTTCTCGCCGTTCCAATACTAATGTAAAGGAGAGAAGCAATTTCCTGAATTGTGTATCCATCAACATAATACTGAAGAACCATCCTCTCTGCCGGAGTCAGAGTTTCCACGCGCGCTGCAAATGCCTTAAGCATTTCTTCTATGTCCGGAGGAATGCCGCCAGTTTCCAGTTTCTCCGTATTTCTTTTCGTCTGCATAAAATCGACCAGTGCATCCACCTCTGAAATGCCTGATAAGCTTCCATCCGTAAGCGTATCCTCCTGCAGTGCTTTTAAGCTCCGAAGAATCGGCTTCACAAAACGCCGAGACATGCTGACAGAAATGATCAATAATAAAAAGATGAATAACACTGTACCGATAATCCAGTTTCTTCGATTGTCCGCAGTTAATTTTTCATAATTCGCTTCTGATATCAACGTCAGTACCGCCAATGGTCTCCCATTACAGCTCTTCAGCTCGAGCAGCTCATGCCTGCCTATATAATTTCCGAAAGCAGTGGAATAGGTGTTATAATACTTTCCTTTTTTCACTGTCATTGTTCCTGATGGTGAAAGATACGTTTCTTTTGTGTCCCCAAACATTGCCTTATCCAGACAGATGTTTCCGTCTTCATCCATTGGAGCCAGTACTGTTACTATATTACCGCAGGATCCTTCTACTATAGGATAAGACAGTCTGAAATACAGATTACTCATCTCCATACCACATAAACCACGTACTTTTCCTGTGCTGTCTAAAACCGGTACATATAAAAGCTGCACATCCTCCCATGTATCACTCAGCTCCAGCCGGTCTGTCCACAGGCAGCTCTCTACCAGCCGGTTTCCATCAAATCTCATGATCTGTTCATAGCCCGGCAATGCAGACGTATCAAATTCTAAATTCCAACGGTTATGGAGCTGTACCTGTTCTGCTCTTGCAATATCAGCATTTCCCCTGAAAAAAACTACATGCTGTTTGCTTGTATTTACTGCCTTCAAATCAGACAGCCGCAGATAGATTCCCATGCGTGATGTGTCCGCACATTCTGCCCCTGTATTTACCGTTGCATCCAATATAACAAAAACCCCACTGCAATACTTCACATCTAATGCAGATCTCAAAGAAGGATAAATGGCCGCTTCCAAATCCATAATTAACGGAGCATTATCATTTAAATCTGAAAATGCTTTTCCATTGACCATTAAGCATTGATTCAATTCTTTTGTAACATCTTCCGATAAAGAAATACTTCTCGCCATCATAATATCCGTCTGTTCTTCCATAGCTGATAATGTATTCTTCTGCTGTGCAGACAACATCTCCCGCACTTTCAAATCCATCCCAGGAATGACGCCCATAATGCTCAGTAACAGAAACGCTGTCGAAAAAAGCGTCAAAATCACCACACACCAATAACCGATCAGCCTTTGCTGCATACGGATGCGTTGTTTCCTTATTCCCTTTATGACTTTCCAGAAATCTTTTCTCTTTTTTCCCATATGCCAGTCGCCTCTTTTGTTCATCCGGCAGACATTATTGTGTATATGCTGCTTTGAAATCCTCCAATGTCTCCCAGACAAGTTTATCCATATTTTCCGGGTCTTCCAACCACTCCATCCGCTTTACTGACAAGGTTTGCCGGACAAGTTCTTCAAACTTCGTTTCCAGATCCAGATAGGAATCCAGCTTCGGGGCTGTATAATATGTATAATTCTCCTGTGTCTCTAAAAAAGCCTGGTAAAGTGATACATACATCGGATCACTCAACTTCTCGATCGCCTCCGGAAGGCAAACATCAAAAGCCTCCTGCTTTACCGGCATATAGCCAAGACTGGTCACGAATTCCACATTCTTTTTCGTTTCTGTCAGCCATTTGAGAAACGTGATACAGGCTTTTTCCTTTTCCGGTGTGGATTTTACCGTGCAAATTCCGGCACCGCGCTGCATGACCATCTTTTCTCCTTTGGAAAACACGGGACATGGCATGGTAACGATCTCTATTTTTTCCGATGTATTATCTGCATAGGTAACCTCGTCAGAATAGTATAAAACGCTGGCTGATGAAGCCACCGATACAATCGAATCTCCTGTTCGTAACGGTTCCGTTGCATAGCCGCCGCGGAGCCATACGCCTCCGGACAGCGCTGCTCTTGCATAAGGTTCCCATACCGTTTGAAATTCCGGTCCAAATGCCAGGTTTTCTCCCTTAAAGAAATTTTCCCCCAGCGATTCCACACCTACCTGAAAATAGTTAAAATGATAATCATGAACAAAAAAATTCTTTCCGTCATCAGGAATATCCGGTGTCTGGTCATCTGTCCATGCAGCATATTGTTCTGCCATCGAAAAGAGCCCTTCCCATGTGTTTAAATCTTCCATCTTCGCTCCTGTTTCTTTTGCAAAACGGTCAAATGCTGTTTTATTGATAAACATAACTTCCGTTGATTTTGCTACCGGCAAAATGGAAAGTCTTTCATGAATGACTCCTTCTTCCAAAAAGGCCGGAATAAATTCGTCCAACTCTTCTTCTGAAAAATAATCATAGTAATCTACAAGAACTGTATCATCCGGCATAGCCAGAACTGTCTTCGGATAGGAAACAAACATATCCGGCAGTTTGGATGCTCCCGGATCTCCGTATGCAGATGCCAGCACATTTTCATGTATCGTATTAGTATTTGTAACACTGCCAACCTGTACTCGTATATTTTTCTCTTTTCCGACCGTTTCATTAAATTCATCAATCAGATCATTCAATGGCGATTCTGTCTGTCCGCCATATACATGCCACAATGTAACGGTTATCGGATCTTCTTTTTTCTTCTGTCCGCACCCTGCAAAAACTATGACTGCAATCATTACCAATAACAGACAGATTCTTCTCATAATATATCTCATATTATTTTTCTCCCTTCAAAGCAACATCCTATAAACTATCCCAAAGCTACAGTCATATAGCTCAATGACATACTTCGCACTTTCTCGCGCTTTTCACACCGAATGCACTTTTACATAATATATGATATCGTTTTTCAGGGACTTAAGCACTCCCCATATGGGTAGTAACATTTTAAAATCCATTTATAATCAGATTTTTCTTTGTAACAGCTACCGCCAATTTTGTTTTGGAATCAAAATTCGTTTTCTGCAACATATTTTTAATATGCCATTTTACAGTCTCCGGTGATATAGACAAATTCTCCGCAATCTTTTTGTAGGATTGTCCCTCCACCACTAATCGCAAAACAGCTAACTCTCCCGGTGTAAAATCACAGCTTTTCGCCGTTCCGATCATCACAACCGGAGGCGCATCGGGATACACACACTCTCCCTTCATCGTACGATCCATAACCTCCAGCAATTCTTCTTTACCGGCATCTTTATACCAAAAGCTTTCTACACCCGCTTTATGCGCCCTGTCTATGAAACTGCACTCTACTAAAGAAGTCACGATAATCACTTTTATCTGAGGCATTGTCCTTTTAATCTGCTCTGCCGCCACAAGACCGCTCTCGTCATTCTCCGTGCAGACATCCATCAAGACAAGTTCGCATCCGCTCTGCCTGCATACCGTTTCAGCCATAGCTGCATTCGTGATAGAAGCCGCCAGACAATATCTCCCACTGGACTGAATATAATTTTCCATATCTTCCCGAGCCATCCGCTGATCTTCCACAATGAGTACCTGTATCACCTTCGCACCTCCTTTGGGATCTTAACAGTTATCGAAAAAATGGGATCCGAACAGATTCTTAATGTACCTCCGCATTGCTCCACCCTTTTTCGTATACCGGATAATCCTCCGCCCTCTTTTATGTTCTTCTCCGGTTTTTGTCCATTATCTGTAATTACCACGCCCCACTCATGTTCCGCACTGCCGAATTTCACATACAGTTCACTTGCACCTGCATGGCGGACACAATTGGAGAGTGCCTCCAAAAGTATTATATCCAAGAGTCTGAAAATGTGAGATTCCCAAATTTTTTCTCCTGTATAAATGATTTTCACACCCAAGAACTTCGCTCTGTCCTGCACCTGCCTGTGCAGTTGCTCATCTTCAACAGACTCATTATCCTTATTCAGCAAATCCAATGTCTGCTTCCACTGTGAAAGAAAAATGTCCCTGTCTTCTTCCGATTCCCGCATCAACATCCTCTGTGCCGCCAGCACGCTATATCCCAGATTATCATGCACCCGCATTTTCATAGATAATGTCTCTTCTTCTCTGGTCAGAGTTACAACATTTTTTGAGAGTTCTTTCATAGCCGCAGCCATTTCCTGAAGTTTTTGATTTTCTCTCTTCAATAACACCTTACTCTGGTATAATTCTGACACCTCAGACGCAAGAACTTGAGAAAATCGATCTCCGCCGGTCGTAATAATTTCTTTTTCTGAAAATTTCCACACGCTTCCATCCGAAAAGCCGTACACCTTCAAATCATCATCAAAAAATACCTGTTCTTTAAGAGGCTTACTCAACGCTTCCTCTAATTCTGTGATATTCTGTATATCTCTGCCTGCCAGATTCATACAGATTTGATGCATTCTGCGGTTCATCAGCTTAGGCATTCCATTCCCATCAAAAAAAACGATTCCACTCGGCAAATTGTCCAGACTTTCCTGGATTGCATTTTCCCTCAGGCAGTTCCTGCGGTGCTTAAAAATTCCAAACATCTGTATTCCTGCAAATAAATAGCCGCAGATTCCCATAATAAACAGGAACGCATATGGTATTTTAAACAATATCATGGAATCCTGTTCCCCGCCAAACACCCGGCTCCGCACACATAAACCGGACGTTATAAGGAAAATGACTATAAGCAATGCACTATCCTGCAGCATCGCCTTTCTTTGTCTTTCCCATGTTCCCTCGCAGATGACCAGAACCATGTACAGTACTGTTAAAAAAATAAAAAAACAGACTAGCATAATCTGATATTCCGGCAGACAGCTTCCAAACACTTTCAGCATTCGTCATTGCCTCCTTTCAGCGTCAAGGAGAGTAACCACGTCCCATCAAAATCCTGTTCAACATGCGCTCCACATCGTCCGGCAATTTCCTGCAGATCCGTTTTACAGTCCACACTCATAGATACGACAATTCCTTCATCCTCACGTTTCAGATATAACATAAATGCCGACAGATCTTCCAAAGACTCTTCAATAACCGCCTCAAAAAAATCGTAAATCTTCATGGCATCCTCACTTCGTATTTCATCCACATACGTGGAAAAACCTGCCTCCACATGATTCCATTCCAGATTCTTTATCGTTTCCCTGAAACATAATTCCAACTCTCTTATCGAAATTTTTACTGTTTGCTCTGCAATAAGAATAAGATTACTGCGCCTTTTTATATAGGCTCCGATTACAACAATCTTTCCTAATATCTTTTTTCTTTTCTCCTCATCTTCTTCCACAGAATATGCTTCAATAAATTCCGCCAGGAGTTTACTTTGCCTGGCAGTTTGTCTTTGTATTTTATCATAAAGCTGATTCTTCACAGAAAGTTTTTCTACTTGTCTTTTTGTTCTCAGATTTTCTTCTGCAATCAGATTCGCATCTTTCAATTCTTCCTTCCTGTCTTCCAGCTCTCTTAGGATCTCCTGCAGCTCTGACAGATTTTCCTTCCATAACACATAACCGCCCCTGATTGGTTTCCCCGAAAGTCGGATCCCATTTTCTAACATGATCGGTCTTTGAGCTGCCCGCCTTGCGATTTCCGGTGCAATACATTCCGAATCCTGAGATTGATAGATACAGTTTCCTCTCTGATCTGTAATTTGCGCTGAAATTGTAGATAACGCAAATAACTGCGCATATCCTGTATTGGAAGGAATCAGTCCACACTGGATACAGCTTTCCATAATCAGCGCAAATAAAAGGCATAATGTGGCAGTCATATCTCTTGAAACCATTTTCCAGAAAGGCAGATTCAGATAATAAGCGATACCATACGCAACTGCCAATCCGTAAGCACCAAACGGCAACAAGAGCATTTTTTTATTTTTAATTTTCCTGCATCTTAGCAGAATGATCAAAAGCGCCACCAGTACGCAACCAAACTCCCATGCGACTACAGCATAATACGCTACTCCGTATCTATAAACTCCTACTTCATAGGAAGCTGCTTCCCCCAGTCTCCCCTCCGGGAAAGTAAAAACCAACTGGTGCAAGTCATTCGTTAACACAATCCCAATCAGAAACAATGCCGGAAAAAACAGCAGATATCGTCTTTCAGGTAGTTTATAATTCTCCGGCTTCCGTATATAAAACGCCAGATAAAGACTGACCGTAGGGAGCAGCAACATAGGAATGTAATAAAAATACCAGGCGTAGCGCAGTGCTGTCGGCATCCCATCCGGTATTTCAAATTTACACATACGAACGAGCATCCAAAAAACCATCATCGCTGCAATCATCATCAAACAACGACGGGGCTCCTTTTGGATAATCCTCTTTTGAAAAGAAATTGCCCATACCAAATAAAGTCCTATATAAATAAAAGGTCTTAAAAGATAACAAACAGATTGCAGATACGGATTGGTAAATGACACATAATGAAGCACAACTGCCATACTGACGCATAGTGCCACACTTCCGACGTATACTGTAAATTTCTTTTTCTCTGACATAAAGATGAATCTTCCTTATCCGCTTACTGCACTTCCACAAGTTCAATTTTGAAATTCAGTTCTTTACCGGCCATTTCATGGTTCATATCCAAGGTGATTGTAGCATCATCTTTCGCAACTACTTTAACCGGGAATGGCTGTCCCATTTCATTATAAAGGTATACCTGCTGCCCTACTTCCAGATTCTCAGATCCGGCAAGCTGCTCGATTTCAAATGTCAGAACTGCACTTGGATCCGGCATGCCATATGCTTCTTCCGGCATCAAGTGTATATCGAGTATCTCTCCCACTTCCATATTCACAACTGCCGCATCAAAACCCCTGATCATCATACCTGTACCACAGATAAACTCAAGAGGTTCTCCCCGGTCATATGAAGAATCAAATTTAGAACCGTCATTAAATGTACCTGTGTAATGAACTTTGCAGGTCTTTCCCGCATTTTTCCCTTCTAAAATAATCTGAGGAGCTCCGCATCCACCACTGCAGCCACCGCAGCCACCACTACAGCCGCACCCATCTTCATCGCGCCCATGATCGTGATGATCACAATTAACTCCTGCTGAAGTAAGTTCTCCCCTTATATATGCTTCTGCAACCACATCGGCATTTCCCTTCGTTCCGGACACTACTTCAATCCCAGCTTCTGAAAGTGCATGATTTGCGCCATCTCCGATCCCGCCACAAAGAACAACATCAACTCCCAATCCTGCAATAAAAGCTGCTAGTGCATCATGTCCGGCTCCATTCGCTGCAACCACTTCAATGTTAACTACTTTTCCAGCTTCTACTTCGTATACTTTAAACTGTTCTGTGTGCCCAAAATGCTGAAATACTTCTCCATTATCATATGTTACTGCAATTTTCATGTTTATTCCCTCCAACTATTACTGTTTGCATAATTATATTGTTTTTTGTATGTATTACTTTTCTTGTTGTCTCATGATTTCCATTAACATCGACAGCAGCTTATCAATCTGGATTGGCTTTGCGATATGACCATTCATTCCAGCTGCAATAGCATCTCTCTTATCTTCTTCAAATGCATTTGCTGTCATTGCAATGATCGGTATACATGCTTTATCTCTATCTGGCAGGTGTCTGATTGCCTGCGTTGCTTTATAACCGTCCATTTTAGGCATCTGGATATCCATGAGGATCATATCATATGTTCCAACCGGCATTTCCATTATCCTGTTTACACACTGAACGCCATCCTCCACACGATCTATCTTAAGACCGACATGCTTAAGTATCGCCTCTGCAATCTCAGCATTCAAATCATTGTCCTCTGCCAGAAGGATATTCCTGCCTTCAAGGATTTCACTTCCTGTCTCTGAGCTTTCAACGTGTTTTTTTACATAATAGCTTTCATCTGCTATCCTGTGCTTTAATGTAACTGTAAAGGTGCTGCCTTTTCCAAGTTCACTCTCTACATTTATTCTTCCTCCCAACAGATCAACATATTTCTTGACGATTGACATTCCAAGTCCGGTTCCTGCAATTTTGCTCTTTGTAGTATTCCGCTCACGTGTAAATGCCTCGAAAATATTGGTCATATACTCCTGGCTCATACCAATTCCGCTATCGCTCACCCGGACCTTTTCTATCATGTATCCAGGTTCATCGCAAGGTAATTCAGCTACATCTACCATAACAGAACCACCGGATGGAGTGTATTTCATGGCATTGCTCAGGATGTTGACAAATATTTCTTTTACCTTTGTAGTATCTGTCAGTACATGCTCATGCTCTACATTCATCGCGTAATGAAGCGTAATATTCTTTTTCCTTGCTTTCACATCAAACACAGCAAGCAAGGACTTCCAGACATCTTCAATCTGGCAGTAATTCTCATCAAGTTCCATCCTTCCGCTCTCAATCTGGGCTATATCCAGTACATTATTTATGATTGACAGAAGAAGCTCTCCAGACTGTTGCAGTTTTTCCAAATGTACTAAAGTTTCAGGCATTTCTTTTCCATTTAGTTCATTCTCCATAAGCTGTGCATAGCCCAGAATTACATTCATAGGAGTACGGATGTCATGGGACATATTGTTAAGGAAACGGGTCTTTGCCAGACTCGCCTCCTCCGCTTTTTTCAGAGCGATCTCCAACTTGTCATTTAGCTTTTGTGTATCATTTGCTGCAAGCTTTGCGACAGCTTCCGCTTTTCTCGCCTTCCGTAAAAGTACGAGGATAATACCAATGATGCTGAGTACAAAGAATCCTGCCGTAACAAAAAAAGCAAGCACATTGTCTTTTACAAAGTCCAAAAATGTTACTTTATCTGCTGTGCTGTCATAAATAGCAAGTGCACTTGTAAGCATGTCAGACGGCATGGCCTTTAAGGTTTTATTCAATATCGATAAAAGAGTCCCCTCTCCACCGCTTACTGCAAAGCACGCTTCCATTGTTTTTGTAAGTGGAATACTCTTGAAATCACGATTGTTATCATATATCAGTGCCTGACTTGCTCCCATGAGGAAACAATCTGCTTTTTCATGAATGACCATATCTGCAGCATCCTCAAGCGAATCACAATCTACAAGCTTCCATTGGGGATAACTAAAAGCAATATGCTGTTTTAAGGCATATTTTTCCTTTGGCACAGCTACAGTATACACCTTATTCTCATCAAATTTTTCGTCATCAGTTACCGCCATCAGGCTGTAGGTCCAGGCTGTGTTCGTAAATGTATATCCTTTCTTTTCTGCAAGATCAGGATTTTTGCCGACATAAAAAATCATGTCAATTTCATGATCCTGCAGTGCCTGAAGCATTTCATAGTAATTATCATATTCCTGGATATTAAATTTCAGTGTCTGATTTCCCAGACAGTCTTTGGCATAGGAGAAATATTCTGATAACATACCCGTAAGTTGTCCAGTTTCTTCGTCCATGGAAAAGATTGCCGGATCATTGTTCATAAATCCTATACGGATATCACCATGTTCTTCCAGCCATGCCTTTTCTCCGCCTGTAAGGCTCTGGTTATAATCAAGCGTAAAATACTTCTTATACAGGTCTGCCTTAAAAAAAGGACTATCTTGTTCCAGCTGACGCATAGCATAATCCAGCTCCGTCTTGATGTCACTGCGCTCTTTATTTATTGCAAAATATATGCCTGACTTACCAATGGTAGTAACAGATGATATTCCCTGTTCAGACCAGATAGATTCCTCCAAAGATACAAAACAGTCGATCTCATGATTCGCTAATTTCTTTTCGACATCATCATTATTATCCACATTTACATGTTCTGTCTGTATGCCATTCTTGTCTTCCCATTCTGTCAGCATGATTTCTGGTTCTGTGCCCATGAGCACACCTACACGTTTCCCATCCATAAACTTGAAATCAGACGTTCCAATATCTATATTTGACAAATCAGCATAAAGAATATATTTTTCCTCACCCATCGGTTCATCCGAAAAAAACATCTTTTGAGCACGTTCATCAGTATAAGAGATGTCTCCCATGACATCAATCTCACCGTTTTCAAGCTTATCAAAGCAGTTGGACCAGTCACATTTCACGTACTCAAATTCCCATCCGGTATAGCCTGCCAAAGCCTGCATGAGTTCGTAACCATATCCTCGTCTTACACCGTTTTTATCGGCATAATTGAAGGTATCCTCAAATGAACCGACACGGATAATCTTCTGTTCCGTTGTCTGCGCTTCATCATTATTCTTTTCAGCAGCCAGGCAGTGTACTGACAACATCATCCATATTCCAAAAACTACCAATATACATACAAATAGTACGGCTGATTTTTTTCTGCTTTTGTCCATTTTTCTTTTCTCCACAAATTACCAGGTTACTACACGACACAAATCTAAAGAAAAAATGCACTGCCTTTTCAGACAATGCATCTTAAGCATTGCAGCTGGCTGTCATTTTACAGACCCTATAGCTTTGCGTCTCAGCCTTTCG
>ERZ773103.1959-NODE-1959-length-20383-cov-3.386757_pt1 | contig 20383 bp, 12 predicted proteins | sample MGYA00511118_ERZ773103 | MGnify/ENA primary metagenome ERZ773103 (study PRJEB29015, sample SAMEA2737821) | human gut metagenome | biome: human gut; feature: human-associated habitat; material: faeces | place: China | collected 2012 ... | reverse complement strand
ATTGCATCCAAGGTATATTTTAATGAAGGTCGTTTATCAAGACAGGCAATCATGATGGATATAGATGCAACTAATGTGTTGGCGTGATCAGAAAGGATACTTTGTAAGTGGCTTTTTATTTGGGCGCATAAGGCGATGCAAGATTTCGTACTCTGGTCAAAATGCTCCGGTACGTTGAGGTTTAACAGACAGCCAATGCAGCCTTTAATTGGAAAGAAAAAGGGAATTCCCAACGTTTTCAATGCGGGCGAGAAGGCACAGGATACTACGTCCACCGGGTCTTTCTCATGAGCTGAATATCCGACTTCTGGTGGTGTGTCAGGACGTTTTCCGTGGAAAAGCAGCAACACATACCAATCAGAGCAGGGAGTACCGAAAAATGCTGCGGTATCTTTTGCGACATTGCGGCTCATGGCCTCGTCGGATACAGCCTTTTCGAGATTGCATTTTAATAATTCATGCCTGAGTGCCTGGTTCTCCTGCTCCAGCTTGATGATTTGATTTTGCAGAGTTGTTTCCGTTTGCGGCAAGTTTATCACGCCCCATTTTAGCAGATATTTATATTATAAACGAGGATATGGGAATTGAACTTCCAAAAAAGAGCAGACATTTTTGTGCAAAAGAGCAAAGACCGACAGCATTCGTGATTCTAGGTTCAATTATCAGCACGCAGTTCAATTTTCAGACCTTGCTGGAGAGAAACGCGCACCCTACAATATAATTGCCAAGAACTAGAAAGGAATGGTCCTATATGAGCAAATACAAAACCGTTTATCCTGGCGTTTATACACCGGAGGAGCAAGCTGTGTTGGATGCCTATCAGGCGGAAAAGGACGCCCTCAACAGCCGGGGCGACATCAACATCGACGACCTGATCCATGGCCGCATGCCCAAAGGCACCCCCGGTGTGGGCCGCGTGGACATGATTGACCAGCGGAAACTCCAGAGCAACTACCTGATGCCGGATCCCACCAATCCCCTTTATTTTGACAAGGAATATGCCAAGAACAGCCCCTATGGCGACGTGATTGCCTTCCCGTTGATGGTGGCCCACGACGGCGCCTTCTTTGATGCCATGCCCTATCAGCTGCGGGACACCCTGACCATCTCCGGCTTGACCCATGACTTCGACATTCTGCTGCCCGTCTACGAGGGCGACAGCTTGTACTATGTGACCGATGAGCAGACCTTCACGGACATCACCCCCAAGGAGGGCAGCGAGTTCCGCACCTTTGACATCACCGGCAAGGGCCGGGTCTACAACCAGAAGGGTCAGCTGGTCTGCCGGGGCCGGAGCCGGGTCAAGGAAAGCCTGCGGCTTCTCGCTGAAGGCAGCACCACTCCGAAGATGGTAGGCCAGGACTGCCCGGACTGGTGGAGCATGGCACCGGTCACCTACACCACTGACGAGCAGTGGGCTGTTATCAAGGACTACTGGGCCAAAGAGAAGCGCCGGGGCAGCGAACCGCTCTACTGGGAGGACGTGAATGTGGGCGATATGCCTCAGCCCACAGTGGACGGTCCTTTTAAGATGGTCGAGTTGGGCGGACCTCCCCCGATGCCCCCCGAGGGCGAAGGCGGCCCCGAAGGCCCTGGCCCTGAGGGCCCCGGCGGTCCCGACGGCGAAATGCCGGATATGCCCGCGCCCATGCCGGGCATGAAAAAAGGCTCCGGCGACACCCGGATCATCCGGCTCCAAATGGATGACCCGGAGACCTTCGCCAAAATGGTGCGGGATCCGGTGGACGGCAACTGGTATCTTCCCGAGGATCTGCCGGACCACAACGAAAAGCGCAGCATCATTATGAACTTCCACGCCCGGGACATGGCCTACCGGATGATCTCCAACTGGATGGGCGACCATGGCTGGGTCAGCAACATCAAGTGGCGCATCATGCGGAAAACGCCCGGCTATGACACCCCGGACTATCCGGACAATCCCCCCTCCTTTGTGGCCGATGTACCCATCTCCGCAGATCCCAACCTGGAGAATTGGTATGACAACCAGCAGCATGGCCTGGCCCGGGACTTCCTGATTACCCGCGGCTATGTAACAAAGAAATTTGAGCAGGACGGCGAGCACTATGTAGAGCTTCAGTGGTGGATCTCCCGGCTATTTGGGAAGGTCTACGAGGAAGGTGTCGCCACCATCCGCCTGCCCAGCAGAACCTGATTCTCTGAGAAATGGAGGCTATTATGAAGAAATTCGCATCCTTCGCACTGTTCCTTGCACTTTTGACAACCATTCTCACAGGCTGCGGCGGTACCAGCTCCTCCATTTCATCCGATCCCGCAGTGCCCGCTCCCGCAGGGGAGGACGTGGCCGCGGCCCCGGCAGATGATGTCCCTGAACCATCTGCCGGGGAACAGCCGGAGCCCGCTGGAGAGCCAGCGGAGGCTTCCGTTGTGGAGGAAGAACTCCCAGAGGAAGCCCTGCCCTATCCCGCAGAGCTCCAGTTGCCCCTGACGGAAACCCCAAAGAGCCTGTCCTTCTGGTACAGCGGCTTCCCAAACTTCGATTTTGATGTGGTGTTCGGGCAGAATCCTGCCATTGCCAAGGCCGAGGAGTTGACTGGCGTACATGCGGACATGAACATCGTGTCCATGGACAGCTACTCAGAAAAGTTCAACCTGATGATCGCCACCGGGGAGTATCCCGATCTCATCAGCACCGGCGACTATGTGGGCGGTTATGCCCAGGCGGTCAACGATGAGGTGATCATCGACATCACGGATTATGTGGAGACCTGTGCCCTAAACTATATGGCGCTGATCAGCCAGGATGAAATCACGAAGAAGTCCGCATACAGCGACGACAGCCGGATCTATGGCTTTGCCAGCATCCAGAAGGAGGCGGCGCTGCCCGGAAACGGCCCCATCGTCCGGCAGGACTGGCTGGACGCTCTGGGCCTGGAGCCGCCGGAGACCTACGCGGAATACGAGGCTATGCTGGCAGCCTTCCAGAGTGAGCTGGGCGCCACGGAGCCCTTCCTGATGAACTCCACCGGTATTGACTCCGTCCTGCTGGCGGGCTTTAACACCATGGTGGGCTTCTATGTGGTGGACGGCGCGGTACAGACCGGATATACGGCCAAGGAGATGCGGGACTATGTGACCATGATCCATGATTGGTACGAAAACGGATATATCGGCCAGTCCTTCACGGCAAATCCCGTTGGCCAGCCCGATGAGGCGGATATTCTCTCGGACACAGCGGGCTGCTGGACCAGCGGCTATCAATTCTCAGATTACGAGGAAAAGGCTTCCAACCCCAATTACGCGCTCACCGGAACGCTTTACCCGGTCAAGGAGCACGGTGGCATCGTACACACCAGCTATCAGCCTGTAATCATCGACTGTGCCACCTTCTTCTCGGTGACCTCCTGCTGTGAGGATCCGGAGCTGGCGGTCAAGTGGATGGACTTCTGGTATAGCGAGCCGGGCTTCTATCTGGCCAATTATGGCGTAGAGGGCCTGTCCTATGATCTCATAGACGGCGAGCCCGTCATGACAGAGCTGATGACAGATAATCCCGATGGGCTGGACGTGCGGGCAACGGTCATGTACTACACGGCCCAACTGAACATCCCCTACTACAAGGACACCAGCAACCTGAATTCCGCCTACGAGGACTACGAGCTGGCGGCCCGGGAGCTATGGCGCTCCAACCAGGACGGCGCCTATGTGATCCCCACTGCGGTGGCCTTCAACAGCGCCGAGGCGGACGCCTACGGTCTCCACATCACGGATATTGAGACCTACGCAGACGAGAATCTCTTGAAGTTCATCGTCGGCGACCGGCCACTGGAGGAATGGGACGATTACGTGGCGGTGTTCCAATCCCTTGGAATTGATGCTTGTACAGAAGCCTACCAAAACGCCTATGACAGGTTTATGTCGAGATAGCACGGAGAAAGTGAGACTTTTATGAAGATAAGACACAGAAACCGATATCTTTCCTGGCTTCTGCTGGTGTCTATGCTCTGCGCGATGCTGCTGAGTCCGGCGCAGGCCCAGGACAGCGAAATGTTGACTTACATAGATGGAAAGGGGGTGCAGTGGAATTATCTGCGTGGAGAAGATACGGCACTGGAGACCATCATTGACAGCCAGCAAGCGATTCAAAACGCAGCGGTACTGATGATCTCTGGGCAGGTGCAGGGCCAGCAGGTGGATTCTGTCAGAAGCAACGGATTTGACAATGTGGTAGTCGGACATAAAGACAGCCAGTATATTCTTGTGGCTTCCGGTATTACGAGCATTAGCGCAAAGGCATTCTACGATTTTAACTATGTAAAGGGTGTAAGTCTTCCGGCTACGCTGACGGAGATCGACGAAAACGCCTTTGATGTACTGGGTAGGGAGATCAACAACGCTACGGTGATTTACGGTGCTGGAGGTTCCGCTGCCGAGAAATGGGCTGGCGACAACAGCACAGCGGCGTATACGTTTGTTCCTTATGACACCGAAAACTTCACTGTATCGGCGAAGGCAGATGGAACCATCTATCCATCTGGAAACTTCTATCTGCCCGAAACCCTGAAAACGGAACAGTTGTCCACGTATTTTTCCGTCGAAGCTGACCGCGGCAGCGTCATTCACGAACTGATGGTAGATGGACAGACAGTAGCCGAGGCGGAAGGCAAGACCTCCTATCTGCTGGAGTATACCTTTGGGGATCAGTCTGCTGAAATATCGGTTTCGTTCTTGAAAACCGGCACATCTGAGGAAACCGCGTCTGACCAAGAGGAGACGGATAGCGTTGTGCTTCCGCCGGTTTCGATTGCTGAGGGAGAGCAGATCAGTGTTGACGTTACCATGGGCATCAAGGACAACCGTGTGCCCGCAGAAGCTGTGACAGAGAATATGGACCTCAGCGATATTTACGATGAGGTGCCGGAAGATGTGTCTGGATATACTGCTTCAATGGGGCTCTCAACTGGTGATTATTATGCCAGCGATGGAATCCTGTATGAAATGGTGTTCGGAACCAACGGCACCGGGGAAAACGGCGATTTGGGCATTGTTTTTCGCAATAAGGCAGAGGTTATCAACTATCTCTATGATACCTTCGGATGGGTTTACGGAGCGGACTATGATCTGATTCGGATGTTCCACTATGATGCAACGGTCAGCGCAGGCAACAGAAAGGGGACGTACGATTTCCACTGCGCATTTGTGTATCGGGCTGTGGAACAGAGCAATCAGTACACGGACCTTTCTGGACAAGAGGCGTTTTACAGTGAAAATGAGAACCGGGAAGGGCTGACAAACTATGATACCCTCTTTATTCAGGATCAGCCAAAGAATGCAGGAACCTATGTCATTGAGAACCTGAAGGCCAACTGTTTCACTCGACCGGACGGCCCTCAGGAGGCGACAAATTTCTATGGCTTGGGATCGGCGGTTGTTGTGGACGGCGGTACGCCCAGTAAAGACGAGGACTACGCAACCAAGATATTCTCGGAAGAAGATACAACCACACTGGAGCTGATAGACCCTGAAATAGATGGCGGCGCAAACCCAATCTACGCATTGGCGAGCAGCCTGGTGAAAATCAAGGGAGGTACCCTGTTTACAGCCTATTCCGGAGGACACGGTCCCTATTCCAGTCTGCAGGGCCAGATCACCATCAATGCCGATGAAAAAATCATTGCCGGGGATGGAACGGTCAATGTGAACCTGGACGATCTTGCGGCCACTGTTCTGACGGAGCGTCCGGGCCGGTTTGGTTGGGCCGTTCGGAATACCGATGAAACCGGCAAGCAAGTTGATGCGAACGATTATGACACAGTCCATGCAAAACTGGCGCTGGACGAGGACGCGATTGCGGACTATGAGAAAGAAAACGGAGATGTGACTGTGGTCACCACGGCGAACTCCTCCGGCTCGCTTCTGGTGACAGACAGCGGCGGCGGTATCATTGTTGCAAATAAGGTTTCCGGTACAGCCTATTCCACAGGCAGCTCTGGTGTATACTCCATGGGCGGCGGCTCCTATGTGTATGTGTACAATTCCAGACTGGAGAGCCATATTGAGCCAGCTCTGAACTCCGTTGGCGAGGGGTATATATTTGCTTATAACAGTGAGATGTCGGGGCCGATTGGAATACTTTCCAGCGGCGGTGACGATCATGTGCAGATCTATCACAGCGAAATTTCCACAGAATTGGATTTCGACATGGACTTTTATGATCTGACAGATCCCAATGATCCGAATCAGCTGGCTACTTATCAGAAACTCTGCGAGGACGTGGATGCTAACGAGCTGGTTAACAGCAACTACCTGATGATTTTCCCGCTGAACGGGGATGATATGTCCAACTTTGTCTCCAACTGGTATGAAGACCGCACCCAGGTTCCCGGAAAGAATGGCGGAAACATTGCACTCATCAGCACCACCTCACCCTCTGGTATTACTCTGGACGCCACCCGGCTCCAAAACAACGCCTACCGGGACTACAAGGATGAGGGAGTTCCCAACTGGCTGGTAGCTGCGGCAGGTGGAACATCTACCATCAACTTCCGGAACCAGAACAGCAAAACCAAGTGGGATCTGACCGGAAAAGAGACTGGCACCACAGAGCTCTATGGAAACCTCTACTGTGCCGCTCCATCTGGAGAGGGAATGTGGGTCACGTCGGCCGGTGCGATGATTGTCAATCTGGAAAACTCCGAATGGACTGGCTCTATTGAAAATATGGGCGATGGTGTCACACTGAATCTGGACAAGGACTCTGTATGGACGGTGACTGGTACCTGCACGGTTGCGAATCTCACCTTGGAAGAAGGCGCTGAAATCCAGGTGCCGGAAGGGTATACCTTACAGATCAATGAAACCTCAGCCCTGCCCGCCGGAACCTATCAAAACGTGCATATTCAGGTCCTGAAGGATGGCCAAGCGGTATATGACGGCATCTATAACGAGAGCAATACAGCCAATTTGACGGCTGCGGCGGAGACAAGTGAAGAAAATGCTGCGATGGGTGATATGCCCATGGGCGAAATGCCGATGGGTGAAATGCCGATGGGTGAAATGCCGATGGGTGAAATGCCGGGGAATGCTGGCGCACCCGGTGGCCCTGGCGGCGGGGAAGCAACGGAGAGCAACTGCACACACGAAGAGACTCCTTCAATCGTAGAACTGACGTGGGAAGCTGAGGACCCCACTGTGGCAGAGCTGGTCCTGTCTGGTCATGAGACGTTGATTCATGGCTTGACAGCGGGGGAGACGACGATCTATATGACGGTCATCTGTGATGATGGCACGGAGCAGATGTCCTCGGTAGACGTTACGGTTGCCCCGATGGTTTCAACGGAAGACACGACATCCTCCGCAGAGGGGACAGCGGAACCGGAGAAAACCGTTCCGACAGAAACGGCAGAACCTGTGAATTCCAACGCTGGTGTGATAATTGGAGTAATTGCTATTTTGCTCGTTGGCGGCGCGGCGGCAGGAATCGTTCTCCGAAAAAAACGGCGGAAATAATCAGTCGCTTTTCAGAAAAAACGCGGCAATCGGCTGCCGCACTAAAAGGAGGTATTTTGATGAAAAAGAATTTGTTATCCGTTCTAATCGTTATTGCGATGGTTATGGCTTTATGCACCGGATGCGGTAGCGAGAACAGCGCTTCCACGGCGGAGCCCACGCCGGTTTCTTCTGCAGAAGCAGTCACTGAAACTTCCGCACCAGTGGCTGAGGAACCCTATGAGGAGCCATCTACAGCCGAACTGGAGGAATCCAGCGTCCAGGAACCAGAAGAACCGGAGAATCTCCACCAGTATAACTTCCCAGGCAGTGACATCGCATTGCTGGACTACACGAATGTTTATGAGATGCCCCTGTGCGAAGAAACTACGACGATCTCATGGATGCGAAATGCGGTCAATCTCATGGGGCCGCTTGCGAATATCGGGATCAACAGTTTTCAGGATTTTGATTATATCCAGTATCTCCAAGAAATCACCAATGTTCAAATCGACTTTATAGAATTGGACTTCTTCACTTCTCAGGAGCAGATGAACCTTTACATTGCCTCTGGCGACTATGCGGACATTATTTCTGATTTGAACTACACCGGGGAGGCCATTGGAGCGCTGAACGACGAGATCATCATCGACCTGACAGACCGGATTGCTGAATACGCACCGAACTATGACTATCTGATCCACTCCAATTCGGATTACACTGCATACTTTTATACCGACGGAAAACTCCTGTACTTCTCTTCACCCTATGAAAACTACATCAACAACCAGGGACTGGTCATTCGTTCAGATTGGCTGGAGGAACTGGAAATGGAAATTCCTACGACCTATGACGAATTGCACGATGTGCTGACCGCATTCCAATCCGAAGAAGGTGCATCTACCCCCATCTATATGCACGAGGATTGCAACATCACAGGATTGGGTGGTGGATACAATGTCGCCGGGTTCGCGGCCGGCGGTACTGCAAGCACGCTTGGCTACTATGTGGAAGACGGGGTGGTCAAGTCTACATTGACCGCCGAGAATTACAGGGACTATCTGGTGATGCTGAATCAGTGGTACACGGAGGGGCTTATTGACCACGACTTTATCAATATCGAAAATGACCCCTTTTCCAGCTATCTCAGCGGCCAAATCACCTCGGACCAGATGGGCGTTTGGTGCACCTCCACCGAGGGGATTGACACCTATACAGTCCCGATTACCCCTATGCCGAATCCCACCATCAATGAAGACGGGATAGAACACATCACCAACATTACACTGCTGGCCGACAGCACCAACACCTACATTACCAGTTGCTGCGAAAATGTGGAGACTGCCATGAGACTGGTAGATTTCTTCTACAGCGAGGACGGCATTATGTTCTATAATTACGGCTTTGAAGGAACTGACTATGAGCTGGATGAGAACAACACACCGTACTTCTCCGACGCTGTAATGAACAACGAGTATGGACTGACACCTTCCAATTTCATGCGACTCCGCTGCGGCTATGGGGTGTTCAGCTCTCTGTTGCTTCGTTACCGTACGGCCGCCTATAACACAGATCTAGCGAATGAAGCTTGGGATGTTTGGACTTCCAATCTCGATGGCAGTATGGCGCTTCCGACTACGGTACATCTGTCCACTGAGGAAACGGAAACAAGTTCCTATTATTCTTCTGACATCTGCACCTATGCCAGCCAGATGATCCCACAGTTTGTTCTGGGAGACATCGGCTTTGACCAGTGGGACAGCTTTGTTGAGACACTGTACGACATGAATATTCAGGTGTGCATTGATGCGCAGCAAGCTGCCTATGACCGTGTGGTAAACAGCTGAGTTCAGGTATCAATATGGCAATATATGAAAACAATATGTCGATGTCCTAGCCACTCACGGGATCGGCGGTACCGTTCGGCCCGGGGCCATCATTATGGCAGACAGACCAACTTTTAAGACCAACGAGGTGAAATCTGCAGCTGGGACTAAAGAGCGGTGTTCCAGAGAAGGCGTACTCTGCTACGCTATCAAGGTTCGGAAATGATGGATACTGCATAATTCTGTTCCACCAATTGAGCTATATTTACTTTATCAGTCAAAGCATGACCATCTCCTTGCATGGTGGTCATGTTTTGACTTTATTTTTTATGCGTAGCGTCAGCTCGTCCAGATTCGACCACTTTTGCATACGGGAAATGTTACCATCCCTTGAGCGCAGAACGTATATTGTGTGGACTATTCAAAAAACGTTATGACAGCAATGCCATAGCGTTTTTTGTCTTATCCAGGGAAGTAACAACATTATGGGAAGTATAGGGTGGCAGCCCTACATAGCAAAATATCCATAATTCCGTTCTCAAAAACTCGTCAAAAATTTGAGAACGGAGAAAAACAATGAAGTATTACAATGTATCGGAAGTTGCTGCCCGTATCCGCAGGCTGAGAAACGCACACGGCTATACCCAGGAAACAGCGGCTGAACTGCTGGACATAGACCGCAGCTACATGAGCCGTATTGAAAACGGCTCAAAAGGTTGTTCCGTTGATTTGCTGATCCGCCTATCTGAGTTGTATCATGTCTCTCTGGATTATTTGATTCTTGGGAAGGCAACAGATCAGGTATCGCTCAAGGAGAACATAGAAAAAGTGATCCAGCAGCTCACCGACCTGTGCAGCTCCATCTAACGTGTCCAATGGTCACGGAAATGTGTCCATCGGTACATGGGAATCGAATCCTTTGCATTTTATAATGATGCCGTAGCAGAAATCTACGCTATGTGCATCTTGAAAACTCCATACCGGCAATACGGATCACCCCCGGACAGAATAGCCCAGGCGAAGCGAATGTTGGCCGCCGTCGCAGTTTGGTAAACTGCGTGCCATGACGCTGTTCGGGAAAATAATGAGACACCTGCTGGCCTACGCATAAGATGGGCGGTGCTGACCCTGGGTTGAAAGCAGTGGAGACCCTTGTGAACGCCCGTGAAGGTTACCAGCCTTGTCCGTATTGTGCCCCTGTCCTCATTGGGGGCTGAGACAAATGCAATGAGATCCATAGAAACAAGCAGGGATGGTCCGGCGTAACTTGACGGACCATCCCTGTTCCATGACAAATGAGGAAATAACTATGACAAGAAAGGAAATCAGGGCGGAAGCCCACAAAGAAATCACATATATTTTTGAAGAATTGCTGCCGGAGCATGGCCTGACCCATCGCCCGGAGCAAGTTAAGCTCAGCCATTTGATGCTGGATGCCATGATAGAGGGGAAAATCGCCCTCTGTGATGCCGGTACCGGTATTGGAAAGACTTTTTCCTACTTGGTAGCTGGCACTGTGTACAACCATTATCGAACAAGAAACAAAATGCCTCGGCAGTCGTTGATTATTTCTACCTCCAGTATTGCCTTGCAAACTGCGGTGAAATGTGAGTATCTGCCGTTTCTGTCCGCTGTCCTGTTGGATGACGGCATCATTAAGAAACCGATCCTTGCGGTGATCCGCAAGGGAAAATCCCACTATGTATGCGACGAGCGCTTGGAACAGCGGCTTCAGCAGCTTGAACAGTCTAAGCGGAACCCCAATGCTATGGAGGCATTGAAATCCCTACGAGCAAACCTGGACTTGGATGAAGCTGAGCATCTCACTAACTTTGACCGGAGACAGGTCTGTGTACCGGAGGTGTGCGACTGCAAACGGGAATACTGCCGGTATAAGGATTACATGAAACAGTGTAGCTCCAAGCGGTATCTGTTTCAGATCTGCAATCACAACCTCTTCCTGGCGGACGCCATGCACAGGGGAGAGCGCCGCCGGCCAATCTTCCCAGAGTACAGCGCTCTCGTCATGGACGAGAGCCACAAGTTACCGGAGGTAGCCCGGGAGATGTTCGGCGTGACCCTTAGCGCAGAGGACCTTCAGTCCACGATCTATGCCCTCAAAATGGAGCGGTACCTGCTGGCTGCCGAATATCTGGCCGATGCGGCGGAACCGCTGCTGGCACTGCTGACCCAGCCCCCTGAGGAGCGGCCCTTTGCGGATTATGCACATCTGCTGCTGATCCCGTACCAGGTGCTGAAGACCATTCAGAAGCAACTCTGTAAAAACCTGAGCCACCTGTTCCGCAGGAACCTGGACAAGCTGATCTCTACGATCTCCACACTCCTTCGCTACGATCAGGAGGACAATCTGGTGTGCTACGGAACCGAGAGCGACAGTGGAGGAACCCTGTTGTGTGCCACGGTTTATGACATGGCAGGGCCAATGAAGAAGATTATCTGGCGGCAGCCCCAGGGTATGGTCCTAACCTCCGGGACGCTGGCGGTCAAGGAGAATTTTAGCCGCTTCCGGGAGGAAGTCGGCATCCAGCACAACGGCAGGGTAACGGAATCTGTGTCCCTGTCGCCCTTTGATTATGCCCACCACTGTCTGCTCTATTTTCCGGACTATCCGCCCCGGCAGTTTGGCGCCAATCAGGAACTGTACTATGATGCGCTGGCAGATGAGATCGCGCGGCTGGTGGACGCCGCTACTGGGCATGCCCTGGTGCTGTTCACCTCATATTCCGCCATGTCCGCTGTCAAAGAACGGCTGGCAGAGATGCAGCTTTTGTATCCGCTCTTTACACTGGACAGGGACAAAGCACATGCCCTGGAAGCGTTTCGGGCGCACCCTGGGTCGATTCTTCTGGCAACAGGAGCTGCCTGGGAGGGCATGGACTTTCCGGGAGACGGTGTGTCTCTGTTGGTGATCCCCAGACTGCCCTTTGCGTTTCCCGATGAGCTGCGGGAAAAACAGCTCGCGCACTACGAGTCTGTTCATGACTTCATCCAGTCTGTCATCGTCCCCGAGATGCAGATCAAGCTCCGCCAGGGCTTTGGACGGGCAATCCGTACTGAGACAGACACCTGTGTGGTGGCAATTCTGGATGACCGTGCCGGGGACGGAGAGCGGTATCACGATGCTGTGCTGGATGCTCTGCCCGAGATGCCACAGACGTCTCTTCTGGAAGATGTGGAGCAATTTATGCTGGACCACAAGCCAGATCGGTATTTCAAGGAGTTGAAACAGCCAGAATGGGACAGAACGTAAATATTGACTACTGCGGGATTGTCAATCTGCTGCGTTTTTTGGTTCAAAACGGAACTTGCACACAGCGGGAAGCCCGAAAAATCGCATCCCGCATTGCTGCGAAAATTGGTGCAGATATCATTTTATCCCCATGAGTTTTCGGTGCTTTTGCCGTATGGCTATTCCGAAAGTTTTGTGGTAATGTGTGTCACTGATCAGGAGGTGGAACTGACATGAAAAAACGCGCGCAGACAGATGGAAGCCTGGCACTGCAGAATAAACAGTACCGGGTCATCACGATTGAACCCACCAAAGCGCATCAGAATGCCAAGCTGCGGGTTGCAGCCTATGCCCGTGTCAGTTCCGCCTCCGAGGATCAGCTCAACTCCTTTGCCGCCCAGAACCGCTACTATACCACCTTGATCTCCGGCAAGGAGAACTGGAGCATGGTGGACATATATGCGGATGAGGGCATCACAGGAACTTCGGCAGAAAAAAGAGGAGATTTTCAGCGGCTCTTGGCTGACTGCAGACGGGGGCTCGTTGACCGAATCCTGGTCAAATCCATCTCACGGTTTGCCCGGAACACAAAGGAGTGTTTGGAGGCTCTTCGGGAACTGAAGCTGCTGGGTGTCAGTGTTCAATTTGAAAAGGAGAATATTGACACCGCAGTCATGTCTGGCGAAATGATGACCGCCCTGTTTGCGTCCTTTGCGCAGGCGGAAAGCGAAAGCATCTCGGGAAATATGCGCTGGAGCTACCAGAAGCGGATGCAGGATGGAACCTTCAACACATACAATGCTCCGCTGGGATTTGACCTGGTGGAGGGAAAACTTGAAATCCATCAGGATGAGGCGGATGTCATACGAGGTATTTATGTCGCGTATTTGAATGGAAAGAATTCCAGAGAAATAGCGGCTTCGTTAAATGAGCATGGCGTTTTGCAGAGAGAATGGCGTCGGGAAATCGTTGATTATATCTTGAAAAATGAGAGATATGCTGGGAATGCCCTTCTGCAGAAGCGATATACCACGGACACCTTTCCGACTGCAAAGAAAAGGAACCGAGGAGAGCGGCAGATGTATTTTGTGGAAGGAAGCAATATCCCGATTATCCCGCAAGAGATGTTTGATCAAGCGCAGATGCTTAGAAAGAAACGACTGCTGCAGCAGGCAGTGAAAGCACAGGCTGAAAAGCCTTTGTCTGGAAAAGTATACTGCGGATGCTGTGGTGCGATTTATAGATATAAGTCTGTGAATCAAACGAATTACTGGGTTTGCACGAAGCATGATGAAAGCAAAAACTTGTGTTCCGTGAAGCCGGTTGCAGAAAAAGAACTTTGCGCTGCATTTCTTCGCCTCTACTATAAGTTGAAGCACCAGGGGTCAGCCATCCTCGAAGAAATGATCACTCACATCCAGACCATCCGCAGCCGCCGTATGCTGTGGAGCGAGGATGTCATTGAACTCAACAAGAAAATATCAGATTTGTCCAGTCAGAATCAAATGCTGACCCAGCTCAAGCAGCAGGGCCTCATTGATCCTGACATTTTTATTTATCAGAGCAATGAGCTGGCACAGCAGCTTCGTGAAGCCAAACGTCAAAAGGGCCGCTTGCTGGATCAGAATGGCGACGGGACCTTGACGCAGACGCAGGATCTGCTGGAAGTCCTTGAAGTCGGGCCAGACATTCTGGAATCCTTTGATGCAGTGATCTTCGATGAACTGGTAGACAAAATCATTGTGGACAGCAATACCCGTATCCGGTTCCGCCTGAAAAATGGACTGGAACTGGCCGAGACGATAGAGAGGACGGTGCGCTGATGGGCAACCGAAAGCAGCCTTTTGGCTATCGTATGGAGATGGGCCGTATCGTGATCCATCCCCAGGAGGCCGAGACTGTTCGATTTATTTTCCAGCAGTACATTGCGGGTGCTTCTTTCAGCGCCCTTGTCAACTCGTTATGTGCGCAGGACATATCCTATGACCAGGATAAGGCCTGGAACAAGAACATGGTTGCCCGTATTTTGGCTGATCAGCGGTATGCCGGCGAAAATGAATACCCCGCAATCATCTCGCAGGCGGATATGGAAGCAGCGCTGCGGATACGAACCTCCAGGCAAGTTCCCATTCAGAAAACAGCAGCGCAAAAGGTCATTCGCCAACTCAGTGGCCACACGGCTACGCACTCCACAGAACAACAGGTGCTGGATCTGCTAAATTGCCTGATTGGGAGACCGGAAAAGCTGCAAATCCAGCCAGTCCAAGTGGCCAATGATTCATGTGTCGAGTTCAAGGCACAACTCGATAAAATCCTGGCAATACAGCCTGTTGACGAAGATTCAGCCCGTGATTTGGTTTTCAAACTTGCCGCCGCCCGGTATGACCAGATTGGTTCGGCGGAATATGAGACAGAACGGCTCAAGCGGATCTTTGCCGCATCAGAGCCAATGGAAACACTGGATGCAGAACTGCTGAAAAGCACTGTGGCAGCGATTCATATCCAAGGGAACGGCGCAATTTGCCTGGAGTTAAAAAATCATCAAATGATAGCGAGGTGATTTCTTATGAAGGATTCTCCAGCCAAGGTCATTGTCATTCCGGCCAAACCTGAGATGGCCCAGAATAAGACTGTTCAACGCCAGAAGCGCGTTGCTGCATACTGCCGTGTGTCTACCGATGAAGAAGAACAGCTCAGCAGTTACGAGGCCCAACGTACCTACTACACCGATAAGATCATGTCCAACCGGGAATGGACCATGGCTGGGATTTTTGCCGATGAAGGAATCACAGGTACCTCTGCCCGAAAACGTCCGGAGTTTCTAAGAATGATTCATCTCTGTAAGCAGAAAAAGATCGACATCATCCTGACGAAGTCTATCTCCCGCTTTGCCCGAAACACCGTAGATTGTCTCAACTACATTCGAGCCCTGCGGGAGCTGGGGATCGCAGTGATATTTGAGAAGGAGAACATCAATACGCTGGAGGCAGACAGTGAACTGCTGATTACAATGCTGGGTGCCTTTGCTCAGGCAGAGAGCGAGAGTATCAGCGCCAATGTCCGATGGGGCAAGCGGCAGGCTATGCGGGAGGGGAGGGTATCTATACAATACACCCACCTGTATGCCTTTGAGAAAGGCCCGGATGGGCAGCCCATGATCATCCCGCAGCAGGCGGAGGTTGTAAAAAAGATCTTCCGTCAGTATCTTCTGGGTGACAGCCTCCGCATGATAAAGAACACGCTGGAAACTGAGGGGATCCCCAATGTGTATGGTAAAAAAGGATGGAGCATCACAGCCATACGGAGTATCCTGACCAATGAGAAATACTGTGGAGATGTACTGCTCCAAAAAACATTCATCAGTGACTGTATCAGCAGAAAGGTAATCAAAAATACAGGACAGTTTCCTATGTACTTGATTCAGGATCATCACGAAGGGATCATTGACCGAGATACATTCCAAGCGGCGCAAGCGGAACTTGCACGGCGTAATTCGGCGAAAAGTCCTTCAAAAAAATATGCACCCACAGGAAAAAGCTGCTACGCCAGCAAATACGCTCTGTCTGAACGGCTGGTCTGCGGAGAATGCGGTACACTTTACCGTCGCTGCACCTGGGTGAGTAACGGGAAAAAACGGGTGGTATGGCGCTGCGTCAGTCGACTGGACTACGGGAAAAAATACTGTCATAACTCGCCAACACTGGATGAGAAGCAGCTTCATCAAGCGATTTTGTCTGCCATCAATTCAGCTATGAGCGATAAGCGAGAGCTGATTCGGGAAATCACAGGAGCAATGGAATTGGAACTGGCTCCGATCCCTGGTGAGAGTATGAGCCTTGCGGATATTGAGCGCCGGCTGGAGGAACTAAATGATCAAACACGGGAACTGGTTGCGCAGGCTGCCCGTGCAGAGGATGCTTCTGCCTATACATCTCAGCTCAAGGCCATCATGGACGAAGTGGCTGCACTGAAAGAAAAACGGTCCTTCATCCAAGAACAACGCAAAACCAACAACCAGGCAGTTCAACGTATAACATATGCCGCCACAGCGATGGAGGAAGCATCTGCCGAAATTACCGAATGGAATGAGGGGCTTATCCGTCAATTGGTAGATACGGTCAGGGTCGTATCTGCAGAAAAAATCATCGTGTTTTTACGCGGCGGCGGTCAAATCGAGCAAACAATAGCACACTAACATTAATAAAAGCCAGAGAAAAGCGTAGCAGAATAAGCTACGTTTTTTCTGGCTTCAGTATACTATCAGGTATTTAATAGACTTTGGATTGACTCCAGTTTTGGTTGTTCTAGGAAGCGGATGCGGCATTTATGTTGGGAGTCATTATCATGCAGACGAAGCATCCCTAGCGGCTATGGCCGACAGTTATTCCCCTGTTTCTTGAGCCGACCGTAGCCGGGCTGGTGTAACACCAGCTTCTACCTGAAAGACCCGGTACATGGTGGAGATATCGCTGTAGCCCGCCGCGGCGGCAACCTGGGTCATGGTCCAGTCCTCGTGGGCCAGGATCAGCCCCTGGGCATAACGGAACCGTGCCATGCGGAGATAGCGGCTGAGCTGTTCTCCATAATACTTTTTGAAGTTAGCATTGAGTCGAGCAGGAGTTAACTGGAAGCGCTCACTCAAAAAGCGGATGGACAGCTCATAGTTTGGAATGTTCTCGTCGATGTACTGGCGGATCTCTAGCATTTTGCCCCGGATCTCGTGGTCCAGCCGGTGGTGCATAGAGCCGTATACTTGGTCCAGCAGCATCCGCAGAGCATCCAGAAGCGCCCGGTCAGTGGTCAAAACGGTGTGGGATAGGTGCTGGTTTTCCTGGAGAGCGCTCGTGCTAATCGAGGCGGTTCGGATCAGCGTCTGGGAGAAGCAGTGTAGGAACAGTCGGTATTGCTGGCCTACGGAATCCAGAGACGCGATACTGTGGGCCAGAATCTCCTCCAGAATGTGAACGGACAGCTTTTTTGTGTCGGCGTGGGGACCGCCCAACTCCGAGACCACCTGGCCTGCCAGAGCCTGATAATCCGCCAGAGCTTGGGATAGACCGTCCTCTGGCTCCAGGGAGACCGGGATTAGCCCCGTCCGAGTCTGGCGAAAGGCGTGGTAGGCCTTCGCCCGCCGAAGAGCCAGGGCCGCCTGCCAGATGGTCTGTTCTCCATAGAACACCGGGCTTTGCAGTGTCAGCAGGGGAGACTCGGCGGAGAGAGACTGATACAGGGAGATTAGGCCTTTATTTAATCCTTGGGCGGCCTCGGAAGAGAGGGGCTTTTCAAGGCACAGCCGCGGAAAGGCCAGCAGACCGTACACATCTCCGCCAGTGAGAGATACCAGGGACTGTCGATGGGGAAGATGTGTCCGAAAAGCCCTGGCCACATCGGCACAGAAGCTCTCCTGGCCCGGCAGAACCAGACCCTCCCGGGGACATAGCAGGGTCAAAAGAAAGCCGCCGTTGCCCAGAAGTAGGCCCTGTTCTTCCAGATAGTCAAAGCAGGCTCCGGCGTCCGGACTCAACAGGATAGTGTCCAGACATTGGCCCAGTGGGGCGGGCTGGGTCGCCGAAGGGTCAGCGCACAAATATAGCATAGTTCCTCCCATCACAGATCGACAAACCGTTTTGCCTCTATTTTACAGAGCACAGCGGAAAAACGCAACGAGGATATTGCAAAATCATGTACAAAATTTGCGAATAGTACAAAATAACTTTTCCTGAATTCTACAAATTAAGAAACAGGAACGCAAATTGCAATAGATAGTGAGGTTTTTTATAATACCTTCTTAGTGAAATGACTCACTGATTTTGGAACGATTCCGGCATGGACCGGAACATGGAGGTTATTATGAAAACCCAAGAGAAATCCGCCGTTGCGGAGAAAGACAAGATTGGCGTCTGGGGAAAGCTGTGCTATTCCATCGGCTATGCCGGTGAGAATGGATTCCAGACGATCTTCAACAGCTACTGCATGATTTTCCTGATGTCTGTGGGCGGCGTCAGCACCGCCTTTGTGGGAACCATGATGATGCTTGCCCGTATCTGGGACGCCATCAACGATCCGATTCTGGGCACCATCGCAGACCACACTAACACCCGCTGGGGTAAGTACCGGCCCTATTTCATCGGTTCCATCATTCCTATGGCAATCCTGTTTGTGGCACTGTTTTCGGTGCCGCCACTGGGCACCACTGGGAAGATGATCTACTACACCATCGTGTATACCCTCTACGGCATGTGCTACACCGTGGTGGAGGTGCCCTACTTCGGAATGGTGGGTGCCATGTCCAACGATCCCCAGGAGCGGGCCTCGGTGACCGCCTGGTCCCGGATCGCAGCCCGTATCCCGGCCTTTGCTATGCCCCTGCTGCTGGGCTATATGACTGCGACCCTGGGTGACCAGAAGGGCTACAGCACCACCGCCATCATCATCGGCGCCATTGCCATCGTGACAGCACTGTTCTCCTTCTTCGGCTGCAAGGAAAAGGCTGTCCAGCCCCAGCCTGAGAAAAAGAAAGGCTCTGCCTGGAAGGACTTCCTCAATGTGCTCCGGGGCAACCGTGCGCTGCTGGTGGTCATGCTGGTGCAGCTGTTCTTCACCTTCAACAGCATCCTCTGCGAGATGCTCAATACCTACTATGTTACCTATTCTCTGGGTTCTCCCGGACTGATCACCGGTGTGGCTGTGTCTCTGGTGGCTGTGGGCGCCTGCATCGGCCAGTTCTTCTATCCCTATGTGCTGACCAAGCTGAAGAGCTGCAAGACGGTTATGCTCATCGGAACGCCCATCTACATCGGCACTCTGGCCCTCAGCTATTTTATGGGCCGAATCTCCCTGCCTGCCTATCTGGTGGTACTGGTGCTCTCCAATATGCTGGTGGGCGCGCTCCAGATCAATGTCATCCAGCTGTGCTTCGAGGTCTGTGACGTGCTGGAGTACAAGAACCATGTGCGCACCGATGCTACCGTGTTCTCGGTGGTGTCCTTCCTGATGAAGCTGGCTGCCGGCGGTGCAGCCACCATTGCTGGCTGGGGCCTGAAGCTCTGCGGCTTCCAGGGCATGGGCCCTGTTATGGGTGAGGTTACCCAGAGCATGGCCAACGGTGTGGCGATCCTCCGGTTTGCCATGCCGGGCTGCCTGGCGCTGATTGCGTTCCTGCTGTGCTTCCTGTATCCCATCAAACGGGAGGAGATCGTGCAGGTGCGTGAAGCGCTGGCCCAGCGGCATGAAGCAGAATCCTGATTATTGGCTGACATATCCTCTTTTCCCATACACGCAGAAGCCGTACCGTTTGGTGCGGCTTCTGCTGTTAGGGAAGTGCCCAGTTTGGACAGAATCTCGTAGAAGGCCGCTTTTTGTGCTGCATTTGTACGGTGCCGTAATTGATCTCCAAATCTACATCCGATGTGGTGTCGTAGTTCAAATGCTTTCAGTGGAAAAGAACAATTAATATCTAAGTAATACGCAGAAATCCTTGATTTATAAGGACTTTCCGATATATCCAAAGTGTTGAGATGGTACAGAGTTCCGTTGAGGTACCAATTCTCAACGGAACTTTTCTTATATAAAATACGTCATAATCGTCTCGTTTTACTTACTTTTTATAACTTTTCTTATTATTTTACTTATCTCCTTATTGCAGCTTTATTACTTACATAACAAACCGAAGAGCGTGTTATGTGCTATCTTGTATCACATTTTATCAGGTAGTGTTACAAGATAGTGTGACAATAGTGTGACAAATCAAGAATTTTGGGTTCTGCGTCAATAGTTGGGGTAGCCAAAAAGAATAAGTACCAAGTCGTGTCGAGTGGAAACTCTCGGCACGACTTTTATG
>ERZ773103.1957-NODE-1957-length-20394-cov-6.607798_pt1 | contig 20394 bp, 12 predicted proteins | sample MGYA00511118_ERZ773103 | MGnify/ENA primary metagenome ERZ773103 (study PRJEB29015, sample SAMEA2737821) | human gut metagenome | biome: human gut; feature: human-associated habitat; material: faeces | place: China | collected 2012 ... | reverse complement strand
CGGTTGGTCCGCATCAAGTTTATTTCTGAAATGGCAAATTGATGCTTCTTTGATTCTATCATTTTTAGTCATGATGACGCGGGAAACACAGATGATAACAAGTCTGCGTTTTCCGCGTCATCTGTATTTATAAGGTTATCTGTTGCCATTTCTTGATAATTCACGGTATATTTAATTTTCTTATATAAATCATCTGGATAATTCATAAATTTCTGTATCTTTGAGCCTTATGGGATTCCAACCCACATCAACACACGACAAATATGAAATATAAAACTTATCTGGTAGCAATTGTATGGGGGAGTCTTTTAAGTCTTGCCTTACCTGTTTTAGCACAAAGTAGCCTGCAACATCAAAAGGACTCTCTACGGCAAGTGATTGAATATTCCGAAGGCATGGATAAACTGACGGCGTACAACAGATTGTACTATTTATATATGTCAGAAGTTGCCGATGACCAAAAGATGGATACATTGCTGAGGTTGTTCAGCCGGGTTGAGGCCGAAGCTATAAGGCAGGGGAATGCAGAAATGCAGGGAATGGTGTATGGAAATACCATTATAGCTCATATAAACAGAAGCGAGTATGACAAAGTGATAGAGAAAGCGCCCACTTATTTGGACTTCTACATAGAGAACGGGCTATGGAAGTTCTATTATCAGATACACATGCAGCTTATATCTGCCTGCAACCTGAAGGGAGAATACGGACCGGCGGTTGAAGAAGCAGAGAAGATGTACACTCGTGCCAAAGAGCGCAAAGACAAGGCTGGCATGGCAACCGCACTGTATGCCACAGGAATCATATACAATTCGCAGAACAGATGGAAAGAAGGGGAAGAGTGCTTCAGAGAGTGCATCGGCTTGTTGTGGAAGGTTTCGGGTTACGATAATATTCTGACGCAGTCCTATGCGTTTTTATGTACGGTCTTGCGTGCCCGGAGCCGGTATGACGAGCTGCTGCAATTGGTGCCCGAATATGAAAAGGCCATAGCCCGTTTTGAGAAAGCTTCGGGCAGAACCCAACCCGAAGCCAGAGGCAACCTCTACATTGCATTGATGAATACCTATATAGATATAAATGAATGTGACAAGGCGGAACCGTACCTCTCTAAGATAGAAGGCCTCGTCAATAACGGCATATCCCGTTTTGAATTATTACGGGCAAGGGCGCTGATATTGCAATCGCGCGGGAATTACGGCAAGGCGCTTACTGTTGTCGACAGTGCCATGGCTGCGGCGCCGGAGTCCGGGCTCAACTTGAATTATGCCCGAAGGATAAAGATGCAGATACTTGCCCGGATGGGGAGTTATCAAGAGGCGGACAGCTTGCTGGATGTAATCATAGCAACCAATGATACTATAAAAAACGTGGAGGTCAATGCCCGGTTCGATGAATTACGTACCCAATATGAAGTGGAGAAACATATTGCCGGGAAAGAGCGTAATTTCCATTATTTCCTTTTTGCTCTTGCCATTAGCCTGATTCTCGCTTTGCTTCTGGCAGGCGCTTTCTATTACAATCGGACTATTGCTCTTAAGAACCGTAAGTTGTATGAACGAATTAAGGAACAAGACCGGTTGGCAGACGAATTGTCCCGATTGGAGAATGCCCGCCAATCGGAATCCTTGTCTGAGGATTCCGGCAAAACGACCGGAGCGATGGAACTGTTTACTCCTTCCGGGGAACAACAGAATCTGGTTATCCGATTGCAGGAGTATCTGCTCTCCGATGACAATCTGTCGAACACTGACATGAACCGCGATGATATAATTTCCGCGCTCGGTACCAATAAGAACACATTGACGGATGCCGTCAAAGCCGTTACGGGGAAATCGCCCATGGAGTATATGCGTACTTTGAGAGTGGAAGAGGCACGCCGGAAGCTCGACAGTCATCCCGAATTTACGATTGAAGCGATAGCTTTCAGTTGCGGCTTTAATATACCAAGCACTTTTTATCGTTTGTTCCGCAAACAATATGGTATCAGCCCGACAGAGTATCGGAAAATGGCGAAGTCCCAAGATAAATAAGAAGTAGTACTTCAAAACTTAAAAGCACGGTAAATCCGTGCTTTTTTTATGTCCGTAAGCCCGGAAAACAGCAGAAAAGGACAAAACGCCACAAACTTGGGACAAAATGCAATAGCTTTCAGCCTGTATTTCACATTCTTTGTACCATAAAAATAAAATTATGGACGACTACATTTTAATTATTGCTTTAGGGGTTGCCTTTTGCTCGCTGGCAATGGTGACATTCGTTTTTCTGCATTGCCGGAAAGTGGAACGACAATGCAGTCGCTACATAGCGAAGGGCATCCACGAACAAGATTGTTTGTCCCGGCAATTGGAACGGACACGTATCGAAAAAGAAATGATAGAAAAAGTGGTCAAAACAGAATTGTCGGAAGTCATCAAGACCTCCATTGCCGGAAAAGGGAGGGAGGATTGTATGGTTACTTGTAAAGAACAGGCATCCCGGATTGAGATAACTTACTATATATAATGCATTCTATCCGTTTCGGATAGGATTGTTTCGGAATGTATCAATGACAATAAATAGAACCCTAAAAATACGATATATGAAAAATTCGATTACATTACTTTGTGCCTGGACGGCACTCCTCTTCCTTGCAGGTTGCGATGTGAAAGATCCGATTTACAACACCTCGCATCCCGATAAAGGGCAAATCACCTTGACAACAGACTGGACGCAACGCACGGCGGGCGTGGATATACCGGCAAGCTACACGGTGGTATCCGGTGAATACACGGCTACCGTGAGCGATGCCACCAACACGCTCGACCGCCTTTTTGAGCCGGGTGTTTGCCACTTGCGTGTTTACAACACGCCGGAGCACATCACCGTGAGCGGCAGCGTGGCAACCGTGGCCGGGGCTTCGGGCAACGTGGACGGAGCGGGTCCCTTCGTGCAGGAGATGCCGGGCTGGTTGTTTACGGGCGTGACAGAAACTACGATAGAAGCGGACACCGACCACACCCTTACCGTTGCGATGCTGCAGCAGGTACGCCAACTGACGCTCTTCATCGAGCCGACGGGCAACATCACGGACAGGATAGAGCGAATTGAGGGCTACCTTTCGGGGGTTGCCTCGACGTATATGGATAACGGCACGTATGGTACGCCGCTGAACGTGGCACTGGCGTTTGCGAAAGTAACGGAAGGAGCCAATACCGGAAAATGGGCGGCCACGGTGCGCCTGCTCGGCGTGGCGGGTGTGCAGCAGAAGCTGGATGCCAAACTCTACTTTGCAGGAGACAGTCCAAAGCCGGTCACTCTCGACAGTGACCTCACCACGGAGCTTGCCACCTTCAACGCCGACAAGTATAAGCCACTCACCTTGGGCGGGAAAATAGTGGAAACACCTACGGAAGCTGACTTCTCTGCCACCATTACCGACTGGACGCCGGGCAATGGCGAAGACGGCGAAAACGGCTCGGCCGGAATGGAGACGAACAATTGAATCAAAAATACTAAAAAAGTAAGATTATGAAAATTAGAAACTTATCAATCATTGTCGTAGCAGCCCTTGCACTTGCCGCCTGTAACAACGACAACGAAGTTCTCGCCGCTGCTTGATCAGCGGCCGTCCAACCCGGAAGGACCACGAGCCGGACTTGGGCGTGATCTAAGTGGTGCACGTGACTGGAGTAAGCTTTGCCTCCAGCATGCACAATGAAGCTACCAACCCATGAAGCATGACGGCTTGCGTCATGGCACGGGAATGTAAATAACCGTCTGCGCCCGGAGAGGTTCCCGAGGAAGTGTTTTCGGACGGGGGTTCAACTCCCCCCGCCTCCACCAATTGACCCTTAAGTGAACTCACTTCCTTAAGGTCAATATCAAAGTGACCGTCTTGTGTATTACACAGGACGGTCATTTTTTTATCGTAGAGGTAGATTTTATTGACATCAGTCCCTGATAATACTTTGGGTCATTGATGTCCCCTAAATTATCTGTCACTGTTTCATTTTAGGATTTATCTCGACGAGCGGTTATACGCTGCTAATGTTTTCCTTGAATGTAGTATGATTTCTCATATATGGGAATAGGTGAAGACGACTTAAAATAAATATTGTCATTTTAGAAAGATATTGATATAATATAACATGTCGTTTTTTAGTATTTCCGAGAATTTTTGGTCGAAATGATAGTATCCTTTCAGATGGGTGATGCTTTAATGGCAGATAAACGGAACATATATCCAAAACCTTTCTTGAGATGGGCAGGAGGAAAGTCGTGGTTAATAAAATATTTGGATTCTATCGTCGGAGATTATAAATTCAATTGTTATCACGAACCTTTTCTGGGCGGTGGTTCAATATTTTTTTATTTTGCTTCAAAGATGAATACTGCCTATTTATCTGACTTTAATAATGAACTTATTGATACATACAGTGCAATTAAAAATGACCCAGATGGTGTAATTTTACATTTAGAGAAATATGTAAATACTGCGGAAGAATACTATCGAATTCGAGCCTTGCGTCCAGAGACTCTTATTGAGGCTGCAGCGAGATTTATTTATTTAAATCAGACATCATTTAATGGAATTTATCGTGTTAATACAAAAGGTGAATATAATGTTCCTTATGGAAATAGAACAAAAGATTTTATTGAAGCAGATAAATTGAGAGCAGCATCAAAAATGCTGCAATCTGCTATATTGCAAGCAGAGGACTTCGATTGTGTTAGAATAAATGTTGCTCCTGGTGATTTGGTATTTCTGGACCCGCCATATACGGTTTCACATAATCACAATGGCTTCATCAAATATAATCAAAAGTTGTTTTCTCTCGAAGATCAATACAGGCTCAAGGCTTTAATCGATTTTATTAAAAAGAAAGGTGCTTATTATATTCTAACAAACGCTGCACATGCCACAATCTATGAGATTTTTTATGAAAAAGATGATCGATGCTTGGAATTAAGTAGAGCAAGTTTGATTGGTGGCGAAAACGCAAAACGTGGAAAAATTCAAGAATATATTTTTACGAACCTTTAGGGGGCTTTGAAATATGGGCTTTATGGACAAGCTTGTGTCTGGTAAAGAATTGATAGGGGTCAAAAAACGTCGCAGCCAGTCATATATATTTGAAAAATTTGAATATGAGCTCCAGGAGAAACGAGAAAGCGAGGGGTGGATTGTCGACAAGGAACTAAAGTCGATGGTTCGTATGAAACGTCCCAAGCCTTTAGATAGGCAATTTGAGGATGATGTCTGGTGTCTGTTTTCTAACCTCGGTTTTTCTTATATGAATAAGGATAGACGTCTGGAAATTCCATATGGAACAGAAGATTTGAATACCACTAAGCAAATTGATGTGTTTGCTGCGGATGAGGAGACCGTCCTTTTTATAGAATGTAAATGTGCTTTTTCTGGGAAAAAAGGAGATTTTAAAACTGACCTTGAGGCGATCAAAGGAATTAAAGAAGGTCTATTTAAGACCGTTCGACGGGAAAAAGAGTTTAAGAAGAAAAAAGTAAAATATATTTTTGCTACGAAAAATTATGAGATAACCGAGCCTGATCGAAACCGTATGAGAGACCTGGGGATCTATCACTTTGATGAATACGGTATAAAATACTTTGCGGAACTTGCAAAGCATTTGGGGGCTTGTGCAAGATACCAACTTTTGGGGACACTTTTTGCAGGGCAAAAAATTGGAACAATGGAGAATAGAATTCCTGCCATTGAAGGCCAAATGGGGGGGCACACATATTATTCATTTTCCATTGAGCCTGAGAAACTTTTAAAGTTAGCCTATGTTTTACATCGTAACGAGGCAAATAGTGATATGATGCCTACGTATCAGCGAATTATAAAGAAGCAAAGATTGAAGGAAATTAGGAAGTTTATTGATAATAAAGGTTTTTTTCCTAATTCCTTAATCATTAGTATTGATACCAACGGAAAAAAGCTGCGGTTTGATCTTGCTACACCTCAGATTGAAAATGCTATTTCTCGTATTGGCATTCTTTACTTGCCTCAATTGTATCGCTCTGTTTATATTATTGATGGACAGCACCGTTTGTACGGATATGCTGACTCTGCGTACGCAGGGAAGGATACCATTCCAGTGGTTGCTTTTGTTAATTTAGATAAAGATAAACAGGTAGAGCTGTTTATGGAAATTAATGAAAATCAAAAAGCGGTTTCTAAAAATCTCCAAAATACGTTAAATGCGGATTTGCTGTGGACGTCTGAGGATAAAAATAAGCAAAGGAAGGCACTTCGATTAAATATTGCCCAGCGATTGGGTGAGTTACAATCATCTCCATTTTTTAACAGAGTCATAATAGGAGAGAATGAGACTTCTGCTTATTGCTGCCTGACGATTGATACCATTGAAAATGCGTTAAAATCAACACATTTTTTAACGCGTTTTGGAAAGGACAATCATGAAATAGAAGCTGGTACATTTGATCGCGGGAGTAACGATGTTACGCGTGGTGTTTTGTTACCATTTCTCATGGAAGCTTTCCAATATTTCAAAAATGAACTACCAGAGGAATGGGAACTCGGAGATGCTAATTCTGGCGTTCTTACAATTAATAATACTATCCATGCACTTCTTCGCATTCTAAATGATATAATTGATTTTCTCATTGAAAGAGATAAAATCAATCCTAAAATTATGGATACAAGAGTTCTTTTGGAAAAGGTTGAACCTTACTTGGCCCCCCTTGTGTCTTATTTTGGCTCTATAAATGAGACAGAGAGGGAAGGAATCCGTAAAAATTATGGTAGTGGAGGCAAAGCGCGAGTTTGGCGTACTTTCCAGTCAGTTATTAACGAGGCACAACCAGAATTTGAACCAGATGGCCTTAGAGCGTGGATTCGCGATAATTCAAAGCAATTCAATGCAGAGTCCTATACGCTGATACAAGACATTGAACTCATAATTAAATCTGACTTTGCCGATAAGCTCCAGAAAAAGTACGGAGAAAAATGGCTTACACGTGGGATTCCGCCGAGAGTTTATAAACAAGCGAATGCATTAATGGGAAAACAAAATTATGAAAACAGCATCAACGGTATAAATAAAGTTGTAGATATATGGGATTGTGTTACCATTGCAAACTGCAGAGATATTGCTATTTTTAGTTCCAACTGGACAGAACTATTTGAGAATAGCTATACTCGGCCCGAGGAGATATCGATAAGAGGAGGAAAGACGGCAAAAACAGCGTGGATTGCAAAATTTGCAACGATTGCGAATAACAGTAATGCAAGCTATAGTTTTTCAGAAGAAGAGTATTTATTCCTGAAGGCAATTCATTCTTGGCTAAATCATAGAACCTTATCTTAATTGTTTTGATGAAATCAATACGATAGCTGCCCACCAGGATATAGTGATAACTGGTAGGGCAGCTTGTCTCGTTTATAGATAAAGGTCCAAAAATTTTTTTAGATATACATCAAACAAGAGTCTGGATATACAATAAAAGATCAGCAATCGTATAAAGGATATTGATTTTAACCGCCTCTTTTCAATAAAAAGCTGCGTTTCAACCTGCAATCTGAGGTTAAAACGCAGCTTTTTATAAAAATAGCAAAAAGGAGAAGAAAGGGATACCCGCTCAGATAGCCCACTTCTCACAACGCATGTTCAGAGCTGTTAGATACCACTTCCAGTTGGGAAAATGAGATGTTTCTGGCGTTCGACGTATGAGTGTAGTCTTTAAGGTCGTATATTTTGTGAACCTTGAATCTGACCGTGTCGCCCACCTTGCACCGGGCCTCTTTCTGATCCCAATCTGCCAGCCAATGGTTTTCTCCGGAAACCGGTTCCTCTTTCAGGAGAGACGTGGGCAGGAGACCGTCAATCTGGTAAAAGTGATCCCCTCGGAAGCGATTGTAAAATATGCGTTTGATGTCCGCCACATAAAAATCTTGCCGAAAACAGATCGGGGTTCGCTCCTGGGGCAGATGGTCCGGGGAATCATATGGGTCCGGCTCTTCCTTCCGTGGTGCCTGGTCCCAATGTTCTTCCAGGTATCGAATTTGAGGGGCAAAGGTTTGCGTGCAAAGCTCGGTGCTTAGGTGTCGGATGAGCTCCCGCTGCGTGTATAGGGGCAGCACAGAGGCGTCATAGAGATAGTCCACAAAAAACGTGTGTGGGGCAGCATCTCCAAAGTCCATGCGGCGCATCTGAAGGGTGTGGCCCTTAGGAAGGTCATGGGAGAGCGCACGGACCCTTTCATTCAGCAGACAGGCGATTGCGGCATGGAGTTTGCAGAGGGACGCATGCTGCGATGTCAACAGGACGCGGCAGCCCATGCAGTCCAGCCAGAGGGAAGCGGTTTGCAATTGCATGCCCAGGGCCTCGGCCTTGGAAATGGCGCGTGTTTCCTCGGGGCTCCAGTTCTCGTTGTCCTCCGCTTCAGCAGGGACATTTAGAACCGCGCTTTGGCGGGGGGCTGTGGATGGAATTGTTTTGTCCGAGTGGCTTAGCCGGGAAAGAACTTGTTTCAGTGTGGCCTGGAGCTCCTGGGACAAGGTTTGATTCCAGTCAACATCCATGCGGTTATATTGCAGGTATCTCAGATGACGGTAGTCGGAAGGGACATCCTTGGCTTCGGCGGTGAGGAGGATGACCTCCTTTTTCAGCGCGTGAGCGATGCCCAGTTCATAGTTGACGTTTGGGTTTCGCCCTGTGACATCTGCCAGGATGACCTTGGCGTGGTGGATGGATTGGGTGATATCCCGTATGATCGGCTGATTGTCGTAGATTTCATCCGCGCGTAAGGGGGATAAACCCTGCGACTGGATCGCTGGAACATATACTTTTTCATAGAGATCATCAAAGCCAATGCCAAAAGGCATGATAACAAAACAGATGTTGTCCATATAATCATCTCTCTTCTGAAATGGTATTGCTATTTTAATAATTATAGCAAAAAAGAAGGAAAAAGGGAACCTGCTATGTTTTCTCTCCGAAGAACTGTTTTTATAGAAGAACTGCGCCGCCTGATGAGGTCCTTCTCTGTGAAAGGAGAGAAAGTTGCTCATTTTTGAAGAACGAAGATGGAAAGAAACTTGACGTATCCGCTCAGATATAACAAAATGACAATGAAATGACGTGTTAAACATGTTTCAAATGGGAGGCTGTTATGAGATGGGAGGTGTGGTCACCATATATTCAAGAGAGCTTTGAGCCGGGGGTGAAAACGAAGTCCTTCCAGAGGGAAACGATTCAGGGAGAGTCTGCTGAGAAGTTGGAGAGGAGGTGGTCCTTTTGGCGTTGTCAGCTAAAGACCAGCGGGAGCGGGATTGGCTGGCATTTTACTGCCTTGCGGAACAATACCGACGGGAACACGGGGATCTCTTGGTCCCCAATGACTATGTCTGCCAAGGAAAACGCCTTGGAGCCTGGATTGGCACCCAGCGTATGGAATACAAAAGCCGTACCAATCCGCGGTTTACCCAGGCGCGGGTGGATCTACTCAATGCCATTGGTATGGTCTGGGATGTCAGGCAGTTTCAGTGGAACAGAATGTACCAGGCATTGGAACGGTATCTGCAAAAGCATGGCACGGCGCGGGTCCCTCAGTCCTATGTCACAGAGGAGGGGGTCAAGCTGGGAATCTGGCTAAACAAGGTTCGCATGGAGTACAAACGGGGACGCTTGTCCCAGGCGCGACAGGCCCAGTTAGAGGCCCTGGGCGTGGTTTGGGAGCCAGAAGTTCTGCGCAGGGAGAGCTGGGAGCATTTTTTTGCGCTGCTGGAGGACTATGTTGTTTGTAACGGGACATTTCCGCCTGCCACGTACCAAACGGAGGCTGGCGTGAAGCTGGGGATTTGGCTGTCCAATCAGAAACAGGACAGAAAAAACGGAGCACTTGCACCTGACCGCCTTCAGAAGCTGGAGGCTCTGGGGGTGATATGGGATGTGCCGGAGCAGGCGTGGATGGACCGCTACCGACAGGCAGAGGCATATTTTCAGTGTCATGGGCACCTTTGCCCTTACCAGAGACGGAATGCGCCCTTGCCCGCAGGGCTTTCCCAGTGGCTGACTGCCCAGCGAAAAGCCAAGCAGGCCGGAAAGCTATCGCCGGAAAAGAGCCGTATGCTGGAGTCTGTTGGCATGATCTGGGACGTGTACCAATCCCTTTGGGAGACGGCCTACCAGCAGGCGGAAGCATACGTTCAGCGCCACGGGCATTTGCGGGTCTCCAAGGACAGTGGGCCGGACCAGTTTTTAGGGCGCTGGATCAGCACCCAGCGAAAAAACTACAAAAAGGGGGTCCTGAACGAGGAACGGACCCGAAAGCTGGAGACCCTTGGAATGGTGTGGGATGCCGGGGTAGATTCGGAAGAGCTGTGGGAACAGTGGTTTCGAAAAGCCTCTGCGTATTATGCGGCCCACGGGCATCTCAATCCCATGGAGGGAGAGTTGCGTACTTGGGTGCTGGCCCAGCGGGCGGCAAAGAAAGGAAAGCGCGGCTGCTTGACAGAAGCACAAATCCAACGGCTGGAAGGGATTGGTATGGTCTGGGAGCCGCTCACCGACCAGTGGCAGGAGATGTATCAGCATGCCAAGGCGTATTATCAGGTCCATCAGATGCTCAATGTTCCCTGCAATTATAGCACGGAGACGGGGGTGCGGCTGGGACACTGGATTGCCCGGCAGCGGCGGTGCTATAAAAACTTTCTGGCCGGGAAGGAGGGCCAGGGCATTGGCACCATAACGCCAGAGCGCATTGCTCAGCTCAACGAACTGGGTATGATCTGGGATGGAACCCAGGCCACGGCAAAGACCTCTTTTCGGGAAAAGGCGCTCCTTTTCTATCTGAAGAAACCGTTTCCTGATGTTGTGAAAGTTTCCCAATGGCAGGCGGTGGGAGTGGAGTTGGACCTCTATATTCCCTCCCTTCGAATCGCCATAGAATACGATGGATACCAATGGCATCACAACAAGCTGGCGCTGGATGAGCGAAAAGGGGAAATCTGCCGCCGCTTTGGCATTCGCCTGATCCGCATACGAGAGCCCGGCTTGCCTCAGGCCTCCCGGTGTGAACGAGTGATTGTGCTGGATGATTCGGGAGAGGCGGCTTTTGCGGAAGCCATCTGTACGTTGTTTCGCTGGCTGAACCTCCCTGATCCCGCGCCGGATATCGCCCGGGACCGCCCAGCCATTCTGGAAACCTACCGGGATGTTACGGCCAGGGCTTGGGATCAGAGCTATCAGGCGGTTTATCGTTATCACCGTAGACACGGTACCCTCTCTATCCCCGCCGATTTGACCAGTCCCTCCGGGGTTAATTTGGCCGGCTGGCTCCATTCCCAGCGGGAGGCCTACCGCAGCAATGAGCTCACGGCCCTGCAAATTCAGAAGCTGGAGGCCCTTGGCATGCAGTGGGCCCCCTTTGAGGCGCGCTGGCAACGGATGTATCAGCTGGTAGCGGCCTATGCCCAGCGCCACGGGGACCTGCGGATTCCCCATGATTATGTCACAGAGGAGCATGTGCGCCTGGGGTCCTGGTTGGCCCATCAGCGTGAGCTGTACCGCAAGCAGGCGCTGACGCCCCAGCGTGTCAACCGATTGGAGCAGCTGGGGATCTGCTGGGCGCCCAACCAGTCCAGGCGGCAGGAATATCTGCAGGCTGCCCAGGCCTATCATCAGGCGACGGGAGGACTGGATATCCCAGCGGATTGTACCACGGAGACGGGGCTGCGCCTTGGTGCTTGGCTGGCAAACCAGAGGAAACGGTATCGGGCGGGGACACTGAGCTCCCGGCGGATTCGCGAATTGGAGGCGTTGGGGGTCCAGTGGGAGCCGCCGTCACCGGACCGATGGGAGGAGATGTTCTCCCTGGCCCGTGCCTATTATCAGGACCACGGACATCTTCGCATTGGGGTCAGTTATGTCACCGAGGACGGACGTGCATTGGGACGATGGATTGCCCAGCAGCGCCGGAAATTTCGCAGAGGTGCCGGGGAGGGGGTGCGCACGGCACAGGAACACCAAAAACACAGGCTGGACGAGATCGGAATGGTATGGGACCCGTATTGGGAACGATGGTGGGAGAAATACCAGGTGGCAAAGACCTACTACCAGGCCCATGGCCATCTGAACCTCCCTGTGAACTATGTCACGGAGGAGGGAGTCAAATTGGGCATGTGGCTGTCCTCCCAGCGGCAGGCCATGCGGGGGAATCCCAATTTCCTCATGACGCCGGAGCGGAAGGCGCTGTTGGATCAGATTGGAATGCATTGGACCCTCCGGCGGATGAATCCGAATGCCCGGCGGCGGCCATAATATCGGAACTTTTGCCCAGGAAAAAACCGGCGGTTAAGCTTGACCGCCGGTTTTTTCTATGGATGCATCTGGCCTTCCCTTGCAAGTGCCAGAGAATGTGCCTGGACAAAAGTGTTTCAAAATGATAATATTGTGAAAAATTTTGAGAAAGTGCACTGGGAGGGAGCCTGTAAAGAGTGAAGGGGAAAAACTGGCGGGGCGAAAGCCCCGCTTTTTGACGCAAAAAACAGGCATACTATTTCCTAAGTCAGAAAAATGAAAAAGAGCACCTTGCGAAGGAGGATTTTCTATGAAAAGGCGTGTCATGAGGCAAGAGGATGTTGCGGAATTCTGCCGGTATTTGCAGGGGGAGGAACGGAGCCAGGGGACCATCGAAACATACCGCCGGGAGATCAGGGCGTTTGCGGCCACGCTGCCGGAGAATCGCGTGGTTACCAAGGAGGTGGTGGTGGCCTGGAAAGAGACCCTGGCAAAGCGGTACGCGGTGAGCACGGTCAACGGGAAACTGGCGGCACTCAACGGCCTATTTTCCTTCCTGGGATGGCGGGAGTGCCGGGTGAAGCCTCTGCGGCGGCAGCGGGAATTGTTCCGGGATAAGGGACGGGAACTGGACAAGGGGGAGTATCTCCGCCTGCTCGCTGCGGCCAAGAGGAGGGAGAACTGGCGGCTGTACTATCTCATGGAGACTCTGGCCTCTACGGGGATGCGGGTGTCGGAGCTGCGTTTCGTCACAGTGCAGGCGCTGGCCGCCGGCCGGGTGCGGGTGGACTGTAAGGGGAAACACCGCACGATCTTTTTGACAGCCAAGCTGTGCAGGGCTTTAGGGAATTACTGCCGGCGGCAGAAGAGAACGTCGGGGCCGGTCTTTGTCACCCGGACCGGGCGGCCTGTGGACCGTTCCAACATCTGGCGGGAGATGCGGGCCCTCAGCACCCAGGCGGGGGTGGGGGAGAGAAAGGTGTTTCCCCACAACTTCCGGCATTTGTTTGCCCGGGCGTTTTACAGCCTGGAGAAGGATATGGCAAAGCTGGCGGACCTTTTGGGACACGCCAGCGTAGAGACGACTCGAATCTATATTATGGAGAGCGGTGCGGAGCATAAACGCCAAGTAGAACGGCTGGGATTGGTCATTTAACAACAAAATTCTGATTTTGTGGTAGCATTTGAAAAACTCTTCCCGAAAAAGCGTGTTCTGTCTGGAGAGAAAACTATATTTTTACATATTTTAGCATAAAAACATGTCTTAAATCAAGAGAAAAAACAAACGAAGACATGAGAAGGAGCTGGAGAACCTGAAAAAATTTCTCCAGCCCGTTCTCATGTCTTTTTTCTGTGTTTCGCTGCCAAGTGCTGGGAGATGAGCCCCTGATAGAGGGAGAGGTCTCCTCCACACTACAACAGAATCAGAATTTTGTGGTAGTGCGTCTGTGGGGAAGCGCCCACAAAGGGGGTGGAGGATGCGAGAGAGCTTGTATGACTACTGCACACGAACCCGCCGGCAAGCACTGCTGGAAGAGTGGGATGTGGAAGGCAACGGGGCACTGACGCCGTTGGCCCTTTCCCATGGCAGCCGCCAGAAGGTTTGGTGGCGCTGCGGGGCGGGGCACCGGTGGCAGGCGGCGGTCTACACCCGGACGGGAGCGGAGAGCGGCTGCCCGTACTGCGCGGGGAAGCGGCCCTGGCCGGGATTTAATGACCTGGCCTCCCAGGAGCCGGCGCTGGCCGCCCAGTGGCACCCGGAGAGGAACGGCCCGCTCACCCCGGACCAGGTGGTCTGTGGGAGCACCCGGCGGGTGTGGTGGCAGTGCGGCAGTGGGCACGTCTGGGCCGCGTCGGTGAAGTCCCGGGCGGCGGGCGCCGGCTGCCCCTATTGTACCGGCCGGCGGATCAGTCCCGGGGAAAATGATTTGGCCACCCTGTATCCCGCTCTGGCCCGGCAATGGCACCCCACCAAAAATGGGGGGCTGACCCCGGCGGCGGTGGCCCCCGGCAGCCGGCGGCGGGTGTGGTGGCAGTGTCCCCAAGGGCACACATGGCAGGCGGCGGTGTTCTCCCGGAGCCAGGGCGCCGATTGCCCGGTGTGCACGGGCAGGACGGTGCTGCCGGGGGAAAACGACCTGGCCACAGTGTTTCCCCAGCTGGCCCGGCAATGGGACCAGGAGAGGAACGGGGCCTTGACCCCCCAGCAGGTTTCACCGTATAGCAACCGCGCCGTCTGGTGGCGGTGCGGCCTGGGGCACAGCTGGCACGCGGCCATCAGCACCCGGGCCTGGGGGAGCGACTGCCCCTACTGCGCCGGGCGGAAGGTCCTGGCGGGGTTCAACGACCTGGCGACCCGGTACCCCGAGCTGGCCCAGACGTGGGACCCTGTCCTGAACGGAGCCTTGACCCCGGCCATGGTCACCCCGGGAAGCCACAAGAAGGTGTGGTGGCGGTGCCCGGAGAACCACGTGTGGAAAGCCGTGGTCTACTCCCGCACCAGCGACAAACGCTGCGGCTGTCCGGTGTGTGCCGGGAAGGTCAGCCAGAAGAATCTGGGGCGGTACCAGGTTCCCCTTGTTCCGGGCGGGGCGGAGAAAGCGCCGGAGTAAATCAACAGCGGGCTTCCCGGGGGTGGAAGCCGAAGCAATGCAACCAGAGGAGGAGACAAAAAATATGAAGAAACGATTATTGGCCATGCTGATGGTCTTGTCCATGGCCCTCTCCATTCTGCCTATGAGCGCGATGGCGGCGCCGGGCGATGGCGGTGGAGACCAGGAAGCTGCGAATCAGATTGCGAAGCAGGGAGAAGAAAAAACAACCAAAGATAAGAAAGTTAAGCATTCTAAAAGAATAGAACAAACCGATGAAAATACGTTTGATATTACGTTGACTGTTCAGACGAAAGAAACCATTGAAGAACAAGTGGTTTCTGAAGATGCCGCAGTTGTCCTGGTCTTAGACGTGTCTAATAGCATGGATAAGAAAGATATTCAAAGTGTAAAAGAAGCGGCAAGGAATTTTGTAGAGAAACTAACCGATGACGCAAGCGAAAATGCCCAACGAAAGGTTGCCATTGTTGAATTCGGAAGCAATGCGAAGACGGTGGTAGGTTGGACGGAAGCAAATAGTTCACAGGGGAAAAATAAAATTGAGAATGGTATTACAGCGGTTGAAAATGGTTTTTCATACTGGGGAAAATGGGAAAAAGATTCAGGAGGAACAAACATTGAAGGTGGCCTTCGTTTGGCAGACAATTTGCTAAGTAATGATCAAGTCACAAATATAAAAAACAAATATGTTGTTCTTATGACGGATGGCGTACCTACATATCATGTAGAAGAAGATGAAGAAACGGACAGCATTGATATTATGTATGGGAAGAGAGGAGGAGGTAATTGGGCAACGGATAACGATTATTGCGACATTTATGATCCCTACCAGCCAGAAAAAGGTGATACTGTCCCCAAGTCAATTAAAAAGAAAGCAAAACTATATACAGTATTTTATAAAAACAATTGGGGTACAGTAGGCAGTATGGATATCGGAAGCTGGCTTTCCGCATTTTCTACTCAACTGATCAAGGCTGGCGATGATATTTTTGAAGGACTGGAAAATATTGCGGAGATTATTGTTAATCAGGCCCAAGCCTGGATTTTAACTGATCCGATGGGAGAGTATATTGATTTTGGGGATAATACGGAGATTCCACGTGTTACGGAAAAAGGTGAGGAAGGGGACTACACTGTAGCGTTCAATACAAGTACGAATACGTTGGTTTGGAATCTGAGAAACGATACCTCAAGAACAGGGCCAGTCGATGGTTGGTATACTTATAAATTAACGTATTCTGTTACATTAGACACGCTAAAAAGCGGGTTTTCCAAGGAAAACCAGTATGCAACTAATGGAAATACGGTTCTGACTTATATGTTGACAGAGGATGGGGAACTTCAACCCCAATTATATAAGACAGAACTTTTAGTTCCTATGGTGAAGGGCTTTGCCGGAGATCTGATTTTCACCAAAAAGGGATCGGACGGAAAAATACTTGAAGGAGCCCAATTTACGCTGACCTGTCAGGACAATGGGAATTGGAAGCGGGAAGCTACATCTGATAAGAGCGGCAAAATCTCCTTTACAGATATCCCGTCCGGCCATGTCTATACTTTGGCGGAAACTAAAGTACCGGGGGGGTACGTAGCAGTAAAGCCGATTGACGTTACAGTGTCGTACGGCGAGGTGACTGCGAAGGAGATTACTGACGGCACGTTGATTGACCCGGTGGCAACGGGGAGTTTGGCTATTTCCAAAACGGTCACGGCAGAGAGTGGACTGGAGGCGGATAGCGATCAAGAATTTACCTTTACGGTTGATTTTAACGGAAAGGATGTTCTTAAAGGTGAGTTCCCCTACACTGTATCGGGATCGGAGACTGGGAACGGCAACGTTACCGACGGTGCAACGATAACACTAAAGGCGGGAGAAACTGCCACCATTACGGGACTTCCTGTGGGAACGACCTATACCGTGACAGAGACAGAAATCCCGACGGGGTTTGAGGCAGAGCAAGAATCCATCAATGGAACTATTTCCGGGGAAGGGAACAACGCTGAATTTACCAATAAATATAGCGTTGGACCTCTCATCCTTCCAGGAGAAACCTATCTGACAGTAAAAAAGGAAATCCAAGCAGAGGGTGAAACCTATACCTGGGGAGAGGACGATTCCTTTACCTTTAGCATCTCTGCAGATACGGGAGTGCCAATGCCTGACGAGGAAATTATAACCATCAGCAATAGTACTGAAGGTCATACTGCCTCCTTCGGGAATATTATTTATAAACAACCGGGTACCTATCAGTATAGCATTCGAGAGGGACATTCGGATATTCCGGGTATGAGCAGTGACACGAAGGTTTACATCGTAAATGTTCAGGTGACAGTTCAAAATGGTACGCTTGTGCCGGAAGTGACGTATCAGGTACAGCAAGGGGATAAGAGTAGCGACTATACTGAATACAATATAAATAAACTCTTATTTACCAATCAGTATGATACAAGCAAACAGACAGTTCGTATTTCCGGGAGCAAAGAGCTGAAAGGGGAAATCCTTGAAGCGAAAGATTTCCAGTTTCAACTGACCGGGGTAAAGAAAGACAATGGAGAGGTCATTCAAGATCAGAATGATGTTGGAGACATTCCTCTGCCTGGAGATTTGGAAATCGGAGGGACGGTGACCAACGGTTCTATAGAGAGTGACCCGAGCAATATTTTCTTCGGCACCATTACTTACGATGTGCAGGATGCAGGAACCTACAAGTATTACTTCCAGGAAGTTGTCCCGGAAGACAAAGAACCCGGCATGGTCTATGACGAGGAAGAAAAGGTTGTCACAGTCACGGTGACCTATGATGAGGACAAGGGCCTGAATGCAATCGTGTCTGTGGATGCTGGTGATGGGACAGTAACTGAAAAGAATGCATCCCTGACCTTCCGCAACGTCAAGAAGGAAGCTACCTTGGGTGGAGACGGAAGCACGGCGCTCACCGTGAACAAGACCCTCACCGGGCGCGGCTGGCTGCCGACGGATCAGTTTGCTTTCCAGCTTGCGGCAGGAGATGATGATACGAGCAAGGCGCTTGAGGATGGGATAGTGAAGCTTGAGAACGCCTTGGGGGATGCAATGGTGACAACGATTCCAGAGTCTAAGACCATCCAGGCGGGGAACAGCGTCATCAGCAACACCAAGACGGGTTCGTTTGGGGACATCACCTTCTATGAGACGGGAAAGTATACCTTTACCGTTACGGAGATGAAACCCGGCGAAGGTGCTATCGAAGGTGTTACGTACTCTCAGGCAAAGTACACGGTGACGGTGCAGGTGGATGAGAACGAGGATGGAACCTTAGCTAAGCCGGAAGTTACCGTGACACAGACAACCAATGACAAGGGAGACGCAGTATCCGAAGTCGGCGCGACAACGCTCCAATTCACCAACACCGTTGCGGAAAAAGGAAACACCAAGTCGGTCACAACAGGCACAACAGAGGACCCTGACGGGATTGACCCCGACGGCAAAGTGGCCGGCGTGGGCGACATCCTGACCTATACCATCCAGTGGGTCAACGACGCGGTGGATAAGAATGGGAACGCGACAGCGGCTACGGTGATTGTGACGGATACCATTCCCGAGGGAACCGAGTGTGTGGCAGATGGGGGCGCGAACTATGACGACACTGCCAAAACCCTGACCTGGACAATCGACAATGCCGCCGCCAACGCCACCGGCGAAGTTTCCTTCCGGGTGAAGGTGACAGAAGCGGCGGTGAAGGACGACGAAAACAACACGATTGTTAATCAGGCAGATGTCAAGGTGGGGAACAATGATCCAAAACAAACCACGACGACAGAGACCTACGTCCCCGAAAAGTCTATCACAAAGTATCAGCCGAAGGACGGAGATGCCACCACGGAAGTGCCGCAAACCGGCCTCAAAGTGGGCGACCAGCTGACCTACACCATCTCCTACAAGAACACCGAGGACACAGCGTCAACGGTGACCATCACGGACAAGGTTCCCACGGGAACAGAATTTGTATCGGCGGACAATGGCGGTGCATTAGACGAAGAATCGGGTATAGTGACCTGGACGCTGAACGAGGTGCAACCAGGCGCCACCGGTGAGGTCACTATGACCGTTAAAGTAGTCTCCGGCGCGGAAACCACCGTGGAAAACACTGCTTCGGTCCAGATTGGCGAGGACGGCCCGACGGTGAGCACCAACACGGAATCCACCGAAATTGACGAGAGCGAGCGGTCCATTATCATCACCCCCGCGGACATCATTGTGTACACCGGCGGCACTGGGTACGAGAGTGTGGTTGGCAACCAATCTGGAGCAGCCCGGGCGGGAGAGGATGAGGAAACGGGTGAGCAGAGCAACGGCCTGCCTGAGCCTGGCTACTATATCACGCTGCCCGATTGGCTCAACGACCAACTGAATATCCAAGAGGATCCCACCCAGGAGGGAGCAACCGATCTGTCTAAGATTTTAACTTTCACGTATGCGGATGAGGAGCAGACGCGAGAGTGGTCCCTTGCTCTGTACTACGATGACGAGGACGGCACCAGCTACGAGGAGACGACGGTTGGAGACGTAACACGGAACCGTTATGTTTACCGTATGAACCCGGCGGTAGTTGGCGGGGAGAAAATCCCGGTCAGAGTGCAGTTTACCCCCAAGGGTGAAGAAGGTGGCATTCCCACACTCAGCGATGACTTCACGCTGGACCTGGGGACGCTGTATCAGCAGTATGACATGACCATCTATCCCGGCCTGCTGGAGCAGGATTTGGTGGAAGCACAAGTTAAGTTAAACGGTGAGGATGATACGGAAACCTTACCCGTTAAGGTGGGCAATGGGACCCTCACAGTCCGCGGCACCACCAATGGGGAGGTGACAACGAAGGTTGCCACCACAACCGATGACGTGACGAAAAACACAAAAACCATTGATGAGACAACGGGTTGTACCATCACAGCGGTTGCGGATGCGGACACCCAGTACGTGATCAACGACTCCCATGTCACAGTGGAGGCAGAGAATGTTCACCTGCTGGTGGATGAGCTGGCCCAGGGGGATACCGCAGAAGGCGATGCGGCCAATGAAAGCCAGCAGATTCTGAAGAACTATCTGGTGAAGAATGACCAGGCGGAGACCGACGACCACTACATCTATCAGTATTTGGACCTGGTGGATGAGACCAACGGCCGGGCCTGGGTCACCGCGGATCGGCCGGTGGATGTCTACTGGAAACTGCCCAAGGGCTCTGACAGCAACGATGACTTTAAGCTTGTCCATTTCACCGGGCTGGACCGGCAGTATGACGGTGATACAGCAGACCTGATTGGCCAGGAGGGGTACGAAGTAGAGGCGTACACTACCTCCAATGGCGGGCTGGAGATCGTCACCCTGGACGGGGAACAGTATCTGAAGTTTGCGACGCAGGAGTTCTCTCCCTTTGTGCTGGTTTGGGACGAGGTTTCCAACAGCAGCGGCGGCGGAGGAGGCGGCGGCAACAAGCCCAGCCTGAACACCGAGGACCACTACGGCTACATCGTGGGCT
>ERZ773103.1947-NODE-1947-length-20470-cov-7.178153_pt1 | contig 20470 bp, 19 predicted proteins | sample MGYA00511118_ERZ773103 | MGnify/ENA primary metagenome ERZ773103 (study PRJEB29015, sample SAMEA2737821) | human gut metagenome | biome: human gut; feature: human-associated habitat; material: faeces | place: China | collected 2012 ... | reverse complement strand
AATGTGTTAAGGAAGGAGAGGTAAAAATGAAAATAGCAGAAAATTTATTTGATCTGAATGGAAAAAATGCTGTGGTTGTTGGCGGCGCAGGTGGAATAGGACAGGCAATTGCGCAGGGATTGGCCATGTATGGAGCAAACGTGGTGATTGCAAGTCGAAAAGTGGAAAGTCTGCAGCGGGCACAGAAAGAAATAAAGGAATCCTGCGGATGTGAAGTCATTTATTATACGGTAGATGCAGGAGCAGAAGAAAGTGTAAAAGAATTATATGAGAAAACAGTACAGCAATTAAAGCATATAGATATTCTTGTAAATGCACAGGGATTTAATAAAAAATATCCTATTACAGAAATGGATGCAAAGGTCTGGGATCAGATGTTTCAGGTAAATGTGAAGTCAGTTATGCTGACCATGAAATACTATGGCAGACATATGAAAGAAGATGTTGGAAAAGGAAAAATTATAAATCTGTCTTCGGTTCGTGGGATCCGGGCATGTGGTGGAGGAAATTCCGGTTATGGGGCAACCAAGGGCGCAGTTGATATGCTGACAAGAATGGCTGCAAAGGATCTTGGTCCGTATGTATATGTTAATGCCATCGGTCCAACTATTACATATACTCCGATGATGGAAGGAATTCTTCCGTCTGATCCAAAGGAACGTGCCGCAAAAGCAGCTAATATGCCGCTTCAGAGAATTGGAGAACCGCAAGATTGTGTGGGACCGGCAATTTTTCTGGCATCTGCAGCGTCTGATTTTGTTTCCGGACAGATTATTTATCCGGATGGTGGATTAACAGCAATGGGGTAAGTAAGCTATGGAAAAAAAGAAGAAGCTTTTGATTATTAATCCTGGTTCCACGTCAACAAAAGTAGCATTATATGAAGAACGAACACCGGTGCTGGAACGGGATTTGATGGTTGATCTGGAGAAAATAAAAGATTGTGTCAGAATGATCGACCAGTTACAACTGCGTCTGGATACAGTAAAGGATTTTATAAAAGAAGAAAAAATCAATATGTCTGAGGTTGATATGATCGTTGCACGTGGAGGGTCAATTAATGGTGTGAAAAGCGGTGCATATATGATAACGGAGCATGTGGAGACAATGCTTCGCTATGCGCCACGTTCCCAGCATGTATCTTCACTGGCTGGAATTATTGCTTATATTCTCGGAAAAGAATATAGAATACCTTCCATGTTTTATGACGGTGTATCTGCTGATGATGCAGATGAAATTATGCATTATACGGGAATTCCGGAAGTGAAAAGATTTGTTACTTCTCATTGTCTGAATTCAAAAATGGTAGCCAGAGAGATTGCGGAAGAAATGGGGAAAAAATATGAAGACTGCAATATGATTACTGTTCATATGGGAGGTGGTATCACCATGGCTTTTCATTCCGGTGGGCGTATGATTGACACATTACTTGATGATGCCGGACCGATGTCACCGCAGCGAGCAGGTCGGATTCCTGTCACAGATGTTATCAATATGTGTTACAGCGGAAGATATTCCAAAGAAGAAATGGCTCACAAAATGCGGGGAAACAGCGGACTGGTTGCGTATTTTGGTGTTCATGACGCACGCAGCGTGGAAAAAATGATTGCGCAGGGTGATGAGAAAGCAAAAATGATTTACTGGTATATGGCATATCAGATCGCAAAAGGAATTGGAGAACTTTCCGTATGCAACAGTGGAAAGATGGACTGCATTATTCTGACCGGAGGACTTGCGTATTCTGAAATGCTGGTGAAATGGATTTCGGATCGTGTTTCCTTCCTGGCTCCGGTAAAAGTGATTCCGGGAGAGCATGAAATGCAGGCACTGGCAAATGGCGGCATGCGGGTGCTGTTAAATGAAGAATTACCAAAGGAATATACCTGGGTACCGGAAGGATATTCGGATTATAAAGAATTTTTGGAAGCATGTATTCAAAAAAGTGATTATGTTGAATAACATAATGATATGTCAAAAAGCATAAAAATTATGCTGTACGACATAAATAAGGCGCTATATAGAGCATATAATCTGGCATAAAAATTGCAAATATAAGAAGGTAGTAAAAATGAGGAGGTGGATACCATTTATACGAAATTTAACCAGCTAATAGAACAGGTTTCGAGTATGAATAAAAGGGCAAGATGCGCAGTGGTAGCCGCAGAAGATGCAAATACAATTGCAGCGGTTATACGTGCATACCATGAGTGCCTGATATTACCGATTTTAATCGGAGACAGTGAACTGATCGGCGAAATGCTGGCAGAATATTGCTGCGAGAAGAATAATATCAGGATTATTCATGAAACGGATCATAAAAAGGCCTGCCAGATTGCTGTAGATCTGGCAAATAAACAGGAAGCAGACTGTATTATGAAGGGACTGGTGCATACAAAAGAGTTTATGCACACCATTTTAAAACGGGAGAACAATTTGCGAACGGGAAATCTGGTATCTATGCTGTCAATCCGGGAATTACCGCATTATCATAAGCTGATCGCATTTACGGATGCGGGAATCTGTATGAACCCGACTCTGGACGAAAAGCGGCAGATTATTGAAAATGCAGTGAAAGCGTTAATTGCAATGGGGTATGAGCAGCCAAAAGTAGGTGTTTTAGCTTCGGTGGAAGTTGTAAATCCAAAAATGCAGGACAGCGTTGAGGCAGCAGAACTAAAGCGTATGAACCAGGAAGGTATTATCAAAGATTGTCTGATAGAAGGCCCAATATCATATGACGTTGCGATCAATAAAGAAGCAGCAGAAATCAAAGGATTTCACAGTCCGGTAGCAGGAGATGCAGATCTGCTTGTATTTCCGGATCTGACCTGTGCGAACTGTACAACAAAAGCAATCACACAGACATGCAGAATCCCTGTGGGATCACTGATATTGGGAACGAAAGTACCTGTCATACTGAGCTCGAGAGCTTCAATGACAGAGACAAAATATATGTGTATTGCATTAGCTGCTGCAATGAAATTAAATGATTAAAAAATGGGAGGAAAAGTATTATGTATGCAGGGACAAATGGAAGAATGTCTATGGATCGACTGGGTGGAATTGACTGGGAACGGATGAGAGCTTATCGTCTGAAAAGAACAAAAGAAGCAATGGAAAAATTCGGAATTGATGTTCTGATCACATGGGATGCTTATTCGATTCGTTATATTTGTGGAGGTTATCCGACGGTTCCATGCCGTTACAGTCAGGCACAGTTTGTTGTGTTACCAAAAAACGGTGAGCCGCACGCATTTTTAACAACGAGTTTTTCAGCTTATGCATTAAGAGAGGAAATGCCATGGATGGAAAATCGTTTATGGGCACCGCCGGCGGGATTAAAATGGTGTTCGAAGGTATCAGATCTCGCACCACATATGGCAAAAATTATTCCAATCATAAAAGAATATGGGTTAATGGATGGTACAGTCGGTCTGGATGGTTGTACATTGGAATTGCTGGTAAGCGCTGCTCTGAAAGCTGAGGGCGTTTCAAAGGTAAAATCTGCACATGATATGATGTTTGAGGCAAGAAAAATCAAAAATGAAGATGAGATTGCCTGCATGCGTCTGGCTTGTGAGTCTGCAGATGCAGCTTTTTATGAAATGAAAAAAGCGATTGTACCTGGAATCAGAGAATGTGATCTGGTAGGAATTGGTATGAAAAAACTTTATGAACTCGGAGCAGATGAAACACAGGAGTTTGTATGCTCATCCGGTCCGAGAACCAATCCACTTCATATTGATTATACGGATCGGGCGATTGCACCTGGGGATGTGATCTGTATCGATGTAAATGGCAATTCCTATATGGGATATAAGTCCTGTTATTATCGTACGTTTGTATGTGGAGAAGCGACAGAAATTCAGAATGCGGTATATGAGGAATGCCGTAATATGTTGTACGAAGGAATGAAAGGAATCAAAGCGGGAAATACAACTGCCGATATCTGTGAAGGCTGGCCAAAGACTCCACAATACTGGGGATATGATCAGTGGCTGGATGTAGCAGGATATGCGTTGGGACATGGTCTTGGATTATCATTACATGAAGCTCCGGCCTGCTTTAAACCGGGTACGGTACAGGCTGGAATTATTGAAAAACTGGAAGAAGGTATGGTAATAGCCGTTGAAACCTGGGCGGGTGGAGAAGACCCGAAATATGGAAAATTCGGTGTTCGTCTGGAAGAAGATGTGGTTGTTACAAAAGATGGTTATGAACTTTTGACAAAATGGCCAGTTGATAAGATTACAGAGTGTCCATTTTAAAAGTGAGAGGAAAAAGTATATAATACTGGGAGGTAAAGTATGGAAAGCACAGCGAAAAAAAATATGTGGTGGGTTCCGATGATAGTCCCGATTCTTATTATTGTGATTATCAGTATCTGTTATCAGGCAATGGCAAATTATTTATCTGTTTATGTGTTAGAATATCTTCATGGATCAGCAACAGTTTATGGAATGATCGGCATGGCATGGACGTTTCTTGCAATGGTTATTCGTCCATCTGCCGGTCCGTTATCACAGAAATTTGGAAGTAAAGCAGTGATGCTGGTCGGACTTGGAATTTTTGCAGCTATGATAGGCGCATGTGGTATCTTTATGACATTTGCCGGATTTTGTGTATTTCGTGTTTTACAGTGTATTGGTCATGGATGGTCCTATACAACGGCCAATTCGCTGGCAGCAGAGCGTATTCCAAAAGAACATATGGGATTTGCATCCAGTATGTTTGTAGGAATCCCACAGGCAGCAGCGATTGTACTTGGTCCATGGCTTGCTGTGTTGCTGATCGGTGATACAAGTAATCCGAACTGGTTTAAATTCTTTGTTGCGATTGCGGCAATTATGGCTGCAGGTCTGGTTCTTGCAGCAATTCTTGTTCCTGGCAAAAAGAAGATGGAAGCGCAGACAAAGGTAGTTGCAACAGATAAAAAAGCAGAAGAAGCAGCAAAATATGATGAAAATGGAAAAGAATATAAGGGAATCTGGAAAGTAATTGAAAAATCAGCACTTCCGGCTTCTGTCACAATGATTATTGCATCTTTTGGTCATTGTACCATGTTTTTCCTGACTGCATACGTAGCAGCTACATATGGTGGAGTTTCAGCAGCTATTTTCTTCAGTACGCAGGCACTTACAGAATTTTTAAGCCGTTTTTATCAGGGACCTCTTCAGGATAAATTTGGTTGTAAACCGATTATTATTCCATGTTGTGCAATTTGTGTAGGGGTATATCTCTGCCTGGCAAATGGAATGACAAACTGGGCTGTTCTGGGATTGATTTATGGTATTGGCCAGGCTGGTATCAAAGCCCCGTTAAATGGCTGTCTGCTTACCCGGTGTCCGGCAAATCGAATTCCGGTTGCTACAGGAACTTTCCAGATGGCAAATGCAATCGGATTGGGATTTGCAGCACTAATCGCAGGTGTGGTAATTGATTTCGCCGGTTATTCTGCATTATGGTACTATTGTGCAGCAATTTTCGTAGTAGTGGCATTACTGACTGTTTTTGTAGTGAAAGATAAACCTGCAAAAAGTAAAACGGAAAAGATGGCAGAAAGTTAAATAATTTTGTAAATGGAATTGAAAGGAGATAAATGGTGGAAAACAAAGACTATATTACACCAGAAGCAGAAAAACGGTTATTATTTTTACGAAATGCTATGTTAGTGGAACCGGAAGTCTGTGTGGAAAAAGCAAAATATACAACAGAAACTTTCCGGGAAACAGAAGAATATCCAATTGAATACAGACGCTCAATGGCATTGGAAAATATATTAAAACATCTGACGATCGGAATCGGTGATCAGGAACTGATTGTAGGACGTCCGACAGGAAAGGTAAGAGGAGGTCCGTTAAGTCCGGAAGTGAATTCATCCTGGTATACAAAAGAAATGGACTCTTTTCATACAAGGGAACAGGAAAACTATGCTGAGGTTTCAGAAGAAGACAAAGAAATCATCAGAGACTGTTGTGAATACTGGAAGGGAAAATCTTTATTTGACCACTGGCAAAAAGAGATACCGGACGAATTCAAGTTTGCAAACGGACCGATTATTGGAGGTGGAGGATTCTGCCTGAATACGCAGTATTTTGGTCATATTGCTACAGACTTTGAAGCAATTTTATCAAAAGGAGTTGTCGGTCTAAAAGCGGAAATAGATCAAAAAATTGAAGAGTTAAAAAAAGACACCATTGGAAACATTGACAGTTATAAGAAAGTACAATATTTGCTGTGCATGAAACGCTCACTGAATGCACTGGTTATTTTCGCAAATCGATATGCTGATCTGGCAGAGTCTATGGCAATGCAGGAGAACGATGAGAAAAGAAAACAGGAATTATTACAGATTGCAGATAATTGCAGAACTGTTCCGGAAAATCCACCGAAAACATTATGGCAGGCATTACAGGCGGCCTGGTTTACTTACTGTGGCTTGAACAATGAAGCATGGGGAGCCGGACCATCTATGGCAAGGGTAGATCAGTATCTGTATCCATATTATCAGGCTGATATCAAAGCCGGAAGAATTACGGATAAAGACGCAGTAGAACTGGTTGGATGCTTTTTGATTCGCCAGAATGGCCAGTTTACGGTTTACTCTACACCGGCAGCTAAAATTTATGGTGGACTTTCTTCCCGGCTTGGAAATACGATTGGTGGAAACAATCCGGATGGCACAAGTGCAGTAAATGAACTTTCGTATATTTTTATGAAAGCTGCACGATATGGTCTGACAGAAGATTTAATGGTTATGACCAGTGAAAATACACCGCAGGATTTTGTGGAAGAGGCGATAAGAACAGCGGCATATTTACGTGGAAAGATGAAATTCATTGGTACAAATGTTGTTGTAAAACAGTTCCTGAGTATGGGACGTCCGTTGGAAGTTGCAAATACCTGTGCGATTACAGGATGTAATTCACCTTCGGTTCCGGGCTATTCTCTGGATCTTCCGGGTGGAATGATTAATCTGCCACTCATTTTTGATCTGGCATTACATGACGGATATTCTCCGATGTTAAAGAAAAAATTGGGTATATCGACCGGTGATGCAAGGAAGTTTGACTCATTTGAAGAAGTGTACAGTGCATTTAAGAAGCAATTCAGTTATTTAGTTCCATATATGCATCTCTATAAAAATATGGATAAGCTGATGTTTGCACAATATTCTCCATGCCTTCTGCAGTCTGCGTTGATGCAGGGTTGTATTGATAAGGCAACAGATATTACGAGAGGTGCGGCTGCATACAGATCCTGTGCAATGTCATTGTCCGGTGCACCGAATATGGGCGACAGTTTATATGCGTTAAAAGATCTTGTGTTTGATAAAAAGAAATATACGATGGATCAGGTGATGGATGCGTTAGATGCTAACTGGGAAGGCTATGAATCCATGTATCGTGATTTCTGCGCAGAACCAAAATTCGGAAATGATATTCCGGAAGTAGATTTTTATGTAAATGATGTTTTGGAATATTGTGCAGGTGAAATTGCTAAAATACCGGGACCATTTGATTCAAAATCAATTTGTTGTGCAGGAACGATAACCGCAAATATTATGATGGGAAATGATACCGGTGCACAGCCGGATGGACGTCACGCAGGTGAACCAATTGCAGAAGGTGGAATATCACCACATCAGGGACGAAATGTAAGCGGTATTACTGCTACGATGGCTTCTGTGGCGAAACTGAATCCGCTGTCATTTTGTAACGGTTCGGTTTTAAATATTCGATTGAACCCGGAAGCAGTATCAAGTGACGAAAAAATAAAGAAACTGGCGATACTGGTAAGGACGTTTCACAAGATGGGAGGATTTCTGGTACAGTTTAATGTTGTCAGTACAGAGACTCTTCGTGATGCGCAGGCACATCCGGAACAGTACAAAGACCTGCTGGTTCGTGTATCGACATATTCCGCATATTTTGTAGAGTTAAGTACGATATTGCAGAATGATATTATTAACCGGATTGAGATGGAGAGTCTGTAAAATGAGGGGAGATCATTCTCCCCTCAAAAAGAATAAAAATATTTGACGTTTCTGAAAGGAGACATTTATGTGCGATAAAACAAGAGCTATTATTTTTAATAAAGTGCAGGGATCCTTTGTTGATGGCTGGGGAGTACGGACAACTATTTTCCTGAAAGGATGTCCCTTGAAATGTAAATGGTGCTGTAATCCGGAAGGCCAGTCTTTTGCACCGGAATTAAAATTTATCAGAGAGGATTGCGATAACTGTGGCAGATGCGTGCAGCTATGTCCGGAACATGCGATTTCATTTGACGGATCTGAAATAGAAATTGATCGGAAAAAATGTAATGTCTGTGGTAAATGTGCGGATTTCTGTTATCGGGGAGCGTTGGAACCTTTTGGGTCATATTATACAGTGGATGAAATGGTTAATTACCTGAAAAAAGACAAGCCATTTTACGATGCGACCGGTGGAGGTGTAACAATTGGAGGCGGGGAAGTAACCTGGTTTCCAGAGTTTGTATTACCTTTGATGGATCGTCTTCATGAGGAGGGCATTCAGGTGGCAGTTGATAGTTGTGGTTATGTGGATACCGAAGAGGGACGCCAGATATTACAGAAGGCAGATCTTGTTTTATTTGATATTAAAGGTCTGGATCGGGAACGACACAAAGCGAATACAGGTGTTGATAATGAAATTATCTGGAAAAATCTCAGAATGTTAGGAAAATGGCAGAAACCGGTGATTATTCGGATTCCGGTTATTCCCGGTTATAATGATGATATGCAGGAATTATCGGATATTTCAGAACTCCTTACACAGATTCCGTCTGTGAAAAGAATTGATATTTTGCCATATCATCGTTTTGGAGTGAACAAATATGATCAGATAGGGTTAGAATATACCATTCCGGAAAATACAAAATTGGATCCACAAAAGCAGGAAGCAATTGTTGCAATGTTTTCAGAAAAAGGATTTTCAACACAAATCGGTGGATAGGATTGTAGTAGCATGCAAAGGAAAAGGAGAATGGTATGAAAAAGGATAATGTACTGGCTAAAAATGCAAAAAGTAATTTTGGCATGACGCATTGGCTTGTTATTTTGCTGATGATGGGATTCGGATATTTTTCAAACGGAAGTATGAATGACGGTCTGAATACCTATGTTGGATTATTTGTTGATAAATTTGGATGGTCCTCGGCAAATCTGCTTACCTATTCCTCTATTGCTGGGTGGGTGTCGATTATCATTATTATAGGTTATACGCAGTTGGCCAGAAAAGCCGGAGCCAGAAAAACGGCTATTTTGTCAATGACATTGGCAGCAACAGGAATGTTTTTATGGGGAAGAGTGCAAAGTCCGAAAATGTATTTTGTGGCAATTCTGATTCTGACTGCATCATCCAGTGGAATTATGGTTATTCGAAATTTGTGTATTAATAACTGGTTTCCAAGTAAGTCAGGATTAGCGCTTGGATGGGCAACAATGGGCCCGTTGATCGCAACAGCGACTGTATTATGGCTGATTCGCTTTGGTGGAAAAATTGCAGGATTTACCGGACATTTTGATATTATGGTAGTTGGATTTGTAGTGTTGTTGTTAATATCTATTTTCTGGCTTCGGGATGATCCGGAAGATAAGGGATGCTTTCCGGATAATGAAAAAACGATGACCAGAGAAATGGCGCAGAAAATACATGAAAAAGGAATGGAGTATAAGAAAACAAGTCCATGGACGATTAAAAAATTACTGACAAATCGTCAGGTCTGGCAGATTGGAGTCGGAGTAGGTGGATTGAATATGCTTATAGGCAATTCGGTGATGAGTCAGTTGATTCCGTCTATTATGTCACATGGATTTGAACGTTCTACAGCAATGACAATGATGACAGTTGGTGCAATTGTTGCCATCCCACTGAGCTATTTATTTGGTGTGATTGATGCAAAAAAAGGAAGCAGAGCAACGGTAATTATCTTTTTTATCTGGTGTGCCATGGAACTTACTTTGTTGATCCTGCCATTTCAATGGGTGATTTATCCGGCGATTGTCATGGTAGGGGGCATGATTGGAGGCTCCGGAAATATTATGGGAGCCATGACAACTACAGTTTTTGGACGGTATGATTATGCCAATGCATTTGCGGTTATTTACCCAATCTGTGTTGCTGTCCGGTCATGTTCTTATGCGTTTATTGGAAATCTGCGTGAAATAACGGGTGGTTATACTGTGCCATATGTGGTACTGATCTGTGTTGCTGTTCTTGGTATTGTGAATGCGGTCTGCATAAATGATAAGATGATTGGACGTCAGCAGTTTTCGGCAGAGGAGATAAATGATTAGGAAATAAAGCATTTTATATGCCATAAATCTGGTTGTTGATGAATGGAAATAAATGTATAATATAATTCAGGATTTAACGGGAAGATCAGAGGTAAAAGTATGGTTTATAAAGATGAATTATTAGGTATTATCAAAGAATTGCATATTTTAACAAACAGCAGTAAATGTGATTCCAAAATTGCCGGAGAATTAAAAAGAATCGTTCAATATCTGATGAAAGTGAACTGTGAGGCCGTTGATGTGAGAGAATTCTGTCTGAATTATAATCAGGCATTATGCATCACTGATGGTGAGGGCTACATTCAGTATATGAATGAACAGTATATGCGAGATACGGGGCTGGATGAACATATCATAGGAAAAAAGGAACCGTATAATATATCCATCAGTAAACAGGTAATTGCGAGTGGAAGAACCATTTCCTTTGGCAATAACGGGTTGAAAGCACCTAATAAAAAGAGTCGTTTTGTAACAGGTGTACCGATTTTTGACAGAGATCATAATCTGACCCATGTAGTGATTACGTTAGCTCCGGAATCTGAAATCTTTCGAAGATTTCAGGAAATGAAAAAACTGGTCAGTGAGCAGAACAGTGTCAGAATATTTGAAGAAGGTAATCCGGCAGAAATAAGTCTTCTTGGAAAAGCACCGGCAATTAAAGAAGTACGGGGATTGATTCGAAAAGTTGCCATAACAGATGCAACAGCATTGATTTGTGGAGAATCAGGAACCGGTAAGGAAGTAGTTGCAAATTGTATTCAGCAAATGAGCCGGAGAAGTAATAAACCTTATGTCCGGGTGAATTGTGCAGCGATACCGGCAAATATGCTGGAAGCAGAGTTGTTTGGATATGAAAAAGGTGCTTTTACCGGCGCGGTATCCAGAAAGCTGGGATTATTTGAAGTGGCAAATCATGGGACCATCTTTTTAGATGAAATCGGAGATTTTCCGCTGGAATTACAACCGAAATTACTCAGAACTTTGCAACAGGGTGAAATTTATCGGATAGGAAGTACGCAGCCTGTACGGTTAGATGTCAGAGTAATTGCGGCAACAAATGCAGATCTGAAAGAGTCTGTGAGAGAAGGAAAGTTTCGGAAAGATTTGTATTACAGAATCAATGTATTCCCGATCAGTCTTCCACCATTAAGGGAGAGACGAGAGGATATACGTGGATTAATTCAGCATTTTCTGTATGAGTATGGTGAATATTATGGTCGGATGGTTCAGATGCAGGAGGCTAATATGGAACTTTTAGAAGAGTATAACTGGCCTGGCAATGTGCGTGAATTACAGAATCTGGTTGAATATTATGTGATCTGTTCGGAAGAAAATGCGCTGTTAGATAAAAATGAATTGTTGGAGCTTTTACAGAGAAACGGACTGGAATGTGATAATTTGCAGGTAGACCGTTTATTTGAAAAAGTGGAAAATACTCTTTCTGACACAGAAAGCAGTGGGAATGCAGACGATGAACAACTGGCATTTTCATCGCAGACAGGTGATGAATGGACGGTAGAAGACAGGAAAGTAATTCCAGAAGAAAATAAAATGGATTATTTAGACGGAAAAAGAACGTTGTTTGAATTGAGAGATGAATTTGAAAAGCATCTGATTGAAGCTGCCCTAAAGAAAACTGGAAATGCGAACAAGGCAGCAAAATTGCTGGGAATTTATCCGTCTTCTCTCTATCGTAAAGCTCAAAAATATCATTTACCATATTTGGAAGAGGATTAGATGAGGAAAAGGTATGTTAAGTTATCAGGAGATTGTGCCAGATATTATTGCAATAAAAGATGGAAATGTATGGATGTATCTTGTGAAAGGCAGAGAAAGAGCAGTTCTTATTGACACTGGATTTGGAGAGCTTTCACTGGAAACAACAGTAAAGGCACTTTATGACAATCACGTTATTGTGTGCCATACACATACTCATCACGATCATATCGGTGGAGATATTTTTTTCTCTGAACTATATGTTGCAAAAGAAGAAACAGATGTAATTCAGAATTATCTTGAAATGCATCATAAATCATGCCATATACATACTCTTACGGATGGTCAGATGATAGACCTTGGCAATCGTAAATTGGAAATTATCAGACTGCCGGGGCATACGCCTGGCAGTCTGGGATTCCTTGATCGAAAAGCAAAGGTTTTATTTTCCGGAGACTGTATCTCTGACCGGACGATATATATGTGTCTGCAGGGAGCAAATCTGGATTCTTACAGAAAATCTCTGATCTGGATTGTTGCTCATCAGGAGTGGTATGATACAATACTTGGCTGTCATGGAACACCAATACAATGCATTGCTCAGGCAGAAACACAGATTAAATGTCTGGAATTATACAAAGAAGGAAAAATAAAATGTGAAGATGCCAGAACTTATACAGGAGAAAATGTAAAGAAAATTGTGTATAAAGAAGCATCTTTTTTTGTAAGGTAGCGTGAGTTACGGTTAAAAATTTGGAGGAAACATGAAAACATATAAAATAGCATTTGCAGGTACTGGCATTATTGGCAGTGGTCTGGCCGTAAATGCGATACTTGCAGGTAATAAAGTGTCTCTGTATGATGTGATTTCAGTAGAAAATGTACAGAAAAATATTATGGATATCATGGATATTATGGTACGTCTCGGGGCTGTGGAAAGAGATCAGGCAGAGCTGTTAATGAAGGATGTTGTGATTACGAATGATTTGCGAGAGGCAGTAAACGGTGTTGATTTTGTTCAGGAGTGTGTACCGGAAAGAGTGGATTTAAAAAGAGAGACTTATCGGGTGATTCAGGAAGTGAATGGAAAAAATACGGTGATTGCAAGTGCAACTTCTGCAAAGTTCCCTACAGAATTACAGGAAGGTGCATTGTATCCGGAAAAAATTTTGGTGGGTCATCCATATAATCCTTCTTATCTGCTTCCATTGATGGAAGTATGTAGTGGAGCACAGACTGATCAGAAAACAATAGATATGGCGGTATCGGTATATCAATCTATGCGAAAAGTACCCATTGTGTGCAAAAAAGAAGTAAAAGGTTTTATTGCAAATAAAATATCATGGGGTGTTATGGCAGCGGCGAAAGAAATTGTAGAAAATGGTATTTGTTCTGTAGATGATGTGGATAAAGCGATTATGTATGGACCGGGATTGCGTATGGCGGTAACCGGACAGTTGTTGACGATGTCTCTTGGCGTGCAGGGCGGCTTTCGAGAATATGAAAAGAAATACAGTGGAAAGGATCAGGCATCGGAAGAGTATCTTGCGTTGGCAGATGGAATTGATGAAGCAATGGCAGCTCGAACTGCCAGGCAGGGACGTACACCGGAAGATGTGATAAAATACCGGGATATGATAATTGCTGAGATCCTTAAAGCGCAGCATATGTTTTAAGCAGGATAAAATAGTGTGAAAGAGGACTGGATGGTATTTTTTCTGTTCAGTCCTTGACTATTTATTAAGGTGCTTTTATGCTGAAAATATAGAAAAGAGCAGGTGAAAATACGGAACTCCTTCACTTCGCAAATGAATTGAAAGAAATCCTGCAGAAAATTTGGCTATAGGAAGATAAAAAATGGAGAATTTAAAAGATATTTTGGCGCATCATACGCCGACTTTTATCGGCATGGATCAGTGTCATCAGGCGGCAGTCTGTATCCCATTGCTGAAAAATGCAAGCGGTGGATATGATGTACTGTTTGAAGTGCGGGCAGCAACTATTGCACACCAGCCGGGAGACGTTTGTTTGCCCGGCGGTATGGTGGAAGAAGGCGAGACCCCGCGGGAAGCGGCATTGCGTGAATTGCAGGAAGAATTATTGTTGAACAAGGATCAGATCTGTTACCTTGGAGATATGGATAAGCTTTATACCGGAAGCAGGCTGATCATGTATTCCTTTGCTGCAGAAGTAACAGAATATCAGAATACATTCAGTCCGGCAGAGGTAGATGAGGTGTTTCATGTTCCGTTGGAGTTTTTTTTACATACGGAACCAAAATGCTATATCACCCGGGCAAGGGTGGAACCCGGAGAGGATTTCCCTTATGATTTGATCTGTGGCGGTCGTGAGTATAATTGGAGAAGCCGGAAGGAAGATGTTTGTTTTTATCAGTATGAAGGACATGTAATCTGGGGACTTACAGCAAAAGTAATCCGAGCTTTTGCAGAGGTGGTAAGAAGCTGACATGAGAGCGTAGAATAATTATTACTTAAGAAAATAAGTCTGTGTACTTGCAGTATATGGGGGCACAGGCTTATTTTTCTGTGAAAAATACATACAAAAGGAAAGAAAAATGCCCTATAAATTTCTGCCTTGTCAGTTGAAAAAAAACATGTGCATAGTATACTTATTTTATATCTGTGTAGAGTTTTTGTTATTAAGAAACTTCCAGTTAAAACACAGATTTAAAAATGAAAAATCCCAGAAATGGCTTAAAATAAGGAGGAAACAGTAGAATGGAAGCTTATAAGCAGGAGTTTATCGACTTTATGGTAGCGTGTCTGTTCTAATGTAAAAAAAGCCTGAAAATCCAGTATTTATGCGGCATTGATAAAAAAGCATAAAGTAAAAAATTATCGTAAATTATCGCAAATTGGTACAGTTTGATAAAAAAATGGCACAGTAAATGGCACAGTAAAAGATGCGGTAAACCACAAAGAGAAGCATAGATTAAGAGAATATTTGTTAGTCGAAAGACAATAAAAAAATCCGCTGATTTAGCGGATTTTTTTAATGCAATCATTATTTAAAAGTAATTTATTTTTTTCCTTATCCATAGGACTGATTTGAGTTTCAGCTGTGGAAGTATCTGTTGGTGTATGAGGCATCAGTGAAAGTTGTTTTTTATATTCTAAGTATGAACAAATGGCTTTGTTAATATTCTGATCATCGAAAGAGATTTGTATGCCCTCTGGTATGTAATTACCATTACTGTCTGTTGCGGACTGGATTTTTAATGGAGCCTGTTCGTCAAGTTTTATAATAAGTGATAGTACATCGCTTATGGTATTAATATTAAAATCTAAGAATACTGTCACGCTGACACCAAGAGCATCTGCAATTTTTTGTAACTGATCAGTTTTTGGTTTTCGTTCTCCGGTTTCATATTTTTTTATAGTAGATACATACAAATCGGATTTCTTAGATAAATCTTCTTGTGTCATATTTTTTAATTTTCTATAAGTCTTAATTTTTTCCCCAATGTTAATTTCGCTAGACATGAAATGTACCTCCGTATTTTGGTTATAGATATATTACCATAAAGAGTACAAAAGTGGTATTATTTTTAGCTACTTTATTGACAACCACAAAAGTGAACGATATAATTTGATGTATAAAACGACCACAAAAGTGAACTACATAAAAAGAAGATATTTAAAAGAAATGCTTCTTTTAGCGATGTTCAAAGCTATATGTTATTGAGATATCATGATTTTAAAAGAAGAGTTCTTAAATATGTGGTCAATAAATTATGAAAAATGAGATACAGAGAGGACAAAGAAAATGTGTAAGGTTATTGCGATTACAAACCAAAAAGGCGGATGTGCGAAAACAAATGTAACCGTTAATCTTGGAATCGGATTGGCCAGAGAAGGCAAAAAGGTTGCATTGATTGACAATGATGCACAAGGATCATTAACGGCAAGTCTTGGGTATGAGGAGCCGGATGAACTGAATATTACTTTAGCAAATATTATGATGAATGTTATCAATGATGAGGAAAATGAGCCAGAATATGGTTTCCTGCAACATGAGGAAGGGGTTAGTTTTATTCCTGCAAATGTGGAATTGTCTGGCTTGGAAATATCCTTGATCAATGTGATCAGTCGGGAAACAATTCTGCGGAGTTATATAGAAACAATTCGTGATCAGTATGATTATATTTTAATTGATTGTGCACCGAGCCTTGGAATGCTGACGATTAATGCACTGGTAGCAGCTGATGCAGTGATTATTCCGGTACCGGCGGCATATTTACCGGTAAAAGGACTGGTTCAGTTATTAAAGACAATATCAATGGTAAAGCGACGGTTAAACAGAAAGCTGCAAATAGAGGGGATTCTAATTACAATGGCAGATTTCCGTACAAATTTTGCGAAAGATATATCTGCAAAATTGTATGAGGCATATGATTCAACTATTGGAATTTTTAAGACATATATTCCACAGTCTGTACGGGCGGCAGAGTGCGGTGCAGAAGGAATCAGTATCTATAAACATGATCCAAATGGAAATGCAGCAGATGCCTATCATAGATTAACGTTGGAGGTGTTGAGTCATGAAAACTAGAAGCGGCCAGAAAATCAAAATGACAAGTGTAGAGGAACTTCTGGGGGTAGCCAATGAAGAGGTGGCAACAGAAATAGAGTTGAATCAGATTCAGAGTTTTCGTAATCATCCGTTTAAGGTTTTGGATGATGAAAAGATGCAGGATCTTGTAAACAGTATTCGTGAAAATGGGATCCTTACACCTGTTCTGGTGCGTCCGATAGATAATAATAAGTATGAAATGATATCTGGTCATCGCAGAATGCATGCAGCAGGACTACTGCAAATGAATGTAATACCGGCGATCATACGGGATATGTCAGATGAAGAAGCTGTTGTTAAAATGGTCGATTCTAATATCCAACGAGAAGAATTACTTCCGAGTGAAAAAGCCTTTGCATACAAGATGAAACTGGATGCCATGAAAAGACAGGCGGGACGACCGGCAAAAAATAATTCTGGTCAATTTGACCAGAATTTAGCAGGTAGGGTATCGAGAGATATATTGGCAAAAGAAGTTGGTGAAAGTTCAAAACAGATTCAACGCTATATTCGTTTAACAGAATTACAGCCCAAATTGCTTGATCTGGTGGATAGCAAGCGTTTGAATTTTACGGTTGCCGTAGATATTTCCTATATCGACAAAGAGATTCAAAACTGGCTTTATGATTACATTGATGCAAATGGGACAATCATACCAAATCAGGTCAAAACGCTGAGGAAAGCCATAGATAGCGGAACTGTTATGACACAGCAGAAAATGGTCAGCATTTTAAATGAGTGCATAAAACCAAAGAGTACAGCAAAGAATGTAACCTTTTCTGGTAAGAAGTTAGAAAAGTATTTTCCAGAATCGTATACGGCAGCAGATGTTGAAAAAATTGTTTTTGAATTATTGGAAGAATGGAAGAACAGGAAGGAGCATTAATGTATGTTATTTGATTATTTTTATGGCGTAGAAGCAGAACAGTACAATTTTATCCGGTTGCCGAAACTGTTGATGACACAGAAAGAATACTGTGATATTTCGCTAGAATCAAAATTACTGTATGGGCTGTTGTTAGACCGCATGAGTTCGTCTGGTAAAAATAAATGGGTTGATGAAGAAGAACGGGTATACGTGATCTTTCCGTTGACGGAGATTCAGAAGATGATGGGTATTTCAAAGAAAAAAGCAATGGAGGATTTATCAGAATTAGAAGATCATGGACTGATTGTTCGCAAACATCGTGGATATAGATTACCGGATGTGATCTATCTGATGAATCTGGTAGCGTGAGGAGAAAGTGATTTTGTTACTAAAGAAAATGATAATGAGGTGTCGAAAATGGAACCTCATAAGCAAGATATATTACAAACCGGAAACGTAGAAAGGAGAAAATTCATATGGGTACAAAGGCTGTATTGGATTATTTTTACGGTAAAGAAGCCGACCAGTTCTCTTTTTTCACAGTCCCGAAAATATTATTTACAGATGATAAATATAAAGGCTTGCCTTGTGAAGCCAAGATGCTTTACGGGATGATGCTGGATCGGATGTCATTATCTATTGAAAATCAATGGTTTGATGAACAAAAACGGGCTTTTATTAAGATTTCAACGGAATACATAACGGAAAATCTGGGATGTGGCAGGAATAAGGCACTGAGTTTTATGAAATTATTGGAAGAATACGGATTGATCGAAAGGGTAAAACATGGTCAGGGAAAGGCAAGTACAATCTACGTGAAAAAATTTATCCGGCAGGAGATTCATGAGCAGATTGAGGAAGATGATGCCGAGAAGTCCAAAAATCAAACTTCAGAGAAAAAAATAGCTGTTTCAGAAGTTTCAAATTTAAACATCAAGAAGTTTAAAAATCAAACTTCAAGAAGTTTAGAATCTAAACATCAAGAAGTTTATTTTCAGGACCCTAATAATACTAATATTAATAACACTGAGATAAATCATACAGAATCAAATCATATCGTATCAGGTACAGGTGAACACGATACGATGGGATATGAGTGTGATGCAGATGTACAGATGCAGGCTTATTCTACCTTGATCAAAAACAATGTTGCATACAGGGATCTGGTTCTGGTTCATCCAGAAGACAAGCAGCTGATAGATGGCATTATGGATCTGATACTGGAAACCGTATTATGTGACAGTGAAAAAATACTGGTTGCCAGTAACTGGTATTCGGCAGAACTGGTAAAAAGTAAATTGTTGAAGCTGAATTATTCGCATATGGAGTATGTGCTGCATTGCTTCAAGCAAAATACCACGAAAGTGAAAAATATCAAAAAGTATATGCTGGCAGTGCTTTTTAATGCACCTACAACGATTGATAGTTATTATATGGCTGAGGTCAATAATGGCTTTGCGGATAGCGTATGCTAGAGGGGAGTGCAGGGATAGTGATAAAAAAACTTATTATAAACCAATTTATGATAAAAAAAATTATAGTAAAAGTGCTGTCTTTGATCGGATGGATCATTGTTGGGGGTATGCATGGCCTTTGCTGGTTGGTAAATAAAATATACGGTGTAGTTGGCGGTTTTATAACAGCGTTGTTTGTGATACTGTTCCTGATCGTCAGCATCGGCTATAAGGATGTACAGCAAAGTATATTTTTGGCAGTTTTGGAAAGCCTAAATATATTGGTGATGATTGCTGGAAATACACTAGAAATTGTATTGGAACTTGCATGTGATCGATTGGCATCTAATTTGGTACGATAGGAAATGAAAGGATAGAAAAATGATGAAAAACAAAGAATATATTCAGTTACCGGCTTTACATAGAGATATTTCAGAAGAAGAGTTATTGTGTATCTGGGAATTTGCAAAGCTTCCGGATGAAGCACAGGAACAAATGCTCGACCGGGTAAAGGAGGCACTTAGAGAAGATGTTGTACAGAAAGATATTGTGCCGGATGGAGATCATGTGGCTATGACAGACAGAATAAATAGATACATGGTTGCATCAAGGAAAATGTTAAAACGTGCAATGATAGAAACATGTCAACTGGCTGCATTTATATATCACGAATGCTTTGTATTGGAAATTCCAGTGAAAGAATTGAAGCAGGAGTTCCCAGGATATGAGGATTATATTGATGTGACAGTCTGCTATATTCAACAACTAATAGACCGAAGTAAAGGAAAACATTGATTGTATAAAAAACGGAATTAAGAGTTGCAAAAGTGCTTCTCAAATCTGGGAAGCGGTTTGGAGGATTAGGTGATCATCAGAATGTTGCATAATAGATTTACCTATAATTAAAAACAACAAGATGGAAAGGGCGTGTGAAAAAACGAGAGTTTTTTCACACCGGGTAATTTTTTGACGAGAGAGAAGAGTTATTTTTGATTAAATAGATTGTTACATTCGTCTATAATAGCTTCAACTGTGCGTACCTGTGAAGGCGTGAGTCGGCGGAGCTTATCTGAGAGAATCAACAGATCCTTATCTATAATTTCACCAGTGAGCAAATAGTCGGCACTTACTTCTAAAGCAGAGGAGATTTTTAACAGATTTTCAGGTCTCATTGCCCGTTTTCCTGATTCCGCATAAGAAACAAACTGGGTAGTGACTTCCCCTTTTTCTGCAAGTGCTTCTTGAGTGAGTCCCAGCTTTTTTCGACGATCCATAATTCTTTTTCCAATTTCCTATAAACATAATTCGTTATCCGACATTAGTATAAAACCTCTCCTCTCGTATTGTTAAATTATATCCACAATAGATGATAAAAATAAGCGTCTACTGTTGGCTAAAATCAACAATACGATATATTATCAGAGATAAATATTGAAAAATCGTGGATGCATAACAAGTAGAAAAAGTAGTGTATGGGAATACGAAAAAGCGAACAGCTATAATGAAAGAAAATGAATT
>ERZ773103.1938-NODE-1938-length-20549-cov-7.475310_pt1 | contig 20549 bp, 18 predicted proteins | sample MGYA00511118_ERZ773103 | MGnify/ENA primary metagenome ERZ773103 (study PRJEB29015, sample SAMEA2737821) | human gut metagenome | biome: human gut; feature: human-associated habitat; material: faeces | place: China | collected 2012 ... | reverse complement strand
AGTCCAGTATTTAAACTATATCTGATAAAAGAATTTCAACGGTTAAAGGAAGAAGCAGACATATTAAATGTAGCATTATTTGGATTTACGGCGAAAGCATGGAGAGAGGCAAATCCTGAACTTGCGAAGAAAAACAATGTCAGAGATTTTGCAACTATCAATGAATTAACAGTGCTTTCCAATCTAGAATCTCATAATGCGCAGATGCTTAAAGAAGGAAAGAAAAAAGAAGAAAGGTTTGAAATCCTACGCGAAATTGCTGAATATCAGCTGAATGTCTTGAATGTAGCTGAAGAGATTAAAATGATAGAGAGTGATGGAGGAATGCTAGAGGTATGAATTTGAGGAGAATTTTGTAAAGTATTTTTCCTATATCATAATATTTGATGTAGGATATAACAGCCAAGGAAGAGGAAAAATATGGATTACGTTTATAACTATAATGATATGCAATTTTTTGCCGAAACAAAAAATGATATAGAAGAAAGAATGCAGAGAAGGCTTACTTATTACAGAATGTACTTATATGCGTATATGGTTGGGAAAATCAGCAAAGAAAAGACGGAAGGCTGTGTAAAGAAAAGCAAGATGTCTTCGTTCTGGGACAAAGAAAGTTGTTTAGAGCAGAAAATATATGGGATGATGACAAAATGGAAGGTAAGACATCCTATAATTGGGATTGTTCTTTGCACGATATTAGGAAGTGTGCTTCTTAGTTTGGTGACGGAAATTATTATAGATGCAATTATTATGATGCTATAAAAAGCCGCATATTTTTGCGGCGATTTGATCTTATTTTATGTATCGATATTACACAGGAAAAGGGGCGGCAGCATGGATATAATTAAGTTAAAAGAAACGATACTCCAGGATAAGGTATTTCTAATTCAGATATTCAAAAAATATTCGGTTTGGGAGAAAAAGAGAAGGCCAAGGCATCGAGACTTCTTACCAGTGCCGTTGAAGGTGGATATATTAAAGTAATGGACCTGGATACAACACCCAGATATAAAAAGTATATTCCATATTGGGCATAATTTAAGTTTCGCTAAGCTTGATTTGATAGGCTGGCTATAGTGGTAATAATATGACATTTGTTGATGGATAAATGTGACAATGACGTTACATCCTCCCCACTGATTTTGTGACAACAATATAACGTCCTCCGTTCCAAAACAACGGTTTTATAGGAAAAATCGAAGGGAAAAAGGTTAAAAAGTTTGTAGCGATGACTTGACATCCTCGGGGGAGGTTGTGTTTGGAGAGAAGTTTACCAAATCAAAAATCAGATATAAAGATATTGTAAACATAAGGCAAGTTTGTTACGATATATAAGTCGAGGTCTTGGATTTGCGGTACTTGTGAAAAATGATTCCGTTATGATGGAAGACTGTGTGGGAAAAGAATCGGAGTGATACGGAGCAGTAGAAATGATGAAAAAGACACAACATAAATTAACATATATTACGCGTACATTGATGATGGTGATGACGAGTATTTTGATCATATTATTTTTTGTCATCATATCGCTTGTTGGACAGATACAGGGAACTGCACGAGTGGTGAATTATGCCGGACTGGTGCGTGGCGAAACCCAGCGTATGATCAAGCTGGAAGATGCGGAAGAACCACAGGATAAGATGATGAATACCATCAGTTCCTATATTCAGGGACTCCGAGAGGGAAGCAATGATCTGAACCTGGTGTGTCTGGATGATAAGGATTTTCAGAACAAGATGGAAGAACTGGACTCTTATTTTGAAGAACTTAAAAAAGAGATTCTGTCGGTCCGTGAGAATGGGTATGAGAATACGGATATTATCGAGAAGAGTGAGACTTTTTTCGGCATCTGTGATGAGGCGGTTGGTTATGCAGAAGCATATTCTCAGCGAAAAGCTTCTGCATTGAATGCGTTGGAGCAGATTGTATTTGCGGATATTGCAGGTCTTATTATCCTGATTGCATTTGAACTGATCAAAGCATTGAGATTCGCAGCGCAGAATCGTATGCTCCAGAAGAAGGTGTATCTGGATGAGGCGACAGGACTTCCAAATAAGAATAAATGTGAAGAAATCCTGGGGAATCCGGAACCGTTGGATGGACTGACAGCAGTCTGTGTATTTGACCTGAACAATCTGCGTACGATCAATAATAATCTGGGTCACGAAAAGGGGGATGAGTATATCAGATCCTTTGCAGTGGAATTGCGAAAAGCTGTACCAGTTGAATATTTTACAGGAAGAGATGGCGGCGATGAATTTATTGCAGTATTTCATGGACTGGATCATTCGGAGATGAGGAGAATGCTTCGGATGATTCGGGAGCATATGGCTGCGTATTCTGCAGAACACCCGGAGATGCCGCTAAGCTATGCAGTAGGATATGCATTGTCCTGTGATTTTGAACAGTGTACCATGCGGGAATTATTCCGATTGGCGGATAAGAATATGTATGTAGATAAGAATCATGCCAAGATGGAAGAGGCAGCGGAAAGACAGAGAAAAAACCGGAGCCTGCTGGCCTGGGTGAGGGAACAGGAATACTATTTTACAGATTGTATTTACTGTGATGCTATGTTGGATCAGTACCGGATACTGCGTGCAGGTTCCGAGTTCTTCCTGGCGGAAGAAGGAAGTTATTCCGGAGCAGTCGAACAGATTGTGCAGATATTAGCTACAGATGATACTCGTAGAGATATGTGGAGGAAGCTGCAGATTGATTATATACAGATACATTTGAGTAAGGAAAAGGAGATTATACAGTCATATCTGAGCGGAAATGTACCACCTGTGAAGAGAGGACGTATGACAATCCTGGATGTGGACCATGCGCCAGATGGACGTCTGCATCATTTTATCCTTGGCTTCGAACCGTTCCGTGACCGGAAGGAAGTTGCACAGAATGAAAAGCTGCAGCTGACCAGATATTATGATCAGGTGAAACATTCTCTGATGGAAAACGGTGATTATGTAGATGCGCTGATGGAGACGGCACAGGCGATATATTCAGTGGAATTGACACATGACTGTCTGGAAAAAGTGTATTATCCGGAGGGTGACCCTGACTCTGATTCTCATATAGAACCACCGTATTCTTATAATGCATATTGTGCAGAACGCAGAAAATATGTGACGGAAGACACACTGGAAAATTACCGGATCATGGATTCTTCTGAAAAGCTTCTGGAGCGTTTTGAGAATGGTGAGAAGCAGATTACGGTGGAATACTGTGAGCGCGGTGTAGAAAGAAGATTATACTGGCTTCAGAAGACGGTGCTCATGTCCAGAGATATGGTGTATGACAGCAGAACGCAGCAGGAAAGCAGAGTGGTTCATGGTATTATTCTGTTTAAGGATACATCAGAGTTCCATGAGAAGGAGCATCAGGAAAAGGAACGCCTGGAATCAGCATTTCATAAAGCGGATCTGGCAAGTAAGGCGAAGACAGAATTCCTGAACCGTATGAGTCATGATATCCGTACGCCGATCAATGGTATCATGGGTATGTTGGAGATTATGCGTCGGGTAGAAGAAGATCCGGAGAAGAGCAGAGAATGTATGGAAAAAATACAGATTTCAGCAGGCCATCTTCTGGAATTGGTAAATGATGTGCTGGATATGAGTAAGATTGAAGCAGATCAGATTGAACTTCCAAGAGAACCGTTTAATTTGGTGGAACTGATGCAGGAAGTTAGAGCGTTAGTAGATGCACAGCTTACAGAGACAGGAATTGAACATCGAGTTTCCAGAGGACATATGGTACATACATCGCTGATTGGAAGTCCGCTGCAGCTTCGTCAGATTATGGTGAACCTGTTTAGTAATGCAATTAAATATAATAAAGAAGGCGGTTCTATCGAGACCTATGCCGGAGAATTATCCTGTGACGGAAAGTTAGTATACTATGAATTTATCATTACAGATACCGGCGTTGGCATGAGTCGGGAATTTGTAGAAGAACATTTATTTAAGCCATTTACGCAGGAACAGTCAGATGCAAGAACACAGTATAAAGGAACCGGTCTGGGTATGTCAATCGTGCAGGGGCTGATTCAGAAAATGCATGGTTCCGTTCAGGTAGAGAGTGAGCTTGGAAAAGGGACAAAAATTACCTGTCAGATACCATTTGAGCTGGATACAGAAAGCGAAATGATAAAAGAGACAGGGGAAATATCAGATGTCACTGCAATAGAAAATCTTCATATACTTCTGGCGGAGGATAACGAGATTAATATGGAGATTGCGGAATTTTACCTGGAGGATATGAAGATTAAGGTAGATAAAGCGTGGAACGGTAAAGAAGCTGTGGAGATGTTTGCTGCTTCTGAACCTGGAACATATGATATGATCCTGATGGATATCATGATGCCGGTCATGGATGGACTGGAGGCGGCCAGATACATCCGTCAAATGGAACGGAGCGATGCGAAGAAGATTCCGATTCTGGCACTGACAGCGCAGGTGACATCAGAAAGTATCGTAGAATGCGGCAAGGCCGGAATGGACGGACATCTTACCAAACCGATCGAGGCACAGAAGCTGAAAGAGAAGATTTTTACATATTTTACATAGATTTAACCTAAATCTGCAAAGATGATCATATTTCTCTGATAATGTTTACTTGATAAAGAAAGAGGAAACACATAGGAAATGAGGAGAATGTGATGAATGAAGTATGTAAGGTAGTATTTGGACTGGCTGGCGGTCTGGCACTGTTTTTGTATGGGATGAACAGTATGAGTGATGCGCTGCAGAAGGCTGCCGGAGAGAAAATGAAGAAGATTTTGGAGTTCCTGACTAAGAATCCGATTATGGGAGTGCTGGCAGGAGCACTGGTTACAGCAGTGCTGCAGAGCAGTTCTGCAACTACAGTTATGGTGATTGGTTTTGTCAGCGCCGGACTGATGAGTCTGCCACAGGCAATTTCTGTTATTTTTGGTGCCAATATTGGTACAACAATGACTGCACAGCTTATGGCATTTAAGATTACAGACTATATATATCCGATTATTTTTGTTGGCTTTATGCTTTACTTTGCTTCTAAGAAAGAAAAGGTAAAGAATGTTGGTCTGGTTATTTTTTCTTTTGGTCTGTTGTTTGAAGGCATTGAGATCATGGGAAGTGTTATGAAGCCACTTGCAAACAGCCCGATTTTTGTAGAACTTATGGCGAAAGTATCAGATATTCCGGTGCTTGGTGTTCTGCTTGGTGCCGTGATGACGCTGGTTGTACAGAGCAGTTCAGCTACGATTGCGGTGCTGCAGAATTTTGCGTCACAGCCTGGACCGGATGGAGTGACCAGTGTGATCGGTCTGGCAGGAGCAATTCCGATTTTGTTTGGTGATAACATTGGTACAACGATCACAGCATTGTTAGCATCCATCGGACAGTCTAAGAATGCCAAGAGAACTGCGCTTGCACACAGTATTTTTAATATTACAGGAAGCATAGTATTTCTGTTCCTGATTCCGGTGCTGGCGAAGTTTGTACAGTTCATTTCGCCAAAAGGACCGGAAGTGGAGGTGATTTCCAGACAGATTGCCAATGCGCATACCACGTTTAATGTAGTCTGTACATTAGTATGGTTGCCATTGATTCCATTGATGGTGAAGATCGTGACAACGATCGTACGCGGAGATGATACGAAGAAAGTACATTCTTATGAACCACAGTATCTGGATGATAAGATGATAGGTCAGCCGATTCCGGCAATGTACATGGTTTCTAACGAGATTAACCGTATTGCAACATCTACAGAAAAGATGTTGAAGATTTTGAAAGAAATCGTATCAGGAGATAACAAGGAAGAAACAAAATCGTTGTTTAAGAAATATCACGATGCGATCAAGACGCTGCAGGATGCAATTGTGACGTACATCTCAAAGTTGTTTACCGGTGGTGCACTGACGGAAGTGCAGGCAGAGCGGGTTGCAGGATATCTTGCGATTGCCAATAACATTGATCGTATTGCAGACCGATGTGGAGATGTGGTAAATATTTATGAGCGTATCGGTACATCAGAGAAGATTTTGTCAGAACAGGCAAAAGAAGAACTGGCACAGTGTGTGACTATTGCAGAAGAATTGTTTGAACAGGCAATTACAGCGGTGGCAACAGACAATGTGGATCAGGCGGAACAGGTGATTAAGGATAAGAAGCGCATGCGCAAGGCACAGAAGAAAAGCACCAAGAAGCATCTGGAACGTTTGCAGGAGAATTTGTGTGATCCGGAGCTTACCAGAGCATATTCAGGTATCCTGCTGAATCTTGACCGTGTGGCAGATAACTGTACCGGTATTGCAGAAGAAGCATTGGACCGTGTGACTTATGTGAGATTTGATACAGAAGAAAATGCACAGCAGAATGTAATAGCAGCAAATGCATAAACAATTGACATTTAGAATAAGACTTCATATAATGATACTGGAGTTCATAAGTAATGAATGAAGATAGGGGAGCTTGTGAGACAGGCTGAGAGGAAACAGGAGTTTCGACCCTTTGACCTGATGCGGATAATGCCGCCGTAGGAATCAATATATGATTTTTTTCGGAGACACCTGCATGGGTGTCTCTTTTGGTGCGGTAAACTGTTGTGCCAAAATCGTGCTTGCACAAATTTCTATAATCGTTTAATGAAAGAAGGAAACTGTATGTTAGGAAAATACCTGAAACAAGTCAGAACGAAAGCACCGCTGATCCATAACATTACCAATTACGTTACGGTTAATGATGTGGCGAATGTGCTTCTGGCATGTGGCGGAAGCCCGATCATGTCTGACGAACCGGCAGATATTATTGATATTACTTCTATATGTAATGGGTTGAATATTAATATCGGTACGTTGAATGTGAGAACGATTGAGGCAATGTATGCTGCCGGTGAGAAATCGAATGAATTGAACCATGCAGTGCTGCTTGACCCGGTGGGTGCCGGAGCGAGTAAACTGCGGACCGATACTGCGCTTGGCTTGATTGAAAAGATCCATTTTGATGTGATCCGTGGAAATATTTCAGAGATTAAGACACTGGCACTCGGCAATGGAACAACGAAGGGCGTAGATGCTGATGTGGCAGATGCAGTTACAGATAAGAATCTGGATCAGGCAGTGGTATTTGTGAAAGACTACGCGGCTCAGAGTGGCAGTGTGATTGCAATCACCGGAGCAATCGATCTGATCAGTGACGGCAAGATCTGCTATGTAGTACACAATGGACGTCCGGAAATGGGACGGATCACAGGTACGGGATGCCAGTTGTCTGGCATGATGACGGCATTTCTGGCAGCCAATCCGGATGATATATGTGGTGCGGCGGCAGCAGCAGTGTGTACGATGGGTCTTGCAGGTGAGATTGCATATGACTATATGCAGCCGGGAGACGGTAATGCGACATATCGAAACCGGATCATTGATGCTATTTATAATATGACTCCGGAGATGCTGGAGAAAGGAGCAAAATATGAAGTTCGATAGAGAAGATCTGTTACTATATGCTGTGACAGACAGCAGATGGCTGAATGGGGAACGCCTGTATGATCAGGTGGAGAAAGCACTGAAGGGCGGTGCGACTTTTATCCAGCTTCGTGAAAAAGAACTGGATCAGGAACATTTTTTTGAAGAAGCAGTAGAAATCAAAGAACTGTGTGCCAGATATCACGTCCCGTTTGTAATCAATGATAATGTAGAGATCGCACTGAAAATGGATGCAGATGGTGTGCATGTGGGACAGGATGACATGGAAGCCGGAGATGTAAGAGCGAAACTTGGCTCAGATAAGATTATCGGGGTGTCTGCGCATACCGTAGAGGAGGCACTTCTTGCTGAGGAACGTGGAGCTGATTATCTGGGAGTAGGAGCTGTATTTCCGACCGGGTCGAAGACGGATGTAGATGTATTGGACGGAGGGATGATCCGCGAGATCACAGAGGCGGTACATATTCCGGTCATTGCCATTGGCGGGATTGGTAAAGATAATGTAGAAAAACTTGCCGGAAATGGGCTGGACGGTGTGGCTGTGATCAGTGCCATTTTTGCGCAGAAAGATATTACTGAGGCTACGAGGGAATTGAAGGAAGCGGTATTCAGGATGGTGAATGCATGATCCGCGGGGCAATCTTTGACGTAGATGGAACGCTTTTGGATTCTATGGGAATCTGGGAAGTGGCAGGTGTCCGGTATCTGGAGAATATTCAGGTAGAACCGGAACCGGGACTGAGTAAGATTCTGTATCCGATGACGATAGAAGAGGGCGTGGCATATACGAAAGAGCATTATAATTTACCACAGTCCGCAGAAGAGATCACACAGGGGCTTCTGATGGTAGTCAGAGACTTCTATTACAAAGAAGTACAGGCGAAAAAAGATGCGATAAAGTTTCTTGAGAAACTATATACGAATAAAATTCCTATGATAATTGCTACGGCGGGTCATAAGGAATATGCAGAGGCAGCATTGAAGCGACTTGGCATGGACCATTATTTTCAGGAAATCCTGACCTGCTCTGAACTTGGCAGGGGTAAGCATGAGCCGGAGATTTATCTGCAGTGTGCATCTGTACTGGGCAGAAAGCCGGAAGAAATAATGGTATTTGAGGATGCCGGATATGCGATTGAGACTGCAAAGAATGCAGGTTTTATTACGGTTGGTATCCGGGATATGAGCAATGGAGATGACTGGCAACAGATCCGGGAAACGGCAGATTATGTGTTGGAAGACTGGTCTGAGGCAGGAAAACTGCCGCTATAAGACGATATAGTTACGGGAGTAATCCGACGGCTGATTGGGGGCACCACCTTCAGTCGTCCCGCAGTAAGCGGAAAAATTAATGCATAGATAGATACAGAAGAAAGGAAGAATGAGGTATGAGAACAGCATTAACAATCGCTGGAAGTGATTCCAGTGGAGGCGCCGGAATTCAGGCAGATATTAAGACAATGATCAGCAATGGCGTATACGCTATGAGTGCGATCACAGCTCTGACTGCACAGAATACAACCGGAGTCACAGGTATTATGGAAGTAACGCCAGAATTTCTGGAAGATCAGATGGATAATATATTTACCGATATTTATCCGAATGCAGTGAAGATTGGTATGGTATCTTCGGATGCATTGATCAATAAGATTGCAGATAAGCTGGAAGAATATAAAGCAAAGAACATCGTAGTAGATCCGGTTATGGTAGCTACCAGTGGAGCAAAACTGATCTGTGATGAAGCAGTTGATGCATTGAAAAAGCGCTTGCTTCCGATTGCAACCGTGTTGACTCCGAATATTCCGGAGGCAGAAGTGTTGTCTGGTATGGAGATCCATACAGAAGAAGATATGATCAAGGCAGCAGAGAAGATTGGAACAGAATATCACTGTGCAGTACTCTGCAAAGGAGGACATCAGTTAAACGATGCCAATGACCTGCTGTGGAGAGATGGCGAATATAAATGGTTCTACGGAGAGCGTATTGATAATCCGAATACGCATGGAACCGGCTGTACACTGTCCAGCGCGATTGCATCGAATCTGGCAAAAGGATATGATCTGGATACTTCAGTAGAGCGTGCAAAGAAATACATTTCCGGTGCGCTGGCAGCAATGCTTGATCTGGGTAAAGGCAGTGGTCCGATGAATCACGGATTTGCAATTAAAAATGAATATACGGAATGTGCAAAGGAGGAAGCCTAAGATGAAGGAAAAGAGAACCTCAATCTTTGAGAATGGTCTGATCTGGTTTGGCGCAGGCGTATCGCTGGCAGAGATCCTTACCGGTACAGCATTTGCACCGCTTGGATTCCAGAAAGGTATTCTGGCAATCATTATCGGTCACATTATCGGATGTACCATGTTATTCCTGGCAGGTGTGATCGGCGGTAAGACCAGAAGAAGTGCAATGGAAACGGTTAAAATGAGTTTTGGACAGAACGGCGGAGTACTCTTTTCTTTTTTAAATGTCCTTCAGCTGGTTGGCTGGACGGCGATCATGATCTATGATGGTGCGTTGGCAGCAGATGGCGTATTGAATACCGGAAGATGGGTGTGGTGTCTGGTAATCGGAGCATTGATCATTGTGTGGATTCTGGTAGGGATTACCAATCTTGGCAAGATCAATACCATTGCAATGGCAGCTTTGTTTATCCTGACACTGGTACTTTGCAAGGTAATCTTCTTCAGTGGAGCGGCAGGAAATGTGGATACAAGTGAGGCAATGTCCTTTGGCGCAGCTGTAGAGCTGGCGGTAGCGATGCCGTTATCATGGCTTCCGCTGATCAGTGACTATACAAGAGAAGCAGAGGAGCCAGTGAAAGCAACAGCAGTCAGTGCTGTTGTTTATGGCATCATCAGCTGCTGGATGTACGTGATCGGTATGGGTGCGGCGATTTACACCGGAGAGTATGATATTGCTCAGATCATGGTGAAAGCAGGACTTGGAATCGCAGGACTGTTGATCATTGTATTTTCAACAGTAACTACCACATTCCTGGATGCGTATTCCGCAGGCATTTCTGCTGAATCTGTATTTTCCAAACTGAATGGAAAATATGCAGCCGTAGCAGTGACCGTGATCGGTACTGTTGGGGCGATCGTATATCCGATGGATAATATTACGGATTTCCTGTATCTGATCGGTTCTGTATTTGCACCGATGATCGCAATCCAGATCGCAGACTTCTTTATCCTGAAACGTGCAGACAGTCTGTCAGATACGATTGATGTGACGAACATTGTGATCTGGATTGTAGGATTTGTATTATATCGATACTTAATGGGTGTGGATATTCCGGTAGGAAATACACTTCCGGATATGGCAGTGACCATTGTGATCTGTGTCATTATCCGGAAATGCATGGGAAGCAAGAAAGCTTAATCGGCATTCAGTGCTGCCTGCATGTCATCTGGGAGAGGAGCGGTGAAAGACATTATTTCTCCAGTGATCGGATGACAAAATGAAAGTTTATGAGAATGAAGAGCCTGACGACCAATGTGGCGCATGTCCGGATTGTAGAGATAATCTCCGATCAGTGGATATCCCAGATGCTTCATATGAATGCGGATCTGGTGTGTGCGTCCGGTCTCAAGCTTCAATGCGACCAGACTGTAATGTCTGGTCGTTTTTACAACATGATAATGGGTGATAGCGGTTTCGCCGTTATCCCAGTCCACCATACGCTCGATGATGGTGCCGGGTTTTCTGCCGAGTGGGGCAGAGATGGTGCCAGCTTCGGGCGTTACGTGTCCAGAGGCAATGGCAAGGTATTCCCTGTGGACTTCCCTGCGTCCGGTCATCGAAGAGAGAATTCCGGCACTGACCAGATGTTTTGCCACGACAGTAAGTCCTGAGGTATCCCGATCTAGTCTGTTACAGCACCGGAAGATAAATGGCTTGTCCTGCTCTTGGTAGTACCACGCCAGTGCATTGGCCATTGTATTATAGTAATTATTCAGGGAAGGATGGATTGGCATGCCGGCCGGTTTGTTCAGGACAATGATATCTTCGTCTTCATAGACAATATCTAAAGGTAATTCTACCGGTGGGATTTTGTCAGAGCATTTGGTCTCACTGATGCGGACACTTAAACTGTCCCCTTCGGCAAGTTCCTGCCGCATATAATAATGGACGCCATTCACCAGAATGCTTTCTGGCATATGCTTAATGGAAGAGATATTCTGGGAAGAATATCCCTTACGTTTCAAAAACTGTTCCACGCGGAGTCCGGCGGCAGTCTTATCTATCTGATAATTTATCGTTCGATTCATTGCATTTCCTCCTAAATTCCGATAAACTAATCATAGCACATTTGAAAAGCTTTGGAAAACAGGAGAAAAGCATGGAATCCTTAAGTACACTTTGTTATATTGAAAATGATGGAAAATATCTGATGCTTCACCGCAATGTGAAGGAGAACGATGTCAATGAAGGTAAGTGGATCGGCGTAGGCGGTCATTTTGAAGCGGATGAGAGTCCGGAGGAATGCCTGCTCAGGGAAGTAAAAGAAGAGACCGGGTATACACTGACATCTTATCGGTTCCGGGGCATCGTGACCTTTGTATCAGGAAGCGGTGTGACGGAATATATGTCGTTGTTTACGGCCGATGGATTTAAAGGCGAAGAGATTCCGTGTGATGAGGGAGATCTGGAATGGGTAGAGATCGACCGGATCGGAGAATTGAATCTATGGGAAGGTGATCGCATTTTTCTGAGACTTCTAGTGGAAAGGGAGTCATTTTTCTCGCTGAAGCTGGTCTATGATGGACACGACCGATTAGTCAGTGCGGCTCTGGACGGGAAACCGATGGAGTTATAAGAAAGATATAGAAGGAGATAAGAACATGAAAGATGGAGTAATTGCAGTTGTTGCAGGAAAAGAGATTAAACAGGAAGAATTTGATTTATTTGTAGAGAATCTGCCGCAGGACAGAAAGGCATATCTGCAGTACCCGGGATTCAAGGAGAGACTGCTGGATCAGTATCTGGCGTTGTATACCTTTTCGGCAGATGCAGTTGAGCAGGGTCTGGATAAGACTGAGGAATTTGCACGTATTCTGGAGAATACCAGACGTGATATTCTGGCACAGCTTGCTATGCGCGAGGCAGTGAAAAATGTAAAGGTGACGGAAGAGGAAGCCAAAGAGTATTACGAGGCGAATCCGAATAAATTTAAGAAAGAAGAGACTGTGCAGGCGAAGCATATTCTGGTAGAGGATGAGGATAAATGCACTGACATCCTGAACCGTATCGTAAGTGGAGAGATCTCTTTTGAGGAAGCAGCAAAGCAGCATTCTACCTGTCCATCCGGACAGCAGGGGGGAGACCTTGGAGAATTCGGGCATGGTCAGATGGTCAAAGAGTTTGATGAGGCAGCATTTGCAGCAGAACCAGGCAAGGTTGTAGGACCGGTAAAGACACAGTTTGGATATCACCTGATCCGTGTGGAGAAGAAAAATGAGGCTGAGGTACAGCCATTTGAAGCTGTGAAAGCAACAATAGTGAACACACTTTTCCAGAAGAAACAGAATGACGCATATGAAGCAAAAGAAAAAGAGTTGAAAGAAAAATATGTCGAAATGTAAGTTGACGGCAGGAATTCTGGCGCACGTGGATTCCGGTAAGACGACACTGGCAGAGAGCATACTTTTTCAGACGGGAAAGATCCGTAAGCTCGGAAGAGTCGATCATGGGGATGCCTATCTGGATAATTATGAACTGGAGCAGAGCCGTGGCATTACGATATTTTCCAAACAGGCGGAGATCATGCTGGGTGACCGTCCGGTGACACTTCTTGATACGCCGGGACATGTAGATTTTGCGGCAGAAATGGAACGTACATTACAGGTGTTGGATTATGCAATTCTGGTGGTAAATGGAGCTGATGGTGTGCAGGGACACACGGAGACTCTGTGGCGGCTGCTCGCCAGATATCAGATTCCGACCTTCATCTTTGTAAATAAGATGGATCAGGCAGGAACGGATCCGGAAAAAGTGTTGACAGAATTACAGGACAGGCTGTCAGAAGGCTGCACAGCATTTCCAGGATCAGCCGGTCTGACTGAAGGCAATGCAAGGGTAGCGGTGTCAGAGAGTGAATGGCTGGAGAGCATGGCGATGTTAGAAGAAACTGCTATGGAAGAATATCTGGAAACAGATACGCTGTCGGCAGATACGATACGACGCCTGATACGCAGCAGACGTCTGTTTCCATGTTATTTTGGTTCTGCTTTAAAACAGGAAGGAATCGAAGCTTTTCTTCAGGGACTGGAAGCGTATACGGAATCACCGGTTTATCCGAATGTGTTTGGCGCGAGAGTCTATAAGATATCCAGAGATCCGTCAGGCAACCGGTTGACACATATGAAGATTACCGGAGGCAGTCTGAAAGTAAAAGAAGCACTGTTTGCTGAAGAAACAAATGAAGAACAAAAGAAAGAAAAAGTTAACCAGATTCGTATTTATTCGGGAGAAAAGTACGAGCTTGTGCAGGAAGCGGAAGCTGGCACTGTCTGCGCAGTGACTGGTCTCGCATTTACCAGACCAGGCATGACACTTGGTGATGAGAAGGATGTTTCGGCACCAATGCTGGAACCGGTACTCAGCTACCGTGTGCAGTATCCACGAGAAGTGGATGCGCATACCATGCTTGGCTATCTGAAGCAGTTGGAAGAAGAAGATCCGATGCTGCGGATTGTATGGAAGGAAGAAAATGGTGAGATTGGTGTTCAACTCATGGGCGAGATCCAGATTGAGATTTTAAGAAGCCTGATCGAAGAGCGATTTGGTATTGCGGTTACATTTGATGCAGGAAGTATCGTGTATAAAGAAACAATCCGCAATACGGTAGAAGGAGTGGGGCATTATGAACCGCTTCGCCATTATTCGGAAGTACATCTGATCATGGAACCGGGTGAACCAGGCAGTGGTGTGGTGTGTGACACGGAGTGCAGTGAAGATATCCTGGATAAGAACTGGCAGAGACTGATTCTGACACATCTGTATGAGAAGCAGCACCGGGGCGTGCTGACAGGCTCTGTGATTACGGATGTTCATATTACACTGGCAGCAGGAAGAGCACATCTCAAGCATACGGAGGGCGGAGATTTCCGGCAGGCAGTATATCGTGCAGTGCGGCAGGGACTGATGCAGGCAGATAATGTGCTGCTGGAACCGTATTATTCATTTGCTATGGAGATCCCGGCAGAGAATGTGGGAAGAGCTCTGAATGACATTCAGAAGATGCATGGCGAATTTGAACCGCCGGAAACGGACGGTGATATGACAGTAATCACAGGAATGGCGCCGGTATCTGCTATGCGGGATTATCAGATGGAAGTGACGACCTATACCAGAGGCAGGGGACGGCTGTTTTGTACATTAGACGGTTATCGTCCGTGTGCAGATCAGGATACTGTGATAGAAGAAATTGGCTATGATCCGGAAGCAGATACGGAGAATCCGGCTGGTTCTGTATTCTGTTCCCATGGAGCAGGATATTATGTGCCATGGAATGAAGTGTTCTCGCATATGCATATCGAGAGTCAACTGAAAAAGCGGCAGGAGATTCAGAAGGACATGACAACTGATACGTCTTCTGCACGCCGTAAGGACCGCATGATCGGAAAGAAAGCACCGTCTTCGGCTGGCATCGGATGGAATGCCAAAGAAGAAAAAGAGCTGGAAGATATCTTTATCCGTACGTATGGCAAGATCGAGCGGAGGAATACGCCTGTCGGTCAGATGGTAGTGACAGTGGACAGTAAGCCGAAAAAGCATCGAGATGATGGAATAGAGTATCTGCTGGTAGATGGTTATAATGTAATCTTTGCCTGGGATGAGTTAAAAGAACTGGCAAAAGATAACATTGAGGCGGCGAGAAATAAACTGATGGATGTGCTGAGCAATTATCAGGGTTTCCGCAGATGTGTACTCATTCTGGTATTTGATGCCTATAAGGTAGACGGTGAGGCACTGGAAATCCAACGTTATCACAATATCCATGTGGTGTTTACCAAGGAAGCCGAGACTGCCGATCAGTATATCGAAAAAGTAGTCCATGAGATTGGAAGAAAACGACATGTGACGGTTGTGACCTCAGATGGCGTGGAGCAGGTGATCACAACCAGCCAGGGGGCACATCTGATCTCAGCCAGAGAATTTCGTGAAGAGATCGCATTTACAGAGAGGCAGATACGGGAAGAATGGGACAGACACAGAGAATCTGATCGCAACTATCTGTTTGACCATATGGATGAAAATCTGGTGCGTCATATGGAAGAAGTGAGGCTTGGCAGAAAGAATCTGAAGTGAGATATTCATTAGATCTTAAATAGGATTAATGAGATTTTTTGTGAGGATATATTGAGGAAAAACAGTGATATTTTTTCAGGTATCATGTATAATCTGATCAGGAACTTACAAACTATCTAAAAAAGAAAAGAGGATAAATATATGGCAGCAATACATGTAACAGCAGAACATTTTAAAGATGTAGTATTAAAGGCAGATAAGCCGGTATTGGTAGACTTCTGGGCACAGTGGTGCGGACCGTGTCAGAATATGGGACCGATCGTAGAAGAAATCGCAGATGAGTATCCGGATATTAGGGTGTGCAAGCTGGATATTGACAGCGCCATGGATATTGCCAGAGAATACCGCGTTATGTCTATTCCTACTTTTCTCATTTTTGAGAATGGAGAGGTTGTGAAACGTACAGTTGGAGAGCAGACAAAGCAGGAATTGTTGACTTTTGTCGGTAAATAAAATAGTTACGCTGTAATCTTTAATTGAAATATCTTCCAGAAGTGCTATAATAATTTCTGTTACATCAGAGGTCAGACAGAATGGGACAGCACATAAGTGTAGATAGAATATAGTATTTGGAGGATTTGTCATGGCAAGAACTAAGAAGACGGCTGGTAAGAATGTTGCAGCAGAGGCACAGGCAGCAGCAAGAAAGGCTGTGTCTGAAGCACAGGCAGTAGCAAGAAAGGTTGCAGCAGTTGAAAAAGCTGCTGAGACTTCAGAAAAGGCTGAGCCGGGTACAGAAGAAAAAGAAATCAAGACAGCAGCGGCAGTGAAGAATGCAGCAGCAGAAGTTAAGCCGGCAGCCAAGAAAGCGGTAAAAGAGACAAAAGCGGCAGCTAAGACAGCAGCAAAAGAGACAAAAGCAGCAGCTAAGACAGTTGTAGAAGAAACTAAAAAAGCTGCAAAGAAAGCAACTACAAGAAGAAGCAAAAAAGACATGAAGGTAAATGCTTACGTAGAATACTATGGCAAGCAGGTACATGAGAATACAATGATTGCTGATGTAAAGAAAGCATGGAAAAAGTCCGGTCACAAGATCGGTGAGATCAAGACTATGGATCTTTACATTAAACCGGAAGAAAGCAAAGTATACTATGTGATCAACGAAACAGAGAGTGGATCAGTAGAATTCTAATCGGCTCACCGGAAGATGCAGTCATGAAGGAGTAACACAAAGGAGAAGTAGTATGAGTGATATGATGACCCAGGTAAATCAGATAGTGGGCAATGGTTTGTCCTTTCTGCAGAGTACGGTTATACTGGCGGTTACGATCTGTATCGGATTGATCATCGGTCTGTTTGGATTGAAACTGGCACGTGTGTGGGCAGCATTGGTAGGACTGGTTCTGGGAGTGGCAGCAGGGGGCATCGTTTCTGTTGTGGCAGGACTGAATGGAATGGCTTCTGTGGGAGCTATGGCAGGAGGCGCAGTGATACTGGCGATTCTTGTATGTGTATTTTACAGAGTTGGTATATTTTTCTTTGTATGGCTGGCAATATTCAGCATGGGAGTATCGGCTATCAATCAGCAGGTTATACCGGTGATTGCTGTATGTGGCGTGTTAGGATTGGTTCTCGCGATCGTTACGATGAAGATGTTTGATCCATTGGTAATTATTATCACATCCATTTATGGTGGTTACATGGCAGGTAATGCAGCTGTTTCCATGTTGGGGTTAGGTAATTATCTGGCAGCAGTGATTGGAGTGCCGGTAGTGCTTATTGCAATCTGTGTGGCAGTACAGTTTATCATGCGATCCAGACAGGTTGGCAGGAAGCAGGTCAAGAAAGCCGGAGAGCACAGAGAAAAAGAATCCAGAGAAGCAGAAGTAGAGCAGGCACGAATGTTGCTTGACGATGATAATATGGATGATACAGAAGCAACCGATCTGGAAGATGACGATGATCTGGAGACAGATTACGACGATGTTCTAGACAGCGAGGACAGTCTGGATGGAGATTATGATGAGGATGAAGGATATCTTGATGATGATCTGGAATCCGGATATGATAATCTTGACTTTGATGATGATTTTAAGATCATAGAGTGATTTAAATGAAGTAGAAGGCAGTTTGCCAGTGACAGCAGAGACTGTGGCGGGCAGACTGCCTTTGTTGTATTTTGGCAGTAACGTGGTATAATAAAGAAAAAATGACAAAGGAGGCTTACACATGAAGATAGATATGCATTGTCATGTGCATGAAGGCTCGATTGACAGCCGGGTAAGCCTGGATGAATATATTACTGTTCTGAAAGAAAAAGGCTTTGATGGAATGCTGATCACGGACCACGACAGTTATCATGGTTACAGGCATTGGAAATACGAAATGAAAGGGAAAGCTCACCAGGATTTCGTAGTTTTGAAAGGCATTGAGTACGATACATTGGATGCAGGACATATGCTCTGCATTATGCCGGAGGGCGTTCGTATGAGGCTGTTAGAGTTAAAAGGTCTTCCGGTATCGATGCTGATTGAATTCGTACACAGGCATGGAGGTATCCTTGGCCCGGCGCATCCGTATGGAGCTAAATATATGAGTATGACCAATACAAAAAGGTATCGGAAGTCACAGGAATTTGTGAAAAGATTTGATTTTATAGAGGTGTTTAACGCATGCGAATCACAGGAGTCTAATGACAGTGCAGCCAGACTTGCGGCTGAATACGGGAAACCGGGAGTTGGTGGAAGTGATGCCCACAAGACAGACTGTATCGGGACAGGCTATACGATACTTCCGGAGATGGTTACCTGTGAGACGGAGCTTATTAATCTGATTCGGGAAAAGGCAGCAATTCAGGCCGGAGGTGTTCTGTATGGCAGAACTACCAAGGAGAAAATGGGAGCATTTCACAAGATACTGGCAGATCTGTTCTGGTTCTATAACCGGGGAGGAGCTATGCTGAAGTATTTCAAACGGAGAAGAAAAGATAAGATTGAGAACCCGGTGACTCCGGTAGATCCGATCGAGATCCCATATCTTAAAAAAGCAAAAAAATTCCGCTCAAAGAAATAGGTGTACGGATTATTGGACACCTTACTTGCTATATTGATTACAGGAAGTGAGGTGTTCTTTTATGAGAAAATTAGGAAAGAAATTAGTAGCAGTGGCAGGTGTGATTGCGATGCTCATGATTATTCTGGTATATGGATTTACAGAGACAAGGATACCGGGCATTGTATATCTGGCGATGTGGTGTGTGTGCGCAGCAGCAATCTGTTATGGCACCGACACACAGCTTGCCATCTGAGATAGTTGAAATAGGAGAACATTATGATGGAATATAAGAGTATGCTGCATACGCAGAGAGCGTATTTTCAAACAGGTGATACTAAGGATGTGGAGTTTCGTATCCGCCAGTTAAAGAAGCTATATCAGTGGATCACAGTACATGAACAGGAGATTATGGATGCACTTTATATGGATCTGAATAAATCAAATTTTGAAGCTTATGCTACTGAGATTGGTATAGTAAAAGAAGAGATTCGATATACATTAAAGCATCTTCGGAAATGGGCAGCACCGAAGAGAGTGCCTACACCGATCACGCAATTTCCATCGAAGTCTTTTATATATCCGGAACCGTATGGCATCGTGTTAATCATGTCACCTTGGAATTATCCGTTCCAGCTTACGATCGCACCACTTGTGGGGGCAATCTGTGCAGGTAATTGTGCAGTAGTGAAGCCATCTGCGTATTCACCACATACTACAAAGGTTATGGCAGATATGTTGAGAGAATTGTTTCAGGAGAAATATATCGCTGTAGTAGAAGGTGGCAGACAGGAGAATCAGGCACTTTTGAATGAAAAGTTTGACTATATCTTCTTTACAGGAAGTGTAAATGTTGGTAAATACGTCATGGAGAAGGCATCTGCACATCTGACACCGGTGAGTCTGGAACTTGGCGGCAAGAGTCCTTGTATTGTAGACGAGACTGCAGATCTGAAGCTGGCGGCAAAGCGTATTGTCTGGGGTAAGTTCCTGAATAGTGGGCAGACCTGTGTAGCACCAGATTATATTCTGGTACAGAACAGTGTGAAAGACAAGCTCGTTCGTTATATGGAAAAATATATCCGTAAGATGTTTGGAAAGGATCCGATGCAGAATCCGGATTATCCGAAGATGATCAATGAAAAGCATTTTAACCGTGTACTGGGGCTGACGGAGCGGGCACACATAGTATGTGGTGGTGGATCTAATGTGGACATGCTTAAGATTGAGCCGACCGTGTTGGATCAGGTGACCTGGGAGAGCCCGGTAATGCAGGAGGAGATTTTCGGACCGCTGCTTCCGGTTCTTACATTTTATGATATTGAAGAGGCGATTCAAATGGTCAATGCCAGACCGAGGCCGTTAGCATTGTATTACTTCACGAAAGATAAGCAAAGAGAAGCCATGATGCTCAAACAGGTGTCTTATGGCGGCGGCTGCATCAATGATACGATAGTACATCTGGCAACGTCCCATATGCCATTCGGCGGCGTGGGCAACAGTGGAATGGGTGGCTATCATGGAAAGGACAGCTTTGACACATTTACACATAAAAAGAGCATTATGAAGAAATCGGTACTTCTGGATATTCCAATCCGGTATGCACCGTTCAAGAACAAATTGAATATATTAAAGAAGCTGATGTAGGCCATTATGCACAGATACGGAAAGATATAAAGAAAAAGAAAGGCAGCGGGAGCAATCCCGATGCCTTTCTTGTGTTTGCGCGCCATGGGCGCGCTCTAACGGGTGAAAGTCCCGAACACACCCA
>ERZ773103.1933-NODE-1933-length-20590-cov-6.137911_pt1 | contig 20590 bp, 19 predicted proteins | sample MGYA00511118_ERZ773103 | MGnify/ENA primary metagenome ERZ773103 (study PRJEB29015, sample SAMEA2737821) | human gut metagenome | biome: human gut; feature: human-associated habitat; material: faeces | place: China | collected 2012 ... | reverse complement strand
TCAGCATCTCTCTCATACCCGGACCGCCTTTCGGTCCTTCATAACGGATAACAACAACATCTCCTTCTACAATCTTGCCGCCTTTGATTGCTGCAATTGCATCTTCCTCGCAATCAAATACACGAGCCGGTCCTTCATGAACCATCATTTCAGGTACAACTGCAGAACGTTTTACAACTGCGGAATCCGGAGCAAGGTTTCCTTTCAGTACTGCAATACCACCAGTCTGGCTGTATGGATTGTCAATCGGGCGAATAACTTCCGGATTTTTATTAACACATCCTTTGATATTCTCAGCAACGGTCTTGCCTGTTGCAGTAATGATATCTGTGTAAAGAAGTCCTTTTTTATCCAGCTCGTTCATAACTGCATATACACCGCCTGCTTCGTTCAGGTCTTCCATGTAAGTCGGACCTGCTGGTGCAAGGTGACAAAGGTTTGGCGTCTTTGCACTAAGTTCGTTTGCAATATCAAGGTTGATCTCAACACCTGCCTCATGTGCGATAGCCGGAAGATGAAGCATAGAGTTTGTAGAACATCCGAGTGCCATATCGATGGTCAGAGCATTCATAAATGCTTTCTCGTTCATGATATCTCTCGGGCGGATGTTTTTCTCAAGAAGTTCCATAACTTTCATGCCTGCATGTTTTGCAAGCTGGATTCTCTGAGAATATACTGCTGGGATCGTACCATTTCCCTGAAGTCCCATACCGATTGCCTCTGTCAGACAGTTCATGGAGTTTGCAGTATACATACCGGAACAGGAACCACAAGTCGGGCATACATTGTTCTCGTACTCTGTTACTTCCTCTTCTGTCATAGTGCCTGCTGCATAAGAACCAACAGCCTCGAACATAGAAGAAAGACTTCTCTTTTTACCATGGATATGACCTGCAAGCATCGGACCACCGCTGACAAATACAGTCGGAATATTCAGTCTTGCTGCTGCCATCAGAAGTCCCGGTACGTTTTTATCACAGTTCGGAACCATTACCAGTGCATCAAACTGATGTGCCAGCGCCATACACTCTGTAGAATCTGCAATCAGATCTCTGGTTACCAGAGAATATTTCATTCCAACATGTCCCATTGCGATACCATCGCATACAGCGATTGCCGGAAATACGACCGGAGTACCGCCAGCCATAGCAACACCGATCTTAACAGCTTCTACGATCTTATCGATGTTCATATGTCCTGGAACGATCTCATTATGTGAGCTTACGATACCTACTAACGGTCTCTCAAGTTCCTCTTTTGTAAATCCAAGTGCATTGAATAATGATCTGTGAGGTGCCTGCTGCATCCCTTTTGTTACATTATCACTTCTCATAAGCTTTCTCCTTACTCTCTTTTCATTTATCCATTCCGGTCTTATTTACTGTTTGCCGGAATCTGAAAGCGAACGTTTATATCCTCGCTTTTCTCACTTTATCAGATAATCTGTTATCAGAACCATTTTTCTGATTTTTCCATCTGCTGTCCATCGGACATCCGTCAGACAACCGTTTCCGTTCTGATTAGATTCTCTCGCAGATCAGATTGCCCATTTCTACTGTGCCGACCTGTTTTACAGAAGACTGTTTTTCTGCTTCCTGCGGCATAATATCGATGGTGCGGTATCCGTCTTTTAATACCTGTTTTACTGCTGCCTCTACCGCATCTGCCTCTTTGTCCAGATCAAAAGAATAACGAAGCATCATTGCTGCAGAAAGAATGGTTGCAATCGGGTTTGCGATCCCCTGTCCCGCAATATCCGGTGCAGAACCGCCACTTGGCTCATACAGGCCGAATTTTGTATCATTCAGACTTGCACTGGACAGCATTCCGATAGAACCGGTTACCATACTTGCTTCATCAGAAAGGATATCGCCAAACATATTTTCTGTCAGGATAACGTCAAACTGTTTCGGATCTTTTACCAGCTGCATTGCACAGTTGTCTACAAGCATATGCTCATATGTAACTTCCGGATAATCCTTTGCAACTTCCTCAACGATCTTTCTCCAGAGTCTGGAAGAATCCAGTACATTCGCTTTGTCAACGCTGGTCACTTTTTTCCGGCGTTTCATTGCGATATCAAAACCTTTGATTGCGATCCGGCGGATCTCATTTTCATTATAAGAAAGCGTATCAACAGCAGTTACCACGCCGTCCACTTCTTCTGTCTTTCTTGCGCCGAAGTAAAGTCCGCCAGTCAGTTCTCTCATGATCATCATATCAAAGCCATCGCCGATGATGTCATCTCTTAACGGGCATGCTTCCTTCAGTTCTTCATATAAATATGCCGGTCTTAAGTTTGCAAACAGGCTTAAAGATTTACGTAATTTTAAAAGGCCCGCCTCCGGTCTTAATTCCGGTGCAAGTTTATACCATGGGGAAGTAGATGTATTTCCTCCAATTGATCCCATCAGCACTGCGTCTGCAGCTTTTGCCTGCTCGATGGCATGATCAGTCAACGGAACACCGGTGGCATCAATGGAACATCCTCCCATTAAAATCTCGTCATATTCAAATTGATGACCATACACTTCGCCTACCCGATCCAATACTTTGCGGGCTTCTCTTACGATTTCCGGGCCGATTCCGTCACCGGAAATAACACCTACATGAAATGTCATATTTTTCTTCCTTCCTACTGCTTTCTCAAGCTTAATGTATATATGATAGTACATTTCTTTTGGAATTTCAACTAGTGTTTTCAAGGATACTACACCTGAAGCGATGTACAAAAAAGGTTTTTCAATGCACTCTACATTCTGAATACACTAAAAAACCTTTCACTTTTATTTCTGAACTTTAACCACCAGTTCCCCACCGTTCTTCTCTACTTCAAAGATCAGCGGATGCGTCTTTTCCCATCCCGGATCCTGATCGCATTTTTCTTTCCATTCGTAATATGCCTTTACAAAGCCTTCATGTATCTTTTCTTCCACTTCCAAACGATGTTTTACCGCTTCTTCATAGGTCTTGTAGGTACCCACATGATACCGTTTCTTTTTAAATCCGATACTGACTTTATAAGTATGATTTGAAGTTTCGTATACACCACGGAAACCACTCTTGTTATCTTTTCGATACTTGCGGTTCCGAAGCCATTCCAGACAGGTACCGTCTACTTTGTGAAGCTGCTCCGGTATATTTCCCTGTATCTCTTTTTTCAGACATCCACAGCTTTTATAATTACCATGAACCAGACAATTTACTGATATATCCACTTCATTTCCGCAATCACATCGACAGTGCCAGATTACGGAACCCTTCCTGTCTCTTTTTTCGAGAGGATACAGTGCCTTTAATCTGCCAAACTTCTGATCTGTAATATCACGAATCTGATGTTTACGCTGATATTGCTGACATCCACAGCTTTTAATCCTGCCGCTTTTCAGATCTCCCGCTGATACTGTATGAAGTTTTCCACAATCACACCTGCATACCCATCTGGTACGGTTATTCACACTCTGAATCCGATACAATGCAGTCAGGGCGCCAAATTTTCTATTCGTGAGATCCTCTGCTCGATTACCATTATGTGCGGTTGTCTTCGATATGCAGCCACAATTTGTAACTGTTCCACGTTTTAGTTGTCTTGTATTGACATCAATGCTCCCACCGCAATCACATTTGCAATGCCACATTACATATCTGTCTTTCTTTTCTGCAAGTTCTTTTTCCACTGTTAACATGCCAAAACGCATACCTTCCAAATGGCATTTCTTCATTTTTACACTCCCTGTCATGCTGATACTTACTTTTTTGTTACCATAAATAACAAAATTCTATGAAATAATATTTCCGTAAAGTTCGGATCACAGGCAGTTGATAAACATGCAAAAAACACAACCCCAAAAGCCCTTATTAAGAATTTTCCCAATAATGGCTTACCCTCAAAGGTTTACGCTCCCTTTAAACGGCAACCGGCTGTCATAGCATAATCATTATTTATGCCTTAGACCCATATGGCTTTGCGTCCCTGCTTTTCAACAGGTTTGCTAAAACTTATTTTCACTGTTTTATATTATAAGTATATTGTACATTTCTGTCAAATCTTCCTCATCTTCTTTGCCTACCCCGGCAGTTTCTTATAATTTTACGCAAAAACAGATGCCTGCTGCCTTATACGGCACTCATGCATCTGTCTTTTATCGGTTTTATGATTTTTTCCTTCACAATTCATACAGCCTCTTGCCTGTATGGCCTGCAAACACTGTTATTCAGCTGCTCCGTCGCTTGCTTTCTCGACCTGAGCGATTGCTTCACGACGCATCGGAATACGGCAGTTTTTGTTGTTACCGAACTCTACGATTACAGTGTCTTCTGTAATATCAATGATCGTTCCGTAGAAACCACTGGATGTTAATACGGTATCTCCCGGTTCCATTGTTGACATCATTTCATTTTTTCTCTGCTGTTCCTTTCTCTGCGGACGCACCATAAAGAAAAGCATGAACACTACCAGTATAACAACCCAAATGATCATTGTCATTCCACCGTTGGCAGCTGCTGCTAAAACGTACATATTGTCTCCTCCTAATACTTCTCACTTATCTTGATTATCAAATCTTTTTCTATTCTACACAAAAACGTGTCCGGCTTCAAGCTTTTTTCTATTATTTCTATAATTTTTCTGTTCACAACAGCAAAAAGTATTTCTACTCCTGCGGACCCTGTTCCATCTTGTAGATTTTTTCTTCTTTATAAGAATGGTAATTTCCGGCATCAATGGCATCCCGGATCTCTTCCATCATTGTATTATAGAAATACAGATTGTGAAGCACACACAGGCGCATGCCAAGCATCTCTTTGGCTTTCAGAAGATGACGGATATAGGCTCTGCTGTAAGTACGGCATGCCGGACACTGGCAGCCTTCCTCGATAGGGCGCATATCTTTTTCAAACTTCTGGTTGAACAGATTCAGTTTTCCAAAGTTTGTATACACATGTCCGTGACGGCCATTTCGACTCGGATATACACAGTCGAAGAAATCCACGCCTCGTTCAACCGCTTCCAGAATATTTGCCGGGGTTCCTACGCCCATAAGATAGGTCGGTTTCTCTTTCGGCAGATATGGAACGGTTGCTTCCAGCACATGGTACATCTGCTCGTGGCTTTCTCCTACCGCAAGTCCTCCGATGGCATAGCCATCCAAATCCAGTTCACTGATGCGTTTTGCATGATCGATACGGATATCATCATAAATGGCGCCCTGATTGATGCCAAACAGCATCTGTTGCTTGTTAATCGTATCTTCCAAACCATTCAGACGATCCATTTCTTTTTTACAGCGTTCCAACCAACGATAGGTACGGTCAACCGAATTCTGTACATAGGTACGGTCTGCAACTGCTGACGGACACTCGTCAAACGCCATTGCAATGGTCGAAGCCAGATTAGACTGAATCTGCATGCTCTCTTCCGGTCCCATGAATATCTTACGGCCATCTACATGGGAATTAAAATACACACCTTCTTCTTTGATCTTACGCAGACCTGCCAGAGAAAACACCTGAAATCCGCCGGAATCTGTAAGGATCGGTTTGTCCCAGACCATAAATTTATGCAGTCCGCCAAGCTCTTTAATCAGCTTGTCTCCCGGACGTACATGAAGATGATAGGTATTGGAAAGTTCGATCTGCGTCTTAATCTGCTGCAGATCAGTGGTCGCTACTGCACCTTTGATCGCCGCAGCAGTTCCGACATTCATAAATACGGGGGTCTGCACAACGCCATGCACAGTGGTAAACTCTGCATGCTTTGCCATCCCATCCTGTTTTAAAATTTTATACATATGTCATTCCTCTTTTTCTTTATCCTTCTTGCCCATATAGTTCCAAAATAAAATCTTAGTATCATTGACTCTCTTGCGTTCATTCTATTATTAACAAGATCCGTTTATAATCAGCATTCGACGTTCGCCAATCATGCGAGCATGTTGGCTCACTTGCACTCATTCTATCATGAATATTTTTATCCAGAACACGGCTCCATAATCTGCAATGCTTTGCACAACTTATCATATTTTATCAAAACAACCGGAAAATGTATAGGGAAAGTTGCAAAATAAAATCGAATACGCTATACTTAATCATTATACTTTCAAACAGCAAAGCGTTGACGCATCAACGCTTACAAAATACAAAATGATTTTTCAGGAGGCATACTATGGCCGGTTCATCCTATGGCACAATATTCAAGATCACTACCTGGGGCGAGTCCCACGGAAAAGGACTGGGCGTCGTCGTGGACGGCTGTCCGGCAGGAATCCCACTCACAGAAGATTATATCCAGAGTTTTCTGGACAGACGTAAACCGGGAAAAAACAAATTCAGCACCCCTCGGAAGGAAAACGATCGTGTAGAAATTCTTTCCGGTGTTTTTGATGGACTTACTACTGGAACCCCCATTTCCATGATCGTCCGAAATGAGAATCAGAAATCCGGCGACTACAATGAGATTGCATCTTATTATCGTCCAGGTCATGCGGATTATACTTTCGATGCAAAATATGGTTTCCGGGATTACCGAGGCGGCGGCCGCTCTTCCGGTCGTGAAACCATCGGTCGTGTTGCAGGAGGCGCCGTGGCAATGGCAATGCTTCATGCACTGAACATTCAGATCCATGCCTACACAAAGTCCATTGGACCGATCAGCTACGATCCTGATGCATTCAACTGGGAAGAAATCCAGAACAACGCTTTATGCATGCCGGATGCTGCTGCCGCCAAACAGGCACAACAATATCTGGAACATTGTATGGAAGAAAAAAATTCTTCCGGCGGCACCGTAGAATGCATCATTACGGGAGTTCCCGCAGGACTTGGCGATCCGGTATTTGAAAAACTGGACGCAAACCTCGCCAAAGCAATCTTCTCCATCGGTGCAGTCAAAGGTTTTGAGATTGGCGATGGTTTTGAAGTTGCCACTGCTACAGGTCTTACAAACAACGATGCTTTCTGCTGCGATACAAAAGGCAACATTTTCAAAGAGACGAATCATGCTGGCGGCATCCTTGGCGGCATCAGCGATGGAAGCCCTATTGTTTTCCGCGCAGCCATCAAGCCGACCCCTTCTATCGCTGCACCGCAGCATACCGTAAAACGTGACGGTACTCCGATCACGATTGAGATCAAAGGACGTCATGATCCAATCATCGTCCCACGGGCAGTCGTTGTCGTAGAATCCATGGCAGCGCTGACGATTGCAGATGCTGCTCTGCTAAACCTCGGTGCAAAACAGGAATCTGTGGAACAATTGTTTCAAAAACACGAACTATAATAAAGAAAAAACATCTTATCCTGAAAGATACTCTCTTTTCAGAATAAGATGTTTTTTCTTTATAGCCTCCTACAGTTCATGAATAAAGATAGCATTCGGTCGTTCGATCTTGATCGGCTTGGAATCCATCAGGAAATATTTCTTATCATAATTCATACGGAAAATACAAATCTCATTTCCACCGTTGTTCAGTGCGATAAAATGCTCATTATCTGGCATAACAGCCACGGTCTTCGGATAATCTCCTCCCAGACTGTTCTCGCAGTTCTTCGTAAGAAGTCCGGTCTCTTTATCCACATCATAGATCATCGCTGTATTGATCCCTGCATTTGTCACAAACAAATGTTTTCCATCCGGAGAAAATTCAATACCGGAAGCAGCATATGGTATACTTTCTGTAGTATCCGAAGTTCCAATGATCTGAACCAGTTCCATACCTTTTGCCATACATTTATCTGTTTTGTAATGATATACATAGATATTGTTATCTCCTTCACAGAGAACATAGACACAATACAGTTCTCTGCGGAAACGGATCATACGTGGTGCGCTGTCAATATGTCCGCGGATAATGTTAAACAGTTTCAGTTTTCCATTTTCATAATCCACTTCATATACTTTTACATGATCCAGACCACTGTCTACTGCACAGAGATATTTCTGATCCACGGTCAGTTTTACACATGTTACATGAGGAATAAAATTATGATCCGCATTGCTGCAACCAATGCCTTCATGGAAAATACCATCTGCGATCTCCCCAACCGTTCCGTCTTCATTCAAATGCATCATCGTCACTCTGCCGTCATGATAACCGCCGACAAAAAGATAACGGTTCTGATCATCTACATCCAGATAGCAGCCTCTCATACCGCCGATCCACGCACTGTTCATCGGCTCCAGATCTCCATCCGGAAGGATTTTAAAAGACTGTACCCCTTCATCTGCGATCGAATACAGAAATCTTCCGTCTGCGGACACGATTAAATCAGATGGGTTATTGATAGGAACTACTTTACGTTCTGTCATCGACCATTTTTCAGAATCAATGTCAAAGATATGGATTCCGATACTGTTGTGTCTCGTATAAGTTCCTACATATGCAACGTATTTTCCACTGGCCATGGTTATTCCTCCTCTTTTCTGCGCAAGATATCGTACTGTTCCAATGTATGTCCAAGATCAATATAAAGCACCTGTTTCGGGTGGGGCGCTGATTCCATTGCCTCGCCTTCTTCGTTCAGAATCTTCTGTACTGTCACTTCAATATTCTGTCCGTCAGGCTTCATAACCTCTATCACTTCGCCTACTGAAAATTTATTTCGCTGTTCAATCCGATAAAGTCCGTCTGCATTCTGTTCTCCGACGATACCCAGATATGTGTATTCTTTCACATATGTATTACTGTCATAAATCTGCGCGTCTTCATCCGGTTTTCCAAAGAAAAATCCCGTTGTAAACTGACGATATGTGCAGTTGGATATCTGATCCAGATACCACGGCATATTTTTCTTATACAATTCCGGATCTTCCATATAGTCATCCAGCGCTTTCCGATATGTTCTCGCAACGGTAGCTACATAGAGTGCCGTTTTCATCCTGCCCTCGATCTTATAGCTGTCCACACCGGTGTCAAACATTTCCGGAATATGCTCGATCATGCACAGATCTTTGGAATTGAAAATAAAAGTTCCCCTTTCATTTTCGTACACCGGCATATATTCTCCCGGTCTTGTTTCTTCCACGATGGAATATTTCCATCTGCACGGATGTGTACATGCTCCGTGGTTCGCATCTCTTCCGGTAAAATAATTGCTCAACAGACATCTGCCGGAATAAGAGATACACATTGCGCCGTGAATAAAGGTCTCCATCTCAAGATCATCCGGAATATTCTCACGAATCTGTTTTAATTCCACCAGCGAAAGTTCTCTGGCAGTTACCACTCTGCGGGCGCCCTGCTGATACCAGAAGTTGAACGTCGCATAGTTGGTGTTATTCGCCTGAGTGCTGACATGGATATCAATCTCCGGGCAGACTTCTCTTGCAATCATAAATACACCCGGATCTGAAATGATCAGCGCATCCGGACCTACTTCTTTTAATTCTTCAAAATATCCGCGTACACCTTCCAGATCAGCATTATGTGCCAGAATATTTGCTGTGATGTAAACTTTTACATTATGTGCATGGGCAAATGCGATTCCCTCACGGATATCATCCATAGAAAAGTTTTTCGCCTTTGCACGAAGTCCAAATGCTTCTCCACCGATATATACGGCATCTGCGCCAAATATAACAGCAACCTTCAATACTTCCAGGCTGCTGGCCGGTACTAACAGCTCCGGTCGTTTCATTTTATTTTCCTCCATCCTGCCTTATGCGCTATCTCGTTTTACCGAGAATCACATCCGGCTAATCCGTCTATATAAGTCCCTTTCCATCATCTTTCACTGATGGTATAAATAATTTTGAAACTATTTTTATATAAATGCCCTTTCCGCTGCTTTTGAGCGCTAAGGCAAATCAAAAAATATCTGTTTTAAATATTATCTGTTCTGTCTAAGAAATTCTTTCCCCAGCTTAACGCTGACAGTTACCCCATCTCCAAAGGGAAGTACGCTGGTACGAAGTTCCTCATGATGTGTCAGCTGATACAGATAATCCCGCATCCGTTTGTGGATCGTACGGTTTCGTCTGGTCACTGCAAACCTTGATTCAATGATATCTCCATCCTGAAGTACATTATCAGATACCAGTATGCCGCCCGTCTTCAGGAGTCGGAGCACATCATCCATAAAATGGATATACTGCCCTTTCGCCGCATCCATAAAGATCATGTCATAGGGTTCTGTCAGTTCTTTCAACCGAACCGCCGCATCTCCTTCTAAAAGTGTGATCTGCTGTGTTCTGTCTGCCCGCTCAAAATTTTTCCGGGCAACAGGAATCCGTTTTTCATAATTTTCTATCGTTGTGATCTCACAAGGTACAGGATTATATTCCGCCATGAAAAGTGCGGAAAATCCTACTGCCGTTCCCACTTCCAGTATCCGGTTTGGACATTTTACCGCCAGAAGCCATTTTAAAAATGTCTGCATCTCCTTTCGGATGATCGGCACATAGGTCTGTAATGCTTCCTGCTCGATCTCCTCCAGAAGCGGTGTATTGCCTGTATCAAGAGAATTAATATATGTTACAAATCTTTCATCTACGATCATACTGTCTTCACTCTCATCCATTCCTCAATACTTGCTCGACATCAAGACTTTCTATGATCTCCCAATTGACTTTTCTAAGAAGCCGAAAAAAAGAATTCTCCGCCTCCAGATAAGTTTCCACTATCGGATCATTGCGATAACTGCTGTATCGCTGTTCCAGCTTGTCAATTTCGTTATAAAGATCAATGTTTTCGGTACTGTTCTGCAGTTCATAATTTCTCATTCGAAATTCCTGCAATGCCTGCATCTTTTCCGGATACTGCCGAATCTCTTTCCGACAGTTCTGGTAATTTTGATATATGATACTGTTTTTTATCGTATCTACAAGCTGTTTCGTGCTTTCTTCTACTGCTGACATATATCTTCCTCTCACAACTTCGTTTCTACCACTTCAAAATTCTGTCCAGCTGAACAAATTCAACTTCAGACAGTCTTCCTAATGTTTTCTCTGTCTGCTTGAACGGATAGCGCCTCGCCTTTTATGATAAACACATCTTATATTTCCATGATAACTGGCAGAATCATCGGACGTCTCTTTGTCTTCTTCCATACATAATCGCCGAGGGAATCTTTGATTTCAGATTTAATCTTGCCCCAGTCTGTAATGCCCTTGTCTGCGATAGCTGACACTGTGCCGTTCAACACGCGCTGTGCTTCATCCATCAGACTCTCAGAGCCACGGACATAGACAAATCCACGTGATACAATATCCGGTCCGGCAAGAATCTGTCCGCTTCCGGATTCCAAGGTAAGTACAACGATAATAATACCATCCTCTGCCAGATGTTGTCTGTCGCGCATTACAATATTTCCAACATCTCCGACGCCAAGACCATCGACAAATACAGATCCAACCTGCACTTTATCTACCACATCTGCGCCTTCATCATCCAATTCCAGTACATCTCCGGAAGAAAGCATAAGAATATTCTCTTTCGGGATACCAAGCTCTTCTGCAACTCCGGCCTGGGCGATACGGTGTTTGTATTCTCCATGGATCGGGATGGCATATTTCGGGCGAACCAGAGAATAGATCAGTTTCATCTCTTCCTGGCAGGCATGACCGGATACATGGGTATCGTGGAAAATAACCTCTGCGCCCTGAATATACAGGTCATTGATAACTCTGGAAACAGCTTTTTCATTTCCCGGAATAGGATTGGAACTGAATACGATCAGGTCATTTGGCATGATCTTAATCTTACGGTGCATGCCGCTTGCCATACGGGACAGTGCTGCCAGCGGCTCTCCCTGGCTTCCTGTTGTAATCAGAACCGTTTTCTCCGGCGGATAATTTTTCAACTGTTCGATCTCGATCAGTGTATTATCCGGAATCTGTAAATAGCCAAGTTCAGACGCAGTGGAAATGATATTGACCATGCTTCGTCCTTCTACGACTACTTTCCTGCCATAATGGTATGCGGTATTGATAATCTGTTGTACACGGTCTACATTGGATGCAAAGGTCGCTACCAGAATACGGTTGTTCGGATGTTCACGGAAGATCGTATCAAAGGTTTTGCCAACAGTACGCTCAGACTGGGTAAATCCCGGACGTTCTGCATTGGTACTGTCACACATCAGAGCCAGTACGCCTTTTTTCCCAATCTCACCAAAACGCTGCAGGTCAATGGCATCTCCGTATACCGGTGTGTAATCTACTTTAAAATCTCCGGTATGGACAACGATTCCTGCGCCGGAATAGATTGCCAGAGCTGCCGCATCCTGAATACTGTGGTTTGTCCTAATAAACTCTACACGGAAGCAGCCAAGATTGATATGCTGACCGTATTTTACGACTTTTCGTTTTACTTTAGAAAGCATGTTATGCTCTTTTAATTTGTGCTCAATAATGCCATTTGTAAGTTTGGTAGAATAAATTGGCACATTGATTTCTCTTAACACATACGGAAGGGCTCCGATATGGTCCTCATGTCCGTGTGTGATAAAGAATCCTTTTACTTTCTCGATATTATCCTTTAAATATGTGATATCCGGGATTACAAGATCAATTCCCAGCATGTCATCTTCCGGGAATGATAATCCGCAATCCACGACAATAATACTGTCTTCGTATTCAAAGGCAGTAATGTTCATTCCGATGGCTTCCAGTCCACCAAGCGGAATGATCCGTAACTTCGATTTTTTTGTATTGCTCAAAAAAGCACCTCCATCATTATATTTTCGCTCATTTTTTATTTTTCAATGCCTACATCTTCCAGCATTTCTTCAAATACCCGTGCAATGGCATCAAATTCCACATCATCTTCTACAAATTCATAGATCAGATCATTCTCTTCCGTGCGGATCTCTTTCAAAATCCATGCTTCTGAGTCTTCCGTCTCCTCTTCTGTGGCCAAAAGATAGTTCGCACCGTTGATGCATGTCTGTTCCAGAATATAAAGTTCGATTTCTTCTCCTGTATCCGGAGCATTTAATGTTATTGTTTCCATCTTATCCTCTTTACTGTTTCTGATTGCTTAAAAAGTCCAGATATCCTTGCAAAATAAAAACAGCTGCCAGTTTATCGACATAATTTTTCCTGTCTTCCCGGCGAATGCTGCCTTCCATCATTGCGCGGTCCGCTGCTACCGTTGTAAGTCTTTCATCCCAGAGAACTACCTCCAAACCGGTACGTTTCTCCAGCATTTCCTTAAACTCCTGTGTCTTCTCGCAGCGATCCCCTTCTGTATTGTTCATATTTTTCGGGAATCCCAGAACAATTTTTTCTACCTCGTACTCATTTTTCAACTCTTCAATTCGTGCCAGCGTCTGGCGCAGCTTTGACGGAGATTTTCTCCGTATGATCTCGATTCCCTGGGCAGTCAGAAGCAGAGCGTCGCTGATAGCGACCCCCACTGTCTTTGACCCAAAATCCAGGCCCATTATTCGCATAGTAATCCTCTCTATTCCCAGGAATGATTCTTAATATAATATTTTAACACTTCTTCTACAAGTTCGTCCCGTTCAATCTTCATAACAAGATTTCTCGCATTTTTATGGCTTGTAATGTATGTCGGATCGCCGGACATAATATATCCCACAATCTGATTTACCGGATTATATCCTTTTTCTGCCATTGCTCTGTAGATCACTTCTAACACGTCACTGATCTTAAGTTCCGGCTCCTTCTGTACTTTAAAATATTGTGTGTGACTCATGTCCTGCATATTAACAACCTCATTTGCTTTCTTTTTGAACCATTCATGATCCGTTCAAACTATCTCTATCACATAAGTTTAATATAAAACCTCTGAAAATTCAACCTCCATTATCTGATTTTCCAGACAGGCATCATCCGCCGGTTTATATACCTTCACATACTCCGGTGTAAATCCCTCGTAATAAAGTTTTCCATCCCGCTCTACTTTACGTTCAAACAAAACCGGCACTTTTTTCCCTTCGTACCACTGCATATATTCCTGTTTCAGATTCTCTGCCAGTGTGATCAGACGGGTACTTCTGTCATTTTTCACAGACTCCTGCACCTGATCTTTCATGGCTGCTGCTACAGTTCCTTCCCGTTTGGAATATTTGAATACATGAATCTCATAAAAACGAATCTGTTCCACAAATTCACAGGTCTTTGCAAATTCCTCTTCGGTCTCTCCCGGAAATCCTACAATAATATCCGTTGTAATCGCCGGATGTTCAAAATATTTTCTGAGGATTTTGCATTTCTCTTCATATTCTGCCGAATCATATTTTCGGTTCATCCGCTTCAGTACAGTGTCACATCCGCTCTGTAAAGACAGATGGAAATGCGGGCATACCTTCGGCAATCGGCTAAGTGCTTCTGCAAATGCATCTGTCACGATGCCAGGTTCCAAAGAGCCAAGACGTATCCGCTGAATGCCTGTAATTTTGTGAAGCTCTTCAATCAGTTCCAGAAGTGTCTCACCATGATCCACACCAAAAGAACTCAGATGGATACCTGTAAGCACGATTTCCTGATATCCGCCAGCCGCCAGCGCTTCTGCCTCTTTGCGGACATCTGCAATCTGCTTGCTGCGGACACGGCCTCTGGCATACGGAATGATGCAATAGCTGCAGAACTGGTTACAGCCATCCTGTACTTTCAGGAATGCCCTTGTATGTTCTGCGGCACGGCTGACATTCAGATTTTCATATTCCTGCACGCCCTGATTGATATCGATACAGGTATCTGTAACCCGATGTTCAGTCTCATATTCCTGAATAATGCGCAGCAGATCCTGCTTCCGGTTATTCCCGATCAGGATATCCACTGCCACATCTTCTTTTAATTTTTCATAGGCAGTCTGTACATAACAGCCGGTTCCGATGACGATGCTATCCGGATTCAAATGCTTTGCGCGATGCAGCATCTGACGAGATTTCCGATCAGCGATATTCGTTACAGAACAGGTATTGATAATATACACATCTGCTTTTTCTGAAAAAGGGACAATCTCGTAACCTGCATCCTCAAGCATCTGCTGCATAGCTTCTGTCTCGTAAGAGTTTACCTTACATCCAAGATTGTGTAATGCTGCTTTTTTCATAATCTATACCTCAATGTTATTGTTGCTTCCTAAATAATATCGTATAAAAAACACATCTTCCATTTTTATATTTCTTTTACTACTTCATACAGAAGTTTTTACATTCTGTGTTTTTTATAAAATACAACGTCCATTTTACCATTTCTTTCCCCTGCTAATTCCCGTTCTTCACGCATATCTTACTTGACTTTTGCCATGCAAAAAGTTACTATAATTACAGGAGTGGTCATCCAAAAGTGAATGGATCTTACCACTGGGAATCAGGGAGTAACATGGAATATTTACCCCTTGAAATATCTAATCAAAAAGGAGTGTTCTACATGAAAACAGTAAAAATTTCTTTAAATTCCATCGATAAAGTGAAAAGTTTTGTAAATACCATTTCACAGTACTCATTCGACTTTGATCTGATTTCCGGAAGATACGTTATCGATGCAAAATCTATCATGGGTATTTTCAGTCTGGATCTTTCCAAACCGATCGATCTTGCTATCCATGCAGAAGAAGACGTTGACAAAGTGCTCGAAACTTTAAAACCTTATATTGTTGAATAATTACGATTATTTTTTTGAAAGGCACTGCTGTTGCAGTGCCTTTTCTTTTTATGCTTCTACTTCGATAATCTCAGTCGTCTCAATGGCAGTTTTTACCATTTCATCAATTTTTTCCTGCAGATTCAGCTCCGAACGTTTGATGATGTTCAGATTCGGTTTTGTAACCGGATGTTTTGCCACAAAGATCGTGCAGCAGTCCTCGTATGGAAGGATGGATGTCTCGTAAGTATTGATTTTCTCAGACACTGCAATGATCTCGTTTTTATCAAATCCGATCAGTGGGCGGTATACCGGAAGGGTACATACTTCATTGGTCGCTGCCAGAGACTGCATCGTCTGACTTGCTACCTGTCCGATACTCTCTCCCGTGATCAGCCCCAGACAGTTGTCTTCTTTTGCAAAATGCTCTGCGATCTTCATCATATAACGGCGCATAATGATCGTAAGCTCATCATGCGGACACTGCTCATAAATGTACAGCTGAATCTCTGTAAAGTTGACCACATGCAGACGGATCGGTCCGCTGTAACGGGCAACCAGTTTTGCCAGATCTACGACTTTCTGTTTTGCGCGCTCACTGGTATATGGCGGTGCATGGAAATATACCGCTTCAATGGTAACACCGCGCTTTGCGATCATATAACCAGCTACCGGGCTGTCGATACCGCCGGATAACAACAGCATTGCTTTTCCGTTTGTTCCTACCGGCATTCCTCCCGGACCCGGAATGATCTCTGAATAAATATTGATCTTTGTACGGATCTCAATGTTCAGCATAATGTCCGGATTGTGAACGTCTACTTTCATTTCCGGATATGCATCCAGAATGATGCCGCCCATTTCCCGGTTGATTTCCTGAGAATCCAGTGGAAAATTCTTTCTTGCACGGCGGGATACAACTTTAAAAGTTTTATTTTTATCCGGGTACACATGATCCAGATACTCCAACACATCTTTTGCCAGCTGTTCAAATCCGTGATCTTCTACCTGTACCATCGGGCATACACCGACCACGCCAAAAACACTGGTCATAGCTTCCACTGCCTCGTCATAATCATAGTCACTGAGGGCATTGACATAAATACGTCCCTGCTCTTTTGTGATCTCAAATTCGCCTTCCACTGGTTTTAATGCAAAGCCGAGCATTTCCACCAGTTTATCCTCGAAGAGATAACGGTTCTTGCCTTTAATAGCAATTTCTCCGTATTTGATCAAAAATGAATGAAATTGAAACATTCTTTTTTCCTTTCTGTTTTCCTGTATCTATAAATTTATACTTTGGTGTCCATTATTTGTTACGCCCGATTGACACAAAAACCATTTAGACACCATTGTACTCAGTCCCGTTGTCATATTGCTGCCTTCTGTCTCATTGCAATCTATTTGTCAGTAATTTCTACCATGATAAACAGATTTTAATGTCTCTGGTATTTCCGAAGCATCGGAACCAAATCCCGCAATGCCTGCAATGCCAGATCCAGTTCTTCTTTTGTGGTGTACACGCTGAAACTGAATCGGATCGTTGACTCCTGTCTCGCCGGAGACAGTCCGATGCTGTGTAATGTATTTACTGCGGATGGATGATGAGAAGAACATGCGCTTCCTGCGGATACATAGACATTCCGGTCTTCCAGTGCATGAAGCATAACCTCGCTTCGAATCCCCTCAAAGCTTACACTGACGATATGAGGAGCGGAATCTCTGCCAGTCTTTCCGTTGACGTATGCCTGCTCAATCTTTGATACTTCCTGTACAAAATAAGACTTTAATTCATACAGTTGATCCATCTTCGCTTCAAAATCTGTATAGGATTCCTGTGCCGCCAGTCCAAGTCCGGCAATTCCCGGTGTGTTCAGTGTACCGGAACGCATGCCTTTCTGCTGACCTCCACCGTAAGAGATCGGTTTTATCTTCGTCTTGTCTTTGATATAAAGGAAACCGATTCCTTTTGGTCCGTGGATCTTATGACCGCTGACAGATAACAGGTCGATGCCCAGCCGTTTTGGAACGATCTGCATCTTCCCATAAGCCTGTACCGCATCCACATGGATCAGTGCTGCCGGATTTTTCCCGTGAATGATACGGGCTGCCTCTTCCACAGGTTCCACTGCGCCAATCTCATTATTGATCAGCATAAGGGAAACAAGGATCGTATCCTGTCTGACCGCTTCCTCCAGCTGTTTCAAATCAATGATCCCATCCTGATCCACTTTCAGATATGTGATCTCAAATCCCTGTTCTTCCAGAAAAACCATCGGATTCTTCACGGAAGGATGCTCAATGGAAGTAGTAATGATATGCTTTCCTGCTCTCTGATTTGCCATCGCAGTTCCGATGATTGCCAGATTGTTAGACTCCGTTCCACCGGATGTATACAATATTTCTTTTTCCTGACAACGCAGCGTCTTTGCAATCCGCTGACTGGCTTCCTTTATATATTTTTCAGCTTCCACGCCTTTCATATGCATGGAAGACGCATTTCCATAATCCTCCGTCAGTACCTTTACTACCAGATCTTTGACGGTATCGGAACATCTCGTCGTTGCCGAATTATCCAGATATGCTTCTGTTGCCGTTCCCATATCTTTCCTGTTCTTCCTCTCTTATTTCTGTTTGGATGTTTTTCCACCCTGTTCTTATCTGTTTTTTTAACAAAACACGCTCATGTATCCATTTCTCAATTACCAAAGCCAAATAACCTGTCTTATTTTTAACTATACAAAAAAATTAGCACAGCTTTCTACAACTATATTTATATAAGAAATTTTATTTGGTATTGTTAATTTCATTATTTTTTTCAATACATTAAACATCTTTCATTTCCAACGTACTCATAAGTATGGACATCGTACAGATACCTGCCGTATCCGTGCGGAGAATCCTCTTTCCAAGGGAAATGATCTGCATGTCTTCGCGGGCAGCTGCGATCTCTTCCTCCGAAAACCCACCCTCCGGACCGATGATCACGCTGATGGATTTTCCCGGTTCTACCAGATCCAGTGCCTCTTTCGTAGCCAGCATGCCACTCTCATTTTCATAAGGAACCAGATTAACATCACATTGTCTGGCATACTCCAGCGCTTCACGGTAATTCATGATCGGATGGATCTGCGGAATAATGCTCCGTTTGGACTGTTTGGCTGCGCTTTCTGCGATCGCCTGCCAACGCCGGATCTTGTTTGCCGCTTTTTTCTCATCCAGCTTTACCACGCAATATTTCATCGCCACCGGAATAATCTCATGTACGCCAAGCTCCACTGCCTTTTCAATGACAGTTTCCATGCGATCGCCCTTTGGGATTGCCTGAAACAGATAAATGTCAGACGGCAATTCTGTCCGGGCAGCTTCCTCATCTAAAATATCCGCCTGTACAAAATCCGGTCCTACTTCCGCAATACTGCAGAAAAAATCTTTGTTTCCGCTGCTGATCCGGATCTTTTCTCCGATCTTCATGCGCAGCACGTTACGGATATGATTCACATCCGCTCCAGTAATCGTCACATATTCTTTTCCAATCTGACTGTCATCCACAAAAAACTGATGCATTCTGTTCCCCTTTATCTATCTCGAATCTCACATTATGCAAAATCCTAATTACTATAGCACGCAATGATAAAAGACGCAAGATACAGTTGCCGTCTTTTACTTAACTATCCTATATGCTTTCGTTATCTTCGCTTCTATCAATGTGCATACATTGCAGCTATTCTGGCACATCATTTTCCAGAAAAATAGCAAAAATTTTATTTTCTGGCAGTGATGCTGACCCATTCACCCTGATGTGTGATCTCCACGATCTCCAGTCCTGCTGCCTCCAGTGCTTCCTTCACTTCATTTTCTTTAAAATCAATGATACCGGAAGTAATCAGGATCGTACCTTTTTTCATACGGGCAGGAATGACCGGCGCCATCGGAATGATAACATCTGCAAGAATATTTGCTACAACGATATCGTATTTCTCCTCGCCAACCTTCTCCTGAAGTTCCACATCATCAATAAGGTTTCCTACATAGAAAGTGCCCAACTCTCTGTCAAGATGGTTTACTTCCATATTTTCATAAGTAGAAGTCATACATGCATCGTCAATATCTGTACCGGTCACATGTTTTGCTCCCAGCTTCAGACTTACGATAGAAAGGATTCCGCTGCCGCATCCAAGATCCAGCACCTCATCTCCCTCTTTCATGTACTTCATCAACTGTTTGATGCAAAGCTGTGTCGTCTCATGTTTGCCTGTACCAAAGGACACACCCGGATCGATCTCGATAAGGATCTTGCCTTCATCCTCTGCTGTAAGCTCTTCCCATGTCGGTTTGATCAGAATGCTGCGATCCTGGGCTGCGCCTTCTTCCACAGTCTCATCAATAGTAAACGCATGGAAAAACTCTTTCCAGTTGTTGATCCAGTCCTTATCTTCCGTCTGGCTCTCTGTGATCGTGCCAGCGCCCACTTCCACAAACAAACGAAGCTCCTCAAGACCCTCTTCCACCTGTTTTAACAGTGGCGCATTGTCCACATCTGTATCCAGATAAAAGCTTACTTTTCCCACACCGTTATCCGGCGGTAACTCCGGCAGAAAATCAATAAACATTTTTGCCGTATCTTTCTGAGACAACTGTACATTGTCTTCGATCTCCACACCCTCGATGCCAAGATCAGACAGCATGCTGCTGACAAAATCCTCTGCTGCGGTAGTTGTCTCAATGGTGTATTTATTCCATTTCATAAGTTCGCTCTCCTTGTTCTATATGATTGCAGCCAGACTACTTCTGTAAAATAAACCGGCTGACTAAAACCTGAAAATTTTTCACTTGCATTCCATTATGCTTTCTTTATATAACAGAAATACGCATACAAATTAACTATACCTCATTCATCAGACACGTTACAAGAGAATTTTGATTTTTCTCTTAGGAAATTTGTGAACTACCCATTGTCTAAAGCCAATGGGCTTCCTGCTTCACAGACCTCGTAACCTACTATCTCCACAGGCGTTAATTCGGGCAGTCCCTGCCCTA
>ERZ773103.1930-NODE-1930-length-20620-cov-14.860977_pt1 | contig 20620 bp, 21 predicted proteins | sample MGYA00511118_ERZ773103 | MGnify/ENA primary metagenome ERZ773103 (study PRJEB29015, sample SAMEA2737821) | human gut metagenome | biome: human gut; feature: human-associated habitat; material: faeces | place: China | collected 2012 ... | reverse complement strand
CCAATGCAGATATTCTGCTTCTGGTCTTCATTATGTCCGGCAACGATAACTTCTGCCTGCTGCTGCTTTGCATACCGGACAAGATACCACGCTGTTTTGTAGAAAAAATCCCGCAGGCGGTTTTCCCGTTTCCGGCTGAGTGCATGGAGCCGTTTGGTCTCTTTCTTGGAATGAGTGCTGTCACTGCCTTTCGTGACTTCAGAAAGAAGTCTGGCTCTTTCTTTATTAAAGTTCTGGTTCATTGATTTTATGGCTCCGCCTTTGATTAAAAACGGTATGTCTCCAAAGTTATTGGCAACCGCACAGAAGTTGTCCACGCCCACATCAATCCCAAGGATACGTTTTGGGAATTTTGGTACTTCTGGAAGAATAATGTCCTCTTTGAAGGTAAGCAGGATGCTATACCCGCCATGCTGCGGCTTAACCTCTGTCTTTACATAAGTCATACCGGAATACAGGGACTCTTTCCCGATCAGCACAGGCTGCCTGTGATTCACAAACTGTAGGTATGCACGTCCATCCTTACAGATAAATCTTGCTGTCTGGTTTGTATAAGCGGCTGTCATAGCAAGATTTTTGACATAGCCCGGTATCCTCGGACGGGCTTTATACTTCTCCGGGTGGATAGCATAGTCTTTTTGTAATTGAAAATAAGACTTCCAGCTCTTAACGCTCTTCTTTATCGCATTCTGGTTAACCTGGCTGTTCATCCGCCGGTAGGTTGGATGGTCTGTATACTTAAAGATAGCATCTAATACCGTATAAGATAAGAACCATTTCTCTCTTGTCGGATAAGGAAAGACCTTGTATTTCAACTTTGACATTGCAACAGCACCAGCCATACCGCCAGTCTTTTTGTATCTCTCCCGTTTTTTACAGTATACTTCATAGCTATGAGCATTTGCTTTCTGAATCCCAGTAAAGACATAATGAAGAACCTCTGTTTCATGGGCAGTCCTTTCTTCCGGGGACTTCCGTATCCCTGTCATTGTGTTACGGATATAGAAATTCGCTGCATTGTACATGCACTTGGCAGCTGTGGTGTTTTCTTCAAAATATCTGCATAACACAGCATCTTTATCTGGTTTTATCATGATCTTCCATGTGCGCATATAACATCTCTCCTTTCTATTTCTTACTAACAGTATGATAGATTAGAAGTCTTATTATTTCAAACAGTCAGAGACAACCATGTTTGGCTGCGGTTTTCTGCATGTGTTTGATAAAAAAAAGTTTCTACAGAAAAAACGCCCTTTTTAAAATAAGAGTATAATAAGAAATACAAAGAACACCAATCCTGAATGAAATGCTAATCTATCATACTAATAAGAGACTGGGGAAGGAGGGCTGAAAATGAACAGTGCTACATTAAAAAGTATCGTGCTATTTTTATTAAATGACGTAGATGTTAAAACAAATGAAAATGCTATCGAACTTTTTGAAAGATGGAGAAAAACGACACATTATTGTGTAAAAGACCCCTTAGAAGTGAAATGGTGTTTAGAATATTTAAATGCGATGAAGTCATTTAATAGAGATGCATTAAAAAGAACAGCTATTGCGGATGGTTTTATTTCTGCCTGATGGATTAAGGGTAAAAGAAATAAAAACAGCTTATGGAGGGAAAAGATATGTCAGCAAAAAGAAAAAAAGATATTGAAGAGAAATATACAACTGATAGACAAGAAAAAGTCGAACTTTTTAGACAAATAAAATGTGATATCCACAGTGAAAATGAAGCGGTGTGTACAGCGGCAAAAAACAAATTATACGATGAATTGGTTGGTTTTATTGGACTTGAAATAAATAGATATTTTTCTACATACAAAACCGAGTATTATGAAGAAATGATGCATGAAGCATGGGTTGGTATCATGGAAAATATTGATGATTACGATCCCGGAAGGTCATTACCAACTACATGGGCACATTATGCAATCGTTCATCAAATTAAATTATTTATAAATGAAGTATCAAACAAATCATCAACTCATCATTCTCTGAGAATGAATGAGATTAAGAATTGCATCGAAGATTTTAAAAAGAGAGGTCTCACTCCAACTGTATCGGATATTTCAAATTATACCAGTATTAGTGTAAAATGCGTAGAGGAAGAGTTGGATAGAATAAATCTTACAAAGCCTACCAGCCTGGAAGCTTATCCTGTTGAGAGTCCTAGTTTTTCAGATATTGGACAAAATCCTGAATTTTTATATATGAAAAATGAACTGGCTGAAAGATTGTATAAAGCAATCGATGAGTTACCATCTATAGAAAGAAATGTTATAAAATATCATTTCGGCATTGGAGCAGAAGAAGTTTCTAGTGCAACAAAGATTGCACAAAAATTAGGAATAAACAGGACAGAAGTGCAAACAGCATTGAGCAGAGCATTAAAAAAATTAGAATCATCTCGTTACCTTGTTGGAGAAACAGGAAATAAATGGGAAGACGAGAAAAATGCACATGTTGGCCAAATAGTATTAGATTCTATAAATGATAAAGAAGCTGAGGAATATTATTCTATGTTTCATCCTCAAGAAGATGTTGTTCTAGTAGTCTTAGATGACAATGATGATTCCTCTTCTCCTTTAACACCTGCTAAAGAAGAGACTGATGAGGAAATACATCTCGTTTTTGGAGCTTAGTTAGATGTAGAAATCCCCGCATTTTATTGCGGGGATTTTTTTTAAGAAAGATATATTTCTGCGATATATGTATTCCCATTTTTTTCAATTACAGCGATACCGACATTAGAATATCCATTTGACATTCTTATTTTCCGGCTGCCGTCATTTGACTGGAAACGACTATGAATCTCATCAGCTGTCTTTGATGGTGCTTTCCATATATTTTCAGATGGATGAGAAGAACTAATTTTCCATAAATTACACATATCATTTAATGTTCCGTACATTGGACTTGTAGAACTTGAATAATCATATATCGCCATATCTGCAGCACGAATACATGCCAATTTATATGCCTCACTGCTTGTATCCATAGACAAAGAAGATAATCCTTCACTTTTTCTTTGGGCGTTCAATTTTGTTAGAACATCATTTGCTTTTTTAGTATCAAACTCAACGCGAGAACTTACTCTTGCTAACTCTTTATCAAGTGTAGATTTTATTTTGGACTTATCCGGACTGTCAGCCGCTGTTAAAGTTTCTTTATTTATGACTTGAGGTCCGATTTTCTTTGTTTTTAATAACGTCCCATCTTTTTTATATATTTTCTGTATTGTTGTTTCATAAGTAATGCGAACTCCATTTTCAACTTTTGTATCTTGTGAGGTTTCTGTTACAGTATAAGTTCCGTCACTATTATTGGATCTTTTTTGATTGCTGGAATCACTTCCTATAGCAGAAATTTCATTATTTGATGATGTATTGTTCTGTGCAGAAGTCGAAGAAGCAGCCTTAGTAGCAGAGTCTCCTGTTAAAGCTTTATTAATAGCATTTATATCATCAGAAGAAGTTTTTGGTTTATCTGTTTCTTTCCATATATATTTACCCTTTTTATTTTTTACACGTTTTCGATACCCAGTTAAGACATTATTTTTATCATATACAGCATAAACATCTTTAGAAATATGTTTATAATTATTAGGAACGGATTCTGCACTCTTTCCTTCATCAATAGATTTTCCGTTCTTGTCTACTTCTACGAAAGCGAAAGAATTGTCTTTGTTACGAATATATTTTAAGTATTTAATTGTACCATCCTTTGATGTTACTTTATATACATTTTTTAATCCTTTGACAGGTTCATAATTATCAGGGATATTAGGATCATATTTAGACCAGACCCACGAACCATCTGCTTGCTGAGTCCTTTTCCAATATTTTTTTACATTACCGTTATTATCAACCTGCATATAGATATTATCTTTCCCTGGCACAGGAATATAATTTACTGGGATTTCTTCATCTAATACCCAGTCGGCATCAGCTTTAGGGGTAGAATATCTGCTTTCATACCAAGGGGTTTCTTCTTTTTCTTGTATGTTTGACGGCCGGTTAATTGGCATTTTTGCCTTTACACCCCATTCTACTCCTAATATAACAAGAAGTAGACAAAGTATAGTAAATGATTTTCTCATAAACATTTCCTCCTTTTAATAGAAAATTTCCCCTCGATCGCATCGAGGCTTTTCTTATACCCGAGTGAACTACTACGGTTGTGATTATGGATTAAAACAATAATGACTACAGATTAAAATTTTTCATTAATAGTATGATAGAATAGGAAAAAATGATTTTTTATCTACCCTTATAAATTGTCATTTTATAAATAGACATAGTTAATGATGGAAGGGAGGTTAAAAAAATAATCATAAGTGTCTAAAAATCAAAAGAAAGAAGGATAATTTATGAAACATGTTTTTCCTTTAAACAAACGTTTTAGACAAATAATAAAGTTATCTAGACTGTGTGATAAACACAATATTCCATATGATATGAAACGATTTATGGATGGCTGGGCTTTGAGTATCCCTAATAATGAATCAGAATTATGCTGTGTAACTCAGCATAGTTTCTCTGAGGGAGGAAAAAAAAATTTATTGGAGATAGAGTTTTATATTGGGGGATATGAGAGTAAAGGGAATCAGAGTGCAGAAGAAATTCTCTCACAATTAAGAAAAGTTCAAAAGTATGAAGATACTAAAAAAAGGGGGATGCATCGAATACAGAAATATTTTGCATCGGATGATGAAACAATGGTAACTAGAGATTATGAGATTTTAAAGGAATATTTAGATTTTCGAAAAGAAAATGATGAATGGTTTGTAGTACAGATAAAAGACTTAGGAGCTGTAGGCATTCCTAATCTTCCGTTATTTTTCCCAAGTTGGTGTAATAACATTACAATAAAAAAAGATGGATACACGCAAAAGGTAGAAAATATTGATTGGACTGTAAAAGAAAATATAGAATGTATCGAGTCACATGGGATCTTTCTGACTGTGCCGTATCATAACAAAATAACAGCTTTTCCGGTAAAAGATTCTGCCTATTCTTCTATTTTGAATAGAGCAGACGATTTTTGTCCGGTTATGTTACGTACAAAAAATAAAAATAGTAAGTTATATCTGCCTGCAAATGAACGAGCAGAGCGATTATGTCGAGATTTTACTTTACAAAAGGAAGCTTGTAAAGTTTTATATCGTGATGGAAAAATAGTATCTGTTTTGTCAAAAAATTATTCTGTATTAGAAACAGACCAGCTGTTAAAAGTATTGGAGAGGAAATTACAGGAAAAATTTCCAAGATATTTATTTGATAAAGCTGTTTTATCAAATGATTTAACAATAGTAGAATATTTATTAAATGAAACAGAAATCGAATCGAAAATCCGAAGAAAATTAAATGAATCTTCGATACTTTCCTTAAAATTTGGAGTAAGATTTGCGACATCCGATACTGGCGAGTCCAAGGTATATGCTTCTATTTTCTGCGACATTAATAATGCACGAGTTATTATTGATTCAGGAATAAATATGGAACATAAAGGGGATATTTCACCAAAAGATTTTAAGGAGAAACTGGAGAATATTGACGTAGTATTATTGAACTCTGTCAAACAGATTCAAAAGCTTAGTAATATTACAATAACGGATTTTGCAGAAACTCTTAAAATGATAGTAAATACTTCCAATTTTCTGCCAAAGCTTCTCTCAGATGAAGTAATAGAGGAAATAACAAATTATTCTCAGAATACTACTGCCCTTAATTTATACATAGCATTAAACCGTATTATTGAACGCCATATAAAAATGAATGAATCCTCTGCAACAAGGAACATGGTTCTATATGAATGCATGACGAAACTAATGTATCTTGATTATGAAAATCTTAACAAAAAATCTTTTTCATAAAATCTGGACAGCTTTCTAAGAAAGATAAATAAAAAAATATTTACAGAAAAATCGCATATGCGAGATTTTTGATAAAAAACAGGGATTTTCCTGTTTCTTAGGCAGTGATGATGAAGATAATGTAAAAAGACATTTATGTGTAATGTGTGCAAAAGCCAGTTCAGTATAAGGTTACTGAACTGGCTTTTGTATGATTACCATCTTTTGCTACAGCTAGGAAATCTTTTTGCAATATAATTATACTTCTGCAGGTTCGTAATAAATATGAGTAAATGTAATGGCGATATCATTTCGGATAGAGGCGAGCATTCTATCAAACATGCTATAACCTTCTAATTTATATTGGGCCACAGGATCTTTTTGAGCATAAGATTGCAGGGAAATGCTCTGTTTTAAATGTTCCATATTATCTAATTGCAGCATCCAATTGTTGTCAATAACTTCTAAGAGGACGCTTCTTTCATTTTCTCTCATTTGTTCCGGAGTAATCAATTCCTCAATTTTCTGATATTTCTTAAAAAATATCTCAAATACAGTCTTGGAGAGCTCTTTTTGAGTAGAATCAGAAGAAATAGTAATCATTTCATCTTTTTCTAAATAATCATTAAGAGCAGATACATCCCATGTTTTATTTTTCTTATCATAAGAAATACAGGAGTTTGCAACATCACGAAGCATATTTAAGATAGTTTCACGAATATTTTCTTTATTTAGAAGTTTTCTTCTTTCTGCATAAATCAATTCTCGTTGATCGTTGTTGACTTTATCGTAATCAAGTAACTGTTTTCTCATGTTGTAATTATTAAGTTCTACTCTTCTCTGTGCTTTTTCTACCTGTTTGCTTGCTGTTTTATGAGTAATCTCTTCATTTTCCTTAATTCCAAGTTTTCTATAAAGTTCGATATATTTTTCAAGGCCAAATAGACGAATGAGATTATCTTCCAATGAGAGGTAGAATTTAGAGGAACCAATATCACCCTGGCGGCCGGCACGTCCACGCAGCTGATTATCGATACGGCGAGATTCATGACGTTCAGTACCAATTACACGTAAACCTCCTAGAGCTAACACTTCTTTCCCCAGAATAATGTCTGTTCCGCGTCCAGCCATATTTGTTGCGATTGTAACCATTCCTTTTTCTCCAGCATGAGAAATGATTTCTGCTTCTGCTTCATGATATTTTGCATTCAATACCTGATGTTTGATACCGATTTCCTTTAATTTCCGGCTTAAATACTCAGAAGTATCAATATTGATTGTTCCAACCAATACTGGTTGCTCTTTCTCGTGCGTTTTTACAATGTCTTCTATGATTGCATGAAATTTTTCTTTCTTTGTAAGATATAATGAATCTGGTTCATCGACACGACTGATTGGTTTATTTGTAGGGATTGGACATACTTTCATATGATAAGTATCTCTAAATTCCTTTTCTTCTGTTTTGGCAGTACCCGTCATTCCTGCTTTTTTATCATATTTATTGAAGAAATTCTGTAATGTGATAGTTGCTAGGGTATTATTTTCTTTTTGAATCACGACATGTTCTTTTGCTTCAATTGCCTGATGTAGTCCATCAGAAAAACGTCTTCCCTTCATGATTCTTCCTGTAAATTCATCAACGATAAATACCTGTTGTTCTTTTACAACATAATCTTTATCCCGGAACATCAGATAATTAGCTTTCAAGGCAAGTATAATTGTTTTCTGGATAGCAAGATGTTCTGGTGCAGAAAAATTCTCGATATGAAAATAGTCTTCTACTTTTTCCACACCTGCAACTGTTAAAGAAACATTTTTATCTTTTTCATCAACATAGAAATCTCCATCTTCAACGATATCTTCTCCAAGAATGGCATCAATCTTTTTTAATTTTCCATCGCCCTTTCCTTTTTGCATCTGTCGGGCGAGAATATCACAGGCAATATACAAAGAAGATGCATCACTCTCATTTCCAGAGATGATAAGCGGGGTTCTGGCTTCATCAATAAGAATAGAATCAATTTCATCAATAATGGCAAAATGTAAGCCCCGTTGTACAATATCTGTGCTTTTTTTAGCCATATTATCGCGAAGATAATCAAATCCTAACTCATTGTTTGTGATATAAGTAATGTCACAATTATAAGCTTGTTTCCTTCTATCCGGAGTATAATCATTTAAAATATATCCTACGGATAATCCTAAAAATTCATGGATTTTCCCCATCCATTCGGCATCACGTTTTGCAAGATAATCGTTAACTGTAACAATGTGAACCCCTTTTCCTACCAGAGCGTTTAAATAAGCTGGCATAGTAGACACTAAAGTTTTCCCTTCTCCTGTAGCCATCTCCGCAATATTACCTTCATGAATAGCAATACCGCCCATAATTTGAACAGGATATGGTTTCATCCCTACTACACGGAAAGCAGCTTCTCGAACAACAGCAAAAGCTTCTGGGAGAAGTGAATCGAGGCTGGTTCCTTCTTTTAGTCGCAGTTTAAATTCGTCCGTTTTGTGACGTAATTCTGAATCACTCAATTTGCTCATATCACTATCCATTTTAAGAATTTCTTCAACAATCTTGTTCCATTTCTTTTTCATAAAATAATTCTCCTTTACAAGTCGTGTGCAACGATTCTTTAGTTATTATTTTTTCCTATAGATAGTATGATAGAATGTAAAAAAAATCCTTTTAATAACAAATAAAGAAGATATTTTCTGGAAGAGTATCGTATAAAATATCCATGTTATTTTGCGTGATATGAATACAGTTAGTGGACAATTCTCTATCATCGAGAATGGATACCGGATGGAGGTAAATCCCCTCTGATAAAGGGAGTAATTTATCTTTTATATCATTAGAATCTATACTAATAAAACTATTTGTATCTGAAAAGGCAAGTTTTGATTGCTGATCGTATTGTATTGCCAAACAATCAAGTCCTAATAGAGATAGGTTATCTTCTCGTTTTTGCTTTAATGAAAGAACTTCATTCATTTCCTGCCCCATCAAACAATCCATATCAAATACCAGTTGACCATCTTTTACATAATATAATTTATTATTATAGGAATCAATCTCAACATATGTTTTGCCCAAACCATTGTTTTCGTGTGTAAAAGATTGGATACTGTAACATAATTCTCGATTTTGAGGGTTTCCAGTCTTGATATCTGATAATATCTGTTGTGTTTCTTTTTCCTGGTCTATTTTCCACCCATAATCGCTGTAGACTTGCACCATTCTTCCGGATATAGTCCGAAAATCCTGCTCTTGTTCTGCAGTATTATATTTAGCAGCAAGGGTCTCGACATATTCTTTGATCATATTTTCATCAATTTTGATCTTCATTTCACTATCAATTGAAAGCCACGAAGCGATTTTATTACTGTCAATACAATCTCCTTCTGTATAATTTATCGTAGACGATATATATTGATTCAATTTCTTAGTTGCTTTAATGACTTTAGTAGATGAACAGGTGTATTTTGCTGTCAGATAGATATCTGCTTTTTGCAGATCTAATTCTGTGTTTAATTGTCGTATAGAAGAAAGGAGTACAGAAGATAATTTTTTTGTATCAACAATAGAACCATTTTCTTCTTTTTTTATCCTATATGAACCATTTTTATACACTGGCTTTGCACTCTTTGGATATGTTTGATTTTCTTTATGCATAAAGGTTAGGCTATTGATTATCCTCGACAATTCTTTGTTGTCGTATTCCACATTAAGTTCCTGTTTTAAGTCATGTTTTTTCCATATGTTTACTGGCCACAGAAAGGAATGTTGTAAATACAATGCATTTTTAATATCAGCATCTGTGTTTAAATGCAGATCATAGGTATCACCATCCAACTCGGTCTTAGAGCCGTCTGGCTGTATTATTGTTATATTATGATTTATCACTTTTTTTTGAAGAATACGCTTACTACTCTCTTTATCTCTTAAAGAAACCTTTTCTCCATTTAGGTTGGTTCCCGGATAAAAATGGTCAGAAAAAAATAAAGCAGTTCCTGCGTATAAAAATAGGATAAAACAAAGTATCTTAAATATTTTTTTCATTATATATTTTGAAAACCTCCATATAAGAAAAAGACCGATTATCGGCCTTTTTCTTTTCATTGCCCTAAATTCATTTTCTAAATAAAAGGAAGTTCCTCTTCTACTCCTTCTGGAATAGTCATAAATCCATCTGGCATTCCCTGAGAAGAAGCGGCTGGAGCTGGAGCTGCAGGTGCAGAACCATAATTTACAGCCTGTGATGAAGTAGCTTTGCTCTCTGCAAAATCATGTTCTTCTACAACAACATCTGTTGTATATACTTTAGCACCATCACGATTGGTATAACTACCTGTCTGAATTCTTCCAGAAATAACAATCTTAGTACCCTGTTTTAAATACTTCTCAGCGAATTCTCCATTTTTACCGAAAGCGACACAATTAATAAAATCCGCTTCTGCTTCACCATCTCTATGGTATCGTCTATTTACCGCTAATGTGTATCTGGCAATACAAGTAGACTTTTCTCCCTGTGAATATCTAATATCTGGATTTCTAGTCAAACGTCCCATTAAAATTACCTTGTTCATAAAAATCTCCTTTTCTTTTACTTTCTTATCATTATTATGATAGATTGTTCAATTACTATGTTTTTCTGTATAGTTCTTTGGTAAAAATAGAACAACGAATACATATATTCCTCCCTTCCATCATTGCACTATCTTCATAAATAAGTATGATAGTTTAGGCGAAAAATAAAAAACCTCCCAGATAATCTCTGAGAGGTTTTATCATCATGTTTTTTAGATATCGAATTCTATCTTATCAGTGTAATCTTCGGAAGCTCTGTTGCCCCATACAAGGCATCTTAATTTTTTGCCTTTTGACTTTTCGACAACAACTCTTGGATAAGTACAAGGTGTTTCTGTATTACCATTGGGGACAAATTCCATGTCAATACCCGGATAATCTGGATCGAGCGATCTTTCTGCAACCAATGTTCCACCTTCCAGCGGAATATTCATCGAATCCGGTGCATCGACTAAAGATTCTACGATGTCATAATAACAATGAGAATCATCATGCGTATAATGTAGATCGATACGCCTTCTCGTTTTATCGAACGTAAGACCAATCTCGCAATTTCCGTTATCATCACCATATTCAGAAGAGGCAGTTTCCATTTCTTTTAATGCCATGTTTCGTGCTATTGTCCAGGCATCTTCGAAATCGTCAAATGATTTCTCATTTTCTTCTTCATCACCCCAGGAATAAGAGATCTTTAATAACCATTTCATATTTTTTTCTCCTTCTAATGCAGATAAATGATATTTCCGATGTAATATTTTGTATCAGGGATTGATGTCCGGATAAACTGATCGAAAGGCATCATAGAATCTTCATAAACCATATTGCCCCAGTCATCCTGGATCGCATCTCTTAAAGTAAAAAGATCACTGTTGGAAAACTCATCCAGATCCATATCAGCAACCATTTTTTTTACTTTCGCAAAACGATCTCGGAAATAATTTTCTTTGCACTCTTTTGTAAAAATGATATAAGGGATGTCATCTTACTCCAAAGTATAATTGATCTCGGACATCATCATCTGCATCCTCTTTATTTTCTTTTATGGGTTCAAATCTAAAATCATCATACAATGGATAACTGCAAGGACAATTATTCTTGAACCATACACGAAAATTATCGAGAATGTAATCATTTTTAATGTCCTTAATAATGTTTCCCATTTTTTTTAGTTTTTTAGCCAAAGATTTAGTTGAACAAAACCAATCATACCATCCTGCAGCACATTGAGTTTTAAAATCTTCATTATCAAACTTTCCATGATTAAATTTATCAATCCATTCTCTTACAGTAATATTCTTCATGTTTTATTTTCCTCCAATTCCTTAATCTAATATTCGGCCTTTCCATTTTTTACTATAAGACAGAAATAATCATCTATAGAAGAAATGTTTAATTCAGAACCATCTTCTAAAAATGGGGCAATAGATCCAAATATGTCTAACATTACGCTTTTCCAACTATATGTAGCATCAAAATCAGCATTATAAGATATAATATCCTCGTTTCTTGCTACATCGATAACAGTCCCATTGCAGGATGAAAAGAATATTCTTATCAGGTCATTAAAATTATCTGTTCCTATCCCGCGTTTTTGATTTTCTTCAAGTCCAAAATTTACATATGGTTTGTTTTGGATATATTCCTGCATTACTCTAACAGCTGCCGCTTCATTTTTGAGAGTAATATTAAGACTTATGCTAAAACAATCTCCCATAATCTTGTTCTCCTTTTTTATTTTTTAATCGAAACATGATGATATAATGTTATCCTCCTTTCGTCATCAAAAATTGTTTCAATAGTATTGTGATAGATTGTGAATAGGAATAAAAAAATCCCGGGAATATAATCCCGGGAATATAATCATCACATTTTTTTATAAATCATTTGAATAGCGTTCCGTCCTCTAAGAATTCCCACTCATTTATCTTACAAACATTTTCCATTGATTCATCATCAATAGAATAAAAGAATTGATAGCCAGCAGCTTCAAGCTCTGCACAAAATTTGGTAAATAGATCAACAATATATTGCTGAAATCTCTTCATCAATTTTTTGTTTAGATTTTTAAATGGTGGAGTAATTTCTGTCAAAATATACTCCCATTCTTCTGCAAGGTCAATCCTATCAACCATACAATAAGCATAACGGTAATTTTGAGGTAAAGTAATCTAATTGATAAACCATATTTTTCTCCTCTCTACCTTGTAAACTTCGGACATTTTATGACCAAATTCCCTTTGCAGGAACTTCCTTTGGGGTAACATTGAAAATTCGATTGCATACGTTCGCAGTCCACATAAGAGGTCTTACAGATACTGCATAATCCATTTTTATTGATGTATTCCTGCCCTTTTTTCTTTTCAAGCCTCATTTGTTCTTCCTGCTTCTGTTGTTTTTCTTTTTCCATAACAATAGATAATTTTTTTTGACATATATCAGAACATATGTTAAAAGATTCATTAAGCCTGCTAACAGGACATTTGAATGTCTTTCCACAGACTATGCATTTCCGTATCACGCAAGGTTCAGATGCGAGTTTCTTCTTTTTACATTCATTCGAACAGGTAACGCCTTCTCCAGCAAATTCTTTACCACATACAGGACAGAGCTTTAACCCGGCAGCTTTTCTCCTGCTGGACTCTCTTTTCTTTTTATGCATATGATCGATGTAACATTCTTTACTACAATAGGTTGATTTTTTGATAAATTCTTTTCCGCAATTAGGACAAATCTTGACTTCACCTAATTTTCTGGCATTATCCCATTTATTTTTTTCTGAACACTCTTCACAGCAAAACCATGTTTTCCCATTGACATCATAAATATTTTCTGTTTCTGTCATTGGCTTGTGACAATAACCACAAAATGTATGCTTAATCCGATAAGTTGATCCACACTCTTTGCTACAAAAATCTTTAGGATGTACATAAGAGATGAAGATCTTTCCACACTCTTTGCAAATATTTTTAATTTCTTTCGGTGCTGTTCCATATCCATATTTCTTAATATTTTTTCGTATCTGTCGTTCGACTTTCTGTTTGACCCGATCAGAATGGCTACTGCAGCTAGGGCAATACTTTCCATTGCTTCGATAAGGTATAAAAAAAGCTCCACACGCTTCACATTCTTTTTCTTTTACTTTTTTGTCCATAATGTTCCCTTTCTATTTCCCGAAGACTGGCATTGTTTCTTCTTTTTCCATATCAAAATCGTTATTATATCTGCTCGGAAAAATTCTTCAGCTTCTTTGCAGGTAGGTTTTCTAATACCCAGGACGCACATACTGTATTCGTTATCAGGTCCTCCCTTTCTTTTCATGGAAACCTTAAAATACCGTATTTTTTCTCTGTTCTTTTCTTAATAAGTCATCTACTGCCATCTGAAAACCTACTGCCCAAAAATAGATACGGTTAGAAACACGCCTGCCAAGGTAAGCAAACTCGGATTGCTGCCAATCCCTGTCATATTTCTCAAATATCTCTGTAAGATCATTCGGGTAGGCTCCTACTCCGCCATCGATGTAGGTAGATAGAGACAAGATTTTATTGAAATCCACTTCTAATTCTGTTTCACCATATCCGTCAAGAATCAAATCTTTTTTTATAGACATAAGGTCTTCTTCAATGTCTTTATAACGGTAGGTATATGTTTCTGTACAACATTGGATTTTGCTTTTAAAATATCCGATATCATTTAAGAGTGAAGCCAATTTTTCTGGGTACAATGAATTGTACCAACTTGCAATACCTGCTCCAAGATCACCTGTGATAATAAGATTCCCCTTTTCTTTATCAAGCATATAGCGGATAGAATATTCAGAATAACCGTTTTTATTTTTCCAGTCCATAACCAAAATTTGCTCATTTTCCGCAACTTTAATTGCTTCAAAATCTTTGAACTTCTGCTGACACATTTCCCGTTTTTCTTTTTGCATTGTTTTACTCCTTTTCATATAATATTTTTGGTGAAATGTAATGATTATTTTTTATCCTCCTTTCTCATCAATATTTCATTTCATTAGTAGAATGAAATATTATAAATAAACATAAAAAAAAGAGAGCCAAAATGCTCTCTTTCTTAAAATATCGTTTCTTTTAAACTTTCTTTATTGAGTTATTTGATTCGTTCCGCAGAACTATATCCCTCGTATTCTTCTTTATGTACAACACAGCCTCTTACCTGCACAATCGAACCATTTTGCAAATGTCTCTCATGTCCAGATCGGATATGTGGACGCTTTTGAACACCAGAAATACCAGTTCCTCCGATTTTTTTTGTCTGATTAATCGGTTTTGTTCCATAGTCAAAGACAGAGATCATTCCTTCTATCTGAAAAGTTTTAGTCTCTGGACTATTCGTTTTGTTTTTCTTTTTCCTATCTTTAGTAATAGAGCTTCTGCTTTTTCTGATAAAATATTCCTGCATACAAAGAAGGATTGCGTGAACTGTCTGTATCCTTCGTTCCGGACAATCACTGAATTTTTCTACACAGCTTTTCTCAGAACCTTTCCATTTGTTGCATCGCTTTAAGTCTTTTTTTCTTCCGCAGCCAACAAAAGGAACTAAAAGATAAGAACCTTCCCCTTCTTTTATCAGAGAAAAAGTATAGCCGCCACAGACTCTGTCCCAGATAGATACAACAATCTTCTCATCCGATACTTTTCTGATATGAAAACCTTGTTTACTCTCCCGGATATTTCCTTGGATAAAAGTCTCATAAGAATTGTTCGCAGGCATAAAACGGAACAATGCATCAAAATCCATAACGGGTTGATTAAATTGGCTTTTGTAGTAGGTATCCGTGATCAAAAAAAGTTTGGGATAATAAATTTTATCTTCTCCCTGATCAAATATCGCTCCCTGCAAAATACGGGTAAAGGTAATGATATTTAAGAGCCGGATACATAAACCGATAACGGTAAACATTTCGATCCCGATAAGGTTTTCATTTCCTGTTTCGGGATTGATCTTTGTAATTTTTTCTTTGATCTTTGACAGGATACCTTGTTGCCCTGGTCCGTCAGAAAAGAACGCTTTTGGGTAATAATCAAAGCATTTCATGACTAGACGATGAACATCATCGCTGCTTTTATCGGAAAACACTTTCGCATCTCCGTTTGTTAAACCGCTTTTTAGACGTTCATGATACTCCATGAGCAATGAAAGATCATTTTCAGCATCTTCATAAAACTCTGCCGGAAGGATATTTACATACTTAAAAACCGGAAGGTTTTCTTTTGTGATATACTGCATTTTTCTCCTCCAAATTGTACTTTCAATCAACTTTATTTATTTCCTTGTATGCCTCTTCTAACATACAGCACAACGCTTGTGCAACTACTAAACATCTAGCTAAGGCGGTTTAGGCTTCATATTTCCGTTCTAATTCTTTACAAATTTCAGAATCGTAGCTAAATGGATATTCCTTTACAAGTCCATTTTTGCTGTAAATACTTGTGATGAATTTCACATCATAAAATGTCTTATAATTTAGACAGTATGTAATTGTTTTGTTTATGTAAATATTTACTGATTGACCATTATCGTAATACTGAAAAGGTACGTCGTCCGACATTTCCAGATCATCAAGAACTTTCTTTCCTTCGTAGTAATTTCTTTCAAACTGTTCTTTATTTCCCCATGTTTCATCTTTTGTTAATTCCTGTAACATTGATACGATTGACATATTATTTCACCCTCTTTATTATTCAAAATTGATCTGTAATGGTTTTACTTTTCCGCTTCTTAATTCTTCAAGTGCTATTTTATTTACTTTATTTGTAAAATAATCCACCTTGTAAGAATCAATGACTTTATTCTGTAATGACATTCTTTCATAAAAATCTAAAGTATCATCTTCCCAGTACCACACGAAATAAGTGTGAATGACACAATTTGCATCGTCATAAACACGTTTACATCTTCTTTTGCTTCCGTTCATCAAGAAAATATCTTCCGGTACTTTTAAAGCGTCATACTCTGCATCTGAACAATGATGTTCTATTTCTTTATATGTCCAGATAACCGTACCTCCCCATGTATGTTTTCCATCTGTAACGGCTCTGTAGGTTCTTAACCATGCTTGCATTTCTTTTTTTGTTTTCCACGCATGAGAACTTAATGCGTTCCATGAAGCAAAATACTGATAATCATTATCTGATTTTCTATGAGACAGATAATATTTATCATGTGTTTTTGTGGAAAACATTTCTTTATTATTATTGCATTCCCATAAATTAACCGTTGCGGTAAAATAAATTCCACCATTTGCACGTGCGCCAACATTTCCCCATGTCCAAAAAGTTTTGACTGCTGTACCTTTATATACAAATTCAGATTCTTTGTGATGGCTAAAAGCGCCACCAGAAGCACTTCCGCATAACTCATCATCGTAAATATTTAGATGTATTCCGGCATTTTCGCAAAGTTCTATATCTTCTTCTTCTTTCATTGTTACTGTTGCTTTTGGAAAATATTCCCCGTATTCGTTTGTGTATTCCACTACGTCAAATGTCTGTATGGATTCTACGGAGCGTGATTTTTCAATCATATCAATAAGATGATTTACTCTTTCTACATCTGCATTGTTAATGCCATAACATCTGTCGAAAAGCTCATTTTCTTTCTTTAACGTTTCCACCGTATACTTTCTCATAATTTCCACCTATTTAACCTTTCTTAAAATCTTGTTCTAAAAGCATTTCCCATTTGATCTCTGCTCGGATAAAATCCTCATCAAAATCTTTTAGATGACCATTTTGAGCATAACTTTTTCGGGATTCTTCTACCTTTTGTTCTAGTTTTTCTTTTTCCATTAAATCCATAATCTTTTCTCCTTTAGTAAAGGATTTTATCTTCCATCTCAATCTCTTTAAAAAGATTGCTTATAGGATAAATGCAGCAGGAAGCAGAATCTGTTCTGGAATATCAGTGAGACTTTCCAAGTGAATACTGGTCTTTTTTGCATTTTTCTACTGCTTTTAATAAGGCTTCTTGGGAAGGCCTATTAGAAACGACCATACAAGGAAGCAACTTGGTCTCTTTCTTTCCTTTCAGTTTGTAGATACATACTCTTGTGGATTCTTTTCCCATTTTTTTTACTCCTTTTTCTTTGAATGTAACGATATTTTTATTCCTCCTTTCATCGCTTTGATTCATTCGTAAATAATATGAAATAACAAGGATGTAAACAAAAAAAGCCGGGAAGATATTTCTTCCCAGCTTAAGATGCAGATATACGATAATGTCCAATATATATCCTCTAAAGAGGAAGGGTTTCCAGAAACCTTCTTTGAGACAAAAATTAGTCAGTATACTGTATATTATATTCTTTTATATCCTTCGTGGATTGACAAGTTTATTGCAACAAAAAAAAGGCCGGATAAAACCGACCTTTTCATTGTTTCTCAGATGTCTTCTTATCAAGCTACAAGTTCGTAATATCCATCGCCGCAGGCACGAAAAGTTTTCGTATACCGCCTCAATGTTTGTCGTGCTTTCGCCTCGATATTATGATTATTTTCGCTCTTTTTGTATCCTTTTACCGCATCCGCTAACTGTTTGTAATGCATTTTTCCACCTTTATTAAAAAGTACATAGCGGAAAACATCACGCCAGGTAGCCGAGATACTATTTCGGATATCGATTTGATACGTTTTTGGTAAGACATATCCAACATAATAAGTTTGTTCAAATGGTTTCTGTAGGATTACCAGATTCTCATGTACAATAGGTACAAAATTCTTCTTTGCGTAAGTGCGTCCATCAGAAATACAGTTATGCTGCATCTTTACAATGCTCTGTATTAATTCTCCCGGCAAAGCAAGGGATAACATCATATCATGATATTTTCCCTTTCGTCTTATGTTTCCACACAGGATTCCCATTTTTGCTCCAGGATGCATGGCATTATATAACTTCATTGTTACTTTATTGTTTGCCTGCATTCCTTTCGTAAAATTCATCTGTCCAATGTCTTGGCTTTTTAACCTGCCGTCTGGGTCTGCATATTCACTTCCGGCATACTTAATACCAATTTCTGGATATGGCATATGCTGGAATACAAAATCAGCTTCTGAAAATTCCTCTGGGATTTCATCGACTAGAGCATTACAAACATAAATATCTGGGCGAACAGGAGCTGGATTGATATCCGCTCCCACATATTTGACCTGCATATCTTTGCATACATCATAGCCTGTACCACCTCCTGCATACATTTCAGCCATGTAGTTCACATTGTACTGATCAATAAGAAATGCATGGATGTATCCACTACAATTTCCTCTGTAGCGATTGTTGCCCCATGGTCCTCTATCAGGAAAGCTTAATACAGTCCCTTCATTTGCACGTACTACTTTTAAAATATCTTGTTTTTCCATTTTCTATTTTCTCCATTTCTGTAATTTAGAAACAATGATTTGTGTTTTATTCCTCCCTTCCATCAATAACTGTTTCTTAAAAATAGAATGATTATTTAGTTAAAAAATAAAAAAGCCCTACGAAAGACAATGTCATTAAGTTAAGGAAAAATAATTAGATTCTTATATTAGAAATAATATAGGAGTCTTTTTATTTTGTAAAAATAGTTGACAAACAAGATAGAATGTGCGGCCGCTTTCGCTACCGATATATATATTAAGGTTGCGAAAGCGGCCCTTGTAATTAAGGAATATCTTGATTGCAAGGAGGATACATTATGAGTCACTATATTGAAAAGGTTACGGTTTCACTAGAAAATCTAATTTCAGAATTGGCAAGAAATCCATCTTTGTTCTTGAAAAATCCAGATACTGATTTTTCAAGAAACCGCAAAATTAATTTTAAGACATGTGTTGGCATTACCATGAATTCCGGCGGTTGCACGCTGAATAAAGAACTCTTGGATTTTTTCGATTTTGATGTGAATGCTCCTACTGTTTCAGCGTATACACAGCAGCGGGCTAAAATTCTACCAGAAGCATTTGAATACTTATTTCATGCGTTTACAGAAGAAAATGCTCAAACAAAAAACTTATATGAGGGATATCAACTTTTGGCTTGCGATGGCAGCAATCTAACTATTGCACCGAATCTAAACGACCCGGAAACTCTTTGGAAATCAAATCAACTTGGTGCAACCGGTAATCACTTACATCTAAATGCCCTGTATGATGTTTTAAACAGAACTTATATTGATGCATTGGTTCAAACTGCCTCTACGTATCAAGAACACAGAGCATGCATTCAAATGATAGAAAGGGTGACATTGGACAAAGTTATATTAATTGCTGATAGAGGATATGAAAACTATAACATTATGTCTCACGCAATAGAAAAAGGCTGGAAATTTTTGATTAGAATAAAAGATGTTCACAGCAATGGCATTGCATCAGGCTTAGAACTTCCACAAACGGCAGTTTTTGATATGGATATCAATCTGATTCTGACACGAAATCAAACTAAGTCAAAGAAACAAGCAGGATATAAATTCATGCCAACAGTACAAACCTTTGATTATCTTCCAATAGGAAGCAAAGAGGATTATCCTATCTCCTTTAGAATTGCAAGGTTTAAAATAGCAGATGATTCCTACGAAACGGTAATTACAAACTTGGACCGTTTTTGCTTTTCGGCAGAAAAACTTAAGGAATTATATCACTTAAGATGGGGCATAGAAACATCATTTCGTGAATTGAAATATGCTATAGGGCTAACTAGTTTTCATGCCAAAAAAGTGGATTACATAAAGCAAGAAATATTTGCAAGATTGACCTTATATAATTACTGCGAATTAATTACAACATATGTAGTTGAACACACAGAAAATATAAGTAAGAAAAATCAGGTGAACTTTACTATTGCCATTTACATTTGCAGAGAATATCTGCGACGCAAACGGAAACTTCGTCCACCTGATGTGGTTAAACTGATAGAAAAACATATATTACCAATAAGACCTGGGCGTCGAGACCCTCGGAAAGTCAAACCTCAGGCGTCAGTAAGTTTTCTATACAGGGTAGCATAACCATTCATCATTATATAGGATTATAGACAGATGTACAATCCATCTGTCTGTTTGCCGTGCAAAAAAACAGATAACAAAATGAAAAAAGCAAAATACAAGTGAGATTTTACCTACTTGCATTCTGCTTTTTTTAATTTTTAAATTAACTTAATGACAT
>ERZ773103.1927-NODE-1927-length-20639-cov-3.548144_pt1 | contig 20639 bp, 20 predicted proteins | sample MGYA00511118_ERZ773103 | MGnify/ENA primary metagenome ERZ773103 (study PRJEB29015, sample SAMEA2737821) | human gut metagenome | biome: human gut; feature: human-associated habitat; material: faeces | place: China | collected 2012 ... | reverse complement strand
GGTGGCGGTGCCGTTGGGGTTGACCCTGCCGCCGCCGACTCCATTCATCAGGCCGTTTTCATAGGCGTACTGTACGCTGTCCTCATACCATGCGCCGGATGGCACGTCAGAAAACGGCGTGTTGGCTGCCGATACTGGAACCAGCCAAACGCCAAGGCAGAGGGACAGGCACAGAAGCAGCGCTGTCAAACGGGAAAGTTTTTTCATGTTTTTTCCTCTTTTCTTCATTCATAGGTAAGATAAGCTAACTATATCGAATCGCAGGGAAATGGTCAATGAAATAATTTGGTAATCTGCAAAAAAGTTCCCGCCCGAAGGCGAGAACTTTTCCGATTCAGAATTTAGCGGTGCTTTGCTACATAGTCGCCCACGATACGCCCCAGCGTATAGGCGATGCCGATGGAGACACCAGCCACCGGGGTGGTATACATAATGGGGAAACGCTCACCGGAGCAGTTGCCGGTGGCATAGAGGCCCGGAATCGGCTCGTCATCCTGACCGATGACCTGCTGGTGCTCGTCCACCACAAGGCCGCAGACCGTGACCATCAGGAAGCCCACGGCCCGGGCATTTTCGCAGAAGGCGTAGAAGGGGCCCTTTTCAATGGGATGGAGCTGCCGGGGATCCTTGGCAAAATCCTCGTCCCGGCCCTTGTGGGCCAGCTCGTTGTACCGGACCACAGAGGAGATGAAATTCTCCTTATCCTCGCCGGTGAGCCCAAGCCTTTCCGCCAGCTCCGGAATGGTGTCGGCGCAGGCCAGTGTATTGTGAAGCCCCTTAAAGGCAGTGGGGGGGCCTTGCGGGCGGTAGCTGTTGTCGATGCCCATGCGCTGGGCCTTTTGCAGCTGCATTTCAATGCGATCCAGAGCCTGGGTATCTGCCATGTCGATGGCGGTATGATCCAGTGTCTGGTATTCCAGCTCCTCTCTCCAATTGGAGTCCCAGACGGTGTAGATGGCGCCCTTTGGCTGCCGGGCACCCTGAAGTCCGGCACCCCAGTAGCCCATGATGCCCTCATTGGTGTAGCGCTTGCCGTGCTTGTTGAGGCGCAGGAAGGCACTGCCGTCCATGGGGCCGCCGCTGCCGCCCACACAGCACCACATGCCGCCCCGGGGTCCGGGTTCCATTTTGCCGCCGGCCCAGAGGCCCATCTGGACGCCCTTGCCCTTGCGGCCTGCGGGGATATAGGGGAACTTCTCGCCGTTTTCGGTGAGGGCGGCATATTCGCCCAGCAGATCCATGACCATCGCCTTGTTGCCGGAAAAATCACCGGCGGCCAGAATGATGCCGTTGGTTCCGATAAAGCGGAAGTATTCCTTTTTATAGTTGTGGCCGATAAGGGCAGTGACCCGGCCGGTTTCGTCCTTTTCCAGGTAATCACCGGTGATGCCGAAGACAAATTCAGCCCCCAGCTTTTTGGTAAGCTCATGGGTGAAGACCACGGCCTCAGTGAGGCTCAGCGGGTTCTCATGGGGGCCCTCCGGGGGCGGGTCTTCCTGACCGTCTCCGTCCTCTCCGGGGGGCGGCCCTATTTTGGACAGATCGAACTTGGTGTTCTTGAAAATGGCGGTGCCCACGTAGTTGTGGTAGCCGCCCAGCTCCCCTTCAAAGTGCCGGGGCCATGGGTTCTCAAAGGTCATGACGTCCTTGAGCGCTTCCGGCAGGGGCTCCACAAACCAGTCGAAGGTGGAGCCGGTGTTATAGGCAAACTGCCGCACCAGCGCAGGGTTGGCCCGGTTCAGGCTCCGGCGCTGCCAGTCGGCAATGATCTCCACGGGGTCGGCGGAGGGAGCGCCGCGCTTTTTCATAAATTCCGAGTTGATGGAGCCATACTGTGCGCCGAATACCTGAAAGCGCTTTTCCTGCTGCTGCTCCACCACCAGGACCTTGGTGCCTGCCTCGGCGGCGGCTCGGGCAGCGGCGGTTCCGGCATGACCGGCACCTAAAATCACCACATCGGCTGTATAGGTCTTTACGATCTGATCCTCGGTGACCGGTTCCATGGGAATGGCCCACTGGGGGGTATCTTTCATATCTCATTCATCCTTTCCTGCGGGATGCTTCTATCATAGTACCGGTTGTAGAAAATGCCAACTGACAATATGTGAGTTTCGATATCAAAATAAGAGGTGGGGGAGACAGACGGAAAAGCACGCCGCAGATCTGTTTGCAGCGTGCCGAAAAACGTATATCCGAATTATGCCTGTGCCAGCGAGACATGCCCCTGAAGCCGCCGCACCAGTACCGCCGCCAGTGCAATTTTAATGGCATCGGGGATCAGATAGGGAATTACGCAGGCGCTGAGCACAGCCCCGGTAGTTATGGCGCCCTTGGTCTGAATGTACAGAAGCTGAAACCACGCAGAGCCGAAGGCATAGCAGAGCGCCAATCCTAGGACCATGGAGAGAATCAGCACCGGGAAACTGCGGCCAAAGAACTTTGTGATCAGACCCACAGCCAGTGCCGAGAACACAAAGCCCAGAAGATATCCGCCGGTGACGCCCATGAGGCTGCCAAGCCCGCCCTTGAATCCCGCAAAGACCGGCAGACCCACCGCACCCAGCAGCAGATAAACAATGACACTGAGCGTGCCGCATTTGAGCCCCAGCAGGGCGGTGACAAAGAACACCGCAAAGGTCTGAAGGGTAAATGGCACCTGGGCCGGAATAGAGATCCATGCGCAGATGGTCATCAGGGCTGCCCCCAGCGCTGTAGCGCAGAGCTCCCGCACGGTCATAAACGATTTTTTATTGGACATAGTATCCCTTCCTTTCACAGATAAAAGCATAGCACAGCAGCTTGTAAAATGTCAACCAGATACGGATGTTAAAAGGTTTACAATTGGAGCATATTCGATGAAAATGGGCGAAATATTAGCATGCAAATAGTTAGAAAAAATAATTTTGAAAAATGCACAGGTTTTCCTTGACATTTCCAGCTGAGAAGGGTATCATTTCATAGACAAATCGTTTGCATGCAAACAGTAAGCTTGCGAACGAACTGGACAGGAGGGATAATGATTGGGCGTTCGTTTTACAGACGGCAGCCCGGAGCAGCTGTTTCATGTGCTGGAACGGAAGCACCATGCGGCAGTGGATAATCTGCTGAGCCGAAACGGCCTTTCCAATATTGGCCAGCCTGCGATCCTGAGCATCCTGTCTCAGCAGGAAAACGGCGTCATTGCGTCTCAGAAGGAGTTGGCACGGCGGCTACGGGTGTCTCCGGCTACTATGACGGTCTCCTTAAAATCCATGGAGCGGGACGGTTATGTGAAAAAGCTGTCCAATGCGGAGGATCTCCGCTGCAAGCCCATTGCCATTACGGAAAAGGGCCTGCGGGCGGCAAAGCTCATTGACGAAGTGTTTGAGACACTGGATCATGGCATGTATCGTGGATTTTCCGGGGAGGAGCTGGAGCGGATCTCGCTGCTCTACCGCCGCATGATCGACAATCTGGAGGCCATTGGCTCCGGCAAACCGGAAGAATAGGAGGGAACCATCTATGTTCAAACAATTGATGGGGTACATTCAGCAATACCGAAAGTACTTCATCCTGGCACCGCTGTTGGTGGTTGGCGAATCTCTGGCAGAACTGATTTTGCCCTATCTCATGGGCAAGATCGTAGATCAGGGTGTGGCCAACCGTGACATTCCGTATATGTTCCTTGTGGGCGGCATCATGGTCGTGGTGGCGGCACTGGGCATTGTAGACGGCATTTTTGCCGCAAAGTTCTCCGCAAAGGCCTCGCAGGGATTTGGTTACAATCTGCGTCAGGCGATCTTCAAGAAGGTGCAGACCTTTTCCTTTGCGGATGTGGATAAATTCTCCACGGCATCGCTGGTCACGCGATGTACCACAGACGTTAAGCAGCTTCAGCAGACAGCGATGGAGCTGACCCGGGTGCTGATCCGTGCGCCTTCGCTGCTGATCATCTCCATGGTCATCTGCATTCGGATGAACTGGAAGCTCAGCATCACCTTCCTGGTGGCGATTCCCACCCTGCTGGCGGTGGTGCTCATTATTATGAAGTTTACCACTTATCTTTTTGAGGTTATGCAGACCAAGATCGACAACCTCAATGCCTCTGTGCAGGAAAACCTCATTGCCATCCGGGTGGTCAAGAGCTTTGTGCGCATGAGCCATGAGAAGCTCAAGTTCAAGAAGGCCAACGATGACCTCATGAAGACCTCGATCTCCGCTACCATCCGCCTGAGCGTCATGGAGCCTGCCACCAGAATGGTGCTCTATGGAACCACACTGGCGATCTACTGGTTTGGCGGCAAGATGGTAGGCGTGGGCCAGCTTCAGGCAGGTCAGCTTTTGAGCTTTGTGACCTACATCAACAATATTCTCATGAGCGTTATGATGTTCTCTATGGTGCTCATGGGCATGACCCGTGCCCGTGCCTGCGGCAACCGTGTGGTGGAGGTGCTCAACCATGAGCCCGATATCCGCGACGGCAGCGAGGACACCGAAAACGGCACAAAGGATACCCCCATCCGGGGCGAGATCCGCTTTGACCATGTATCCTTCCGGTATCCCCAGTCGGATCGGCGGGATATGGTGCTCAATGATGTGAGCTTTACCATTCCGGCAGGCTCCTTTGTGGCCATTGTAGGCTCTACCGGCGTGGGCAAGACCTCTATGGTGAGCCTGATCCCCAGATTCTATGATGTGACCAGCGGCAACGTCTATATTGACGGCGTCAATGTCAAGGACTACAATCTGCGGCATCTCCGCAGCCACATCGGCATGGTGCTTCAGAGCAATGTGCTCTTCACCGGTACCATTCGCTCCAATTTGCAGTGGGGTGCACCGGGGGCAGCGGACGAGACGCTGCTGGAGGCCACCAAGGATTCTCAGGCCTATGAGTTTATCTCCCGGTTCCCGGAGGGACTGGATACCGAGATCGAGCAGGGCGGCGTCAACGTCTCCGGTGGTCAGAAGCAGCGGCTCTGCATTGCCCGGGCCATGCTGAAAAATCCCTCCATTCTGATTTTAGACGACTCTACCTCTGCGGTAGACTCCGGCACCGAAGGAAAAATCCGCGAGACATTCTACAGCAAGTATAAGGATACCACGGTGCTGCTGGTGGCCCAGCGTATCTCCTCGGTACAGTATGCCGACCAGATCATTGTGCTGGACGAGGGCAGGCTCAGCGACATGGGCACCCATGACGAGCTCATGGCCCGCAGCCGGGTATATCAGGAGATCTATGCATCCCAGCAGGAAGGAGGCGGTCTGGATGGCTAAGAAGAAGGATACGGCTCCAAAGGTAGATACCAAGGGGAAGAAGAAGTCTCAGGAAGACGAGGACGAGGAAGACGGGAACTATACCGGCTCCATGCGCGGACAACGCGGCCCCGGCGGTGCCAAGGACTTCCGGAAGCCCAAGGATACCAAGGGCACCCTGCTGCGCCTTCTCAACTATGTGGTGGCCAATAAGGCGCTGCTGATCGCTGTGTTGATCATGATGCTGATCTCCACGCTGGCGAATCTGGGGGCAGGCTACTTCTTAAAGCCCCTGATCGATGACTACATCGTGCCCTATATTGGCGAGAGCTGGAATTCCCACTGCTGGATGGCACTGGCAGGAGAGCTTATGAAGCTGCTGGGCATCTATGTGCTGGGTGCTGCGGCTTCCTATGGACAGGGGCTTCTCATGAGCTTCCTTTCTCAGCGGGCCATCAATAAGCTGAGAAAAGACCTGTTTGACAAGTTGCAGGAAATGCCCATCTCCTATTATGATGCCCACGGCAACGGCGAGATCATGAGCCGCTTTACCAATGACGCCGATAACGTACAGATGGCCATGGAGCAGACGATTACCATGCTGATCTCTTCCATTCTCACCTTTGTGGGAACAGTGGCCATGATGATCTATCTGAACTATATCCTGTTTATCATTACCGTTGCGGTACTGGTGGTGGACTATATCATCGTTCAGAAAATCAGCAAGAAGTCCAAGAAGCTCTATCGGAAGCAGCAGAAGAACCTGGGCCTGGTGAACTCCTATGTAGAGGAAATGGTGGAGGGCATCAAGGTGGTCAAGGCCTTCAACTACGAGGAAGAGATCAAGGAAGAGTTTACTGAGAAGAATATTGCCTACCGGGATGCGGCCATGGATGCCACCTATGTGGGCATGATCATCATGCCGGTACTGAATCAGGTCATGGGCATCTGCTATGCCATCACTGCGGTGGTGGGCGGCCTGTTCGTCATCAACGGCACAGCCCTGGGGGGCGTGGCCTTTACCATCGGCTCTCTGGGCGTATACCTCAACTACACCAAGCAGGTGGCAATGCCCATCAACCAGGTATCCCAGCAGATTGTCACGCTGCTCAGCGCCGTGGCCGGTGCAGAGCGCATCTTTGCGGTGATGGATGCCGAGCCTGAGGTGGACGAGGGCACCATTACCATGGTGCCGGTGGATGAAAAGGGCAATGAGATCTCCGACTGGACCACCTGCTCCGGTGAGGCGTGGAAGACCGACAAGGGGTTGGTGCCCCTGAAGGGCCATGTGCAGGTGCAGGACATCTGCTTCCGCTATGTGGAGGGCAAGCCGGTACTGAAGCATGTTTCTGTAGAGGCACTGCCCGGCCAGAAGATCGCATTCGTAGGCTCCACCGGTGCGGGCAAGACCACCATTACCAACCTGATCAACCGGTTCTATGATGTGCAGGAGGGGCGGATCCTCTATGACGGCATCGACGTCAAGGACATCAAGAAGGACGACCTCCGGCGGAGTCTGGTGGTGATCCTTCAGGATACCCACCTGTTCTCCGGCACTATCATGGAGAACATCCGCTACGGGCGGCTCAATGCCACCGATGAAGAGTGCATGCAGGCGGCCAAGCGGGCCAATGCCTACAACTTCATCATGTCGCTGCCGGAAGGCTTCCAGACCTATATCACCGGCGACGGCAGCAGCCTTTCTCAGGGCCAGCGGCAGCTTCTGAACATTGCCCGGGCGGCAGTGGCGAAGCCTCCGGTACTCATTATGGACGAGGCCACCTCCTCCATTGATACCCGAACCGAGAAGGAGATCGAGAAGGGCCTGGACGGCCTGATGCACGGGAAGACCGTGTTCATCATTGCCCACCGGCTCTCTACGGTGCGGAACGCCGATAAGATCGCAGTCATTGAGGGCGGCGAGATCATCGAGTTCGGCAACCATAAGGAGCTGCTCGCCAAGGGCGGACGGTATTACGAACTGTATACCGGACAGCATATGCTGGAATGACAGAATTGAGGGACGCAGCGCAGGATTGGATTGCGTGCGTCCCTTTTTTTCCGAAATCACAGGTTTTTTGCGGGATTTGGTTGCAATTTGGTGAAATTCCGGCTACACTGTAGACAGAAATTGACCGCCGGACAGAAGCCTGTCGGGCGGAAGGAATAAGGAGGCAAAGATGGAACAGTATACAACACAGCTGCTGGTGATCGGCGGCGGCGCATCGGGTCTGGCGGCGGCTGCCGCAGCGGCAGAGAAGGGTGCCCGGGTTATCGTGGCGGAGTCCATGGCGGCAGTAGGGGGCAACGGCCTGTTTCCCCGGGGCGTTTTTGCGGTAGACAGCGTGCTCCAGCGGAAGCGGCTGATCTTTGCGGATACCGATGAGATCTTTACCCGGTGCATGGAGTATTCTCACTGGAAGATCGATGGACGGCTGGTGCGGCGGCTTCTGGACAAGAGCGGCGACACCATCTCGTGGCTCATGGACAAGGGCGTGGACTTCTGTGATGTGGTGCACCATACCCCCAACCAGGCCCCGGAGGTGTTCCATATTACCAGCGCAGAGGAAAATGCGGGCAGCGTGGTGATCCGGTGTCTGAAAAAGTTCTGCTTGGAGCATGGCGTCACACTGCTGACCCATACCCGGGGCAAGCAGCTGACACAGGATGACCACGGCGCTGTGACTGGCGCAATTTGTGAAAAGAAGGACGGCACGGAGGTCCATATCTCTGCGGAGCGGGTCATTATCTGCACCGGCGGCTTTTCCGGTAATCAGGAAATGATCCGGAAGTATTATCCCGGCTTTAAGCCCGAGTACGTGGCAAAGGGCGGCGGCATGCGCCACCCCGGCGATGGGGTCCGTATGGCCTTGGAGGCCGGTGCGGATATTGAGGGGAATTTTGCCATGGAGATTGCCGCTCCGAAGATTCAGGGGTATGCGGCGCTGAATCTGATCCTTGGGAAGCCCTATCATATGTGGCTCAACCGGTTTGGCCAGCGGTTTGCAAGTGAAGGGATCGTCTATAACTTTGCGCAGGCAGCAAATGCCTGCCTCCGTCAGCCGGAGGGCAAGATGTGGGTGGTCTTTGGCCAGCGGCAGCTGGACCAGGCCCTTTCCGATGGGCGGGACATGATCGAACTGATCCATATTGACCCCAAGGCCGAGGAACAGCTGCCCCAGACCATGGAGAAGGCCATTGCGGACGGTGTGATGGTCAAGGCTGAAAACACGGACCAGTTGGCGGCGTTTATTGGCTGCCCGCAGCAGGCGGTAGAAGCCTCGCTGACGGAATATAATGTGTTCTGCCGGCATGGACGTGATGCCATGTTTGCCAAGGACAGACGCTATCTGACACCGCTGGGGGATGGCCCCCTGTATGCCATCCGGGCCGGTGCGGATATGCTCATTACCCATGGGGGCGTCCGGGTCAACGAGTATTTTCAGGCACTGAACGACCAGTATCAGCAGGTGGAAAATCTCTATATTGCCGGAGTAGACTTCGGCGGTGTGGATGCCGATGAATACAACGTGGAAATGAGCGGCCATGGCTTTGGCTTTGCCCTGAACTCCGGGCGTATGGCCGGAGAGCATGCAGCGGAAGCTGTTTTGCACCAATAAAAGCCCGGCACGGAAAATTTAATCAACAACCGGATCCTCCTGAGGCTACCCCAAGAATCGTCTTTGGGCGCCTCGGGAGGACTTTTTGCTTTGGAAGAAGAATCAGGGGGCATTTTTGTCACAGGAAAGACATGGATCGGATTTTTCATCCAGATTGGCACTGGCTGTGATGTGAGGGGAAAACCATAATTCTGTACATTTCATCTCGAAATATCAGGTTTTTAGCTGTTTTGCCTTTCCTTTCCATGTCTGAGAAGATATAATGCAGTTGTAACGGAAGAGAGGTGTTAGAAGATGTCCATCCCGATGTATCTGACCGTAATTTTGGTGACGGCGCTCTGTGTATTTGTGCTGTGGCGCATCAGCGTCAAACAGAAAAGGGAGTATGATAATCTGGTCAATGCCTATCGGCAACTGGAGAAATGGAATACGCAGCTTCGTGCGCAGCGGCACGACCATCTCAACCAGCTTCACGTGATCAGCGGCTTGCTGGAGGTAGAGGAATACAATGCGCTCCGTGACTACATAAAGCCGATCTGTCATGAGCTGGAGCGAACGGGAAAAGCAATTCGCACGGATTCTGCGGCGATCAATGCCCTGTTTGCGGCAAAGATCGGCGAGGCGGAGCGCAATGGCGTCCATTTGATTCTGGAGGTAAGCTCCAGCTTGGCAGCGCTTCCGCTGCCGGATTGGGATCTTGTGAGGATCTTGGCCAATCTGATCGATAATGCAATCACCGCTTCCCTCCGGTCGGATGAAACGGAAAAGACACCCAAACCCACGGTAACGGTTCAGGTGTCGGAGAATGCCTGCCAGTATCTGTTTGAGGTACGCAATAATGGCGCTGGGATTCCGGAGGAAAATCGGGAGCGCATATTCTCAGCCGGATTTTCTACGAAAAAGGAATCTGGCCATGGGATGGGACTTTATATTGTGAAACAGCTGCTTCAAAAGTATCATGGAATGCTCACATGGCGTTCGGATGATATACAAACCGTATTTCAAATTTGCTTTAGAAAGGAGGTGCAGACTTGAATATTGAGCTTGTCCTTGGCATGGTTCTGGTGATTGCCGGATTTGTATTGGCGGTGGTGGAATTTATGATACCCGGTTTTGGACTGCCCGGGATCACCAGCATTTTATGCTTTGTGGGAGGAACGCTGCTGGCAACAGATACGCTGGAAGCCGCAGTAACCATGGCGGTCATTATTCTGGCGGTATTGGCAGTTCTTGTGACCATCTGTCTGGTTTTTGTCAACGGGAAAAAACGGGGGCCGTTTGTGCTGCATGACAGCTTGTCTGCGGAACAGGCCAGTATCTCCAACGAAGATCTCAGCTATTTGGTGGGGAAAACAGGTGTTGCGGTGACAGACCTGCGGCCGGCGGGGATCGGTGCATTCGATGGGGTGGAATTTGATGTGCGTGCAGAAGGCCGCTACGTCACCAAAGATACGCCCATTCGGATCACACGCATTTCAGGCAGTACGCTCTGCGTGCTGGCGGACAAAAGCTCGCATAGGGAAGCAGATGAATGGATTGAATCACATCATAATTTGAAGGGGAGAGGATAGATATGCATATGCTGGTTGTAAAAATAATCATTTTAGTTGTCGTTATCCTGCTGGTGGTGCTGTTTGCAGCATTTGTTCCGCTGGGGCTATGGATTTCGGCGCTGGCATCCGGCGTAAAGATCGGCGTTGGGGACTTGATCGGTATGCGCCTGAGAAGAGTCGCACCCAAGAAGATCGTTATGGCCATGGTCAAGGGCACCAAGGCCGGCCTGAACCTGAATCTGAATCAGGTGGAGGCGCACCTGCTGGCAGGCGGCAATGTGGACAGCGTTGTCAACGCACTGATCGCTGCGGAGCGCTCGAATATTGAGTTGACATTTGAGCAGGCCTCTGCCATTGATCTGGCGGGGCGGGATGTATTTGAGGCGGTTACCATGACGGTTACTCCTAAGGTCATCTCTACCCCCAGTATTTCCGCAGTGGCGAAGGACGGTATTGAGCTTCTGGTAACGGCGAGGGTAACGGTGCGCACCAATATTGCGCGGCTCATTGGCGGCGCAGGGGAGAGTACCGTGCTTGCACGAATCGGCGAAGGAATTGTTACAACGGTGGGATCGGCGGAAAAGCATTCGGATGTATTGGAGAATCCGGATGAGATCTCCAAGGTGGTTCTTCAGAAGGGGCTGGATTCGGGCACGGCATATGAAATCATCTCCATTGACATTGCGGATATTGACATCGGAAGAAACATTGGTGCAAATCTGAAATCTCTGCAGGCTGAGGCAGATAAAAAGATCGCACAGGCAAAGGCGGAAGAGCGGCGTGTCATGGCAATTGCGCTGGAGCAGGAGATGCGTGCTGCGGTTGTGGCGGCGGAAGCTGAGGTGCCCAAGGCCATGGCAGAGGCCCTCCGGTCAGGAAATATGGGCGTGATGGACTATTATCGGCTGCAAAATGTTCAGGCAGACACGGGAATGAAGACCAAAATCGGAAGTGGCATTGAGCATTATACGGCCCAAAAGAAGGGAACCACCAATGATTAAGGTGATGATTATCGAGGATGAACCTGCCGCAGCGCTGGTTCTCCAAAGAATGATCGAGAAGGCGGAAGATTATGAGGTGGTGTCCGTCTGCGGTACATTTTCTCAGGCAGTGGCAGAGTACCTTGCGTGCTCTGCCCAAGTCTGCTTTGTCGATATTGATTTAGATGGGGAGAGCGGGCTGGTTTGCGCCAAAGCCATTACGGAGATCAACCCCGGTGTAAAAATCATTTTTGCAACTGCCCACAATGAGTTTATGGCAGATGCCTTCGAGATTTATGCCTTTGATTATCTGGTCAAGCCCTTTGACGGGGCCAGAGTGCTGAAAACATTGCAGAAGATCAGCCAACAGTATGTGGAGCAGTCGGCGGCACCGGAGCAGTCGATGTCTGTCAAGGGAATTTCCAAGCTGATCCTGAAAAGTCGGGAACGGACGGTTTTTCTCAATACGGAGCGTATTATTTTTGTGGAGCATAGCGATGGTGTGACAAATGTTGTGACAGAGGATGGAACCTATGCCACTTCTATGTCGCTGAAAGAGTTGGCGGTGCGTCTGCCCGGAGGACAGTTCCTTCGCTGCCATAAATCCTATATTGCAAACCTGTCTCGGATAGAGAGCGTTGAACCGTATGGAAGATGGACCTATATCGTGCACTTCCGCAATACGGAAGCCACTGCGTTGGCCACCGCAGAAAAGTATGAGGAAATCCGAAACGCTTTTGTGTGATGCGGGTGCGCCGTGTGCGCCGGAAATGGAACGGCTGGGAAGCGGCGATTATTTGTTATTTCAGCAGCTTGCGGATTGAGAAAAACAGGACGAAAAATAAAATTGTCAGAAAAAACATATCTCACCGAAATTCCCCCCTTGCAATATTTTTAGAAATGATTTATATTGGGGGTGTGAGGGCCCGAACCCTCACACCCGATGGTCTACCGCTTTGTCAGCCAATCAATGATTAGATTGATGATCAAGACGATCAGACCAGACAATGTGCCGGAAAGAACATCTTTCCAAAACTCAAGGTTCTTAACTGGTTTCTTGTCCAAGTGCGCCGCAGGCTTTGGCTTGCGGCGCTTTTTCTTGGTCATAGTGCGCTCCAGCTTGATTTGTTCCTGCCGTTATGGTATCATGGAGGCGGTCAAGATGGCAGGCTCTCAACCGCCTCCGATTGGCTTGCTGTGAGCTCCCTGTGGTTTGTTGTGCCGGGGAGCTCATTTTTACTTAGGGGCTTTTTTCAGTGCTTCGGTTTTCGCTCGGATGATCTCAGCGGCATCGTTACCAGTTGCGGCCTTGAGTTCAATGTATTCGGCCAGAGTTTCTAGAAAAACGATCAGTTCTGCCTCTGTCATGTGATCGGATTCCGTCATTTTTGGCTTCTCCTTGATTTTTCTGCCTTACTTGGGTTATAATCAAGGCGGCGGGAGTAAGGCTTCCCGCGCGCCTTTCGGGGTGTTTGAGTAGCGGCGCTTTAGAGGGGGTCGCTACTCTTTTTATTTACTCACCCATGATTCGCTTCACGCTGGCTCTGAGTTCCTCAAGCGTTTCGCACTTCTCAATGAGTTCAAGGATTGCTCTCAGCAATGCTTCCGTTTCATTCCCATCCATGTTCTCACTTCCTTTCGTAATAGACCGCTCACCACATAGGATAAGCACAAAAGAAAAAGAAGCAAGGGTACGTCCTTGCTTCTTTTGGTACGCCAGAAGTAGCCACACAAAGGACATGCCGGTGGCATGTCCGACTGGGGCTGTCCCTTCCCAAAAATTCGAGCCATAGCGAAGAATTTTTGGCGGAGTTGACAGAAGCTCGAAAAAAGACAAGCACAAAAGAAAAGAAGCAAGGATTCGTCCTTGCTTCTTTTGGTACGCCAGAAGGGACTCGAACCCCCAACCCTCGGAACCGGAATCCGATGCTCTATCCATTGAGCCACTGGCGCATATATTCTGTGCAGAAATTATTATAGCACAAAACTGCCAAAATGCAAGAGCGAATTTTGCGAAAAACGGGAATGAAGGTCATCCGTTTTTCACACCGCAGCTGAGACCGTGGATGGACTCGTCATCCTTTACCCAATCCTCCACATCCACAATGGTGTACTCCGTGGGGGTGTTGCGGATGATGACCTGCGCAATGCCTGCGTTGATGATATTCCGGCGGCACATGGAGCAGGAGGTAGTGTCCCGAAGCAGCTGGCCGGAGGCGGCGTCTCTACCGCAGAGATAGAGGGTGGCCCCGATGCACTCCCGTCGGGAGGCGGAGATAATGGCGTTGGCCTCGGCGTGGACGGAACGGCACAGCTCATATCGCTCACCGCTGGGGATCGACAGCTGCTCCCGGACGCAGTAGCCCAGCTCATCGCAGTTAATGCGGCCCCGGGGCGCACCATTATAGCCGGTGGCGATGATTTCATCATTGCGGACGATAATGGCACCGTAGTGACGGCGGCGGCAGGTGGAGCGCTCCAGCACTGTTTGGGCGATGTCCAGATAATAATTGATTTTATCAATGCGTTCCATGGGGATACCTCCAGCGTTTGTTGTTGCGTCCATTATACCGAATCCATGGGAATGGCGCAAGTATTTTATGCAGAGAATGGGAATATTGCGTCTGCTGGGGATCTGTGATAAGATAAATAAAAATGGAATGGAGGCAGGCAGATGACGATTAACGAATATCAGCGCCTTGCGATGAGAACGCTGAATCCTGCACTGTCCCGTCAGGATGTGCTGCTGAACGGTGTCATGGGCCTATGCGGGGAATCCGGTGAAGTAATTGACCTTGTGAAAAAGCATCTGCATCAGGGGCATCTCATGGATCGGGAGAATATGATTCGGGAGCTTGGAGATGTGGCGTGGTATCTGGCGGAAACTGCATGGGCATTGGACGTAGATCTGGAAACCGTACTGCGGGGGAATATAGAAAAGCTCTGGAAACGTTTTCCGGAGGGCTTTGATGCGGAGCACTCTATTGCCCGGGAGGACTGCCATGAAGGATGAATGGCTGCTGTTGCTTCTGGGCGCACTGCTGCTTTTGGGGGCGTTTCTGAAAGTAAAGCTCAGAGATCAGCAGGGGAAGCCCCTTAGCACCATGTGGAAGGTCCAAATTTTCCTGTTTCCATGCCTGTGCCTGTTGTCGGGGCTGTGTTTGCTGCTGCACTGGAAGGACTTTGCGCTTCCTGTGATTTTGCTGGGAATCCTGGAGGAGATCGTCTGCTGGGCGATTCGCCGTAGAAAAGAGAAATAGAACGCTACGAGGCGCCGTGCTGCGGCGCCTCTTTTATTTGTCAGTTCGCTGATAGATCCCTTTCCCCAAACGCTTCATGGTACCAACTTCGGTACAGTGCTTTAAGACACGCTGGAGCTGGCGGGTGCTGCAATGGAGCAGGGCAGCGGTTTCCCCCATGCCCGTGAGAATACCGCTGGGACAGCGCCAATCCATCAACTGAAACAGACGCTGCTCCAGTGAGGCGGCACTGGCCTCTGAGTGAGAGGACTGCTCCAGCTTCTCTGCAAGGGAGGTCAGGAGAAAATGGAGAAAGGGGATATCCTGCTGGAGCGCTTCCTGATAGGGCGCCAAAGGGAGTCGCAGCGCCTGCACAACCGTGGAGGCCTGGGCCCAAAAAGCGGGGGAGCGGCCTGTGGCAAATTCCACGTCTCCCAACATGGAAAAACGACTGCCCACCGTGAGTAAATATTCGCTGCCGTCACTGCGGATGGAACGGATGGCAATGGTGCCGCTGACCAGAAACAGAAGCGCAGTTGGCTCCTGATTGGGCGAGGTGAGAGATTCGCCGGGCTGATATTCAACCAGAGAGAAGCGGAGTCCCGGGGTGGAAAACAGCCGGAAAATCTGGAAATGATCCAATAGCTGGGAGGCCCTCTCCGGATCGGAAATATATCGCATTGTAGCACCTCCTGTCCACATTATGACATATGTCACATCGCATTGCAAGAAAATCTGATAAAATGAATCAAAAGGAGGAATTTCGGTGGAACAGGAGATATTTAAACGGATGCCCGTACCAAGGGCGTATTTTAAGATGGCGCTGCCGGTGGTCATGAGTATGCTGGTGTCGCTGGTATACAACATGGTGGACACGTGGTTCATCGCCCAGACCCAGGATACCGCGCTGGTGGCGGGGGTATCCCTCTGTGCGCCGCTGTTTACACTGATGGTGGCCATGGGTGACATCTTCGGACTCGGGGGCAGCTCCCTGATCTCCCGGCTGCTGGGGCAGGGAGAGCGCCAGCGGGTTCGTCACGTCAGTGCCTTTTGCAGCTATTGCTCGATTCTCTGGGGCGTATTGGTGGCAGCCATTATGCTGGTATTCCGGCAGCCAATTCTGATGCTGCTGGGAGCCAGGGCGGACACCATGGCCAGTGCAACGGCCTATTACCGGTACTTGGCGCTGGGGGCACCCGCCATCATCTTTACGCTGGTGCCCAGCAATATTTTAAGAACCGAGGGCCTTGCCACGGCGGCTATGGTCGGCTCCGTTACCGGAGCACTGGTGAATATCGTGCTGGATCCCATCTTTATCTTTTTGCTGGGGATGGGGGCAGGGGGTGCGGCGCTGGCAACGGTGCTGAGCAATGTGGTATCTGCGGTGCTGTTTATGATTCTGCTGTGCAAAAAGAGCAGAAACCTGTCCCTGCACCTGCGGGAATGCTCAGTGTATGGTACGGAGCTCCGGGAGATCCTGCTCATCGGCTTCCCGGCCTCCATTACCAATCTCATGCAGAGCTTTGCCATGACGCTGACCAACCGGTTCCTGCTCCCTTATGGAACACAGCAGGTGGCAGCGTTGGGCATCGCCCTGAAGGTCAACATGATCGTTATGCTCATCATGGTGGGATTTGCCTTTGGAGCCCAGCCCCTGTTGGGGTATAACTATGGAGCCCGAAACCGGAAACGGCTCCGGGAGATCCTGCGGTTTGACCTGCTGGTGATTCTCGGCTTTTCCATTGTCATGACTGTGGCATTCCTGCTGGCGGCGCCTGCTGTGATCCGGATATTCATGGCGGAGACTGCGGTGGTGGAGGCCGGCAGTGTGATCCTCCGGTGTATGGTGGTGACCATGCCGCTGATGGGGGTCATACTGGTGTGTACCACGCTGTTTCAGGCGGCGGGGAAAGCGCTTCCGGCCTTTCTGCTGTCTGTCAGCCGTCAGGGCGTGGTGCTGCTGATCTGCATGGTGATACTGTCGGGCCTGCTTGGCTACTACGGTGTGGTGCTGGCACAGGCGGCATCGGATGCCATCACGGCGGTGCTGGCGGTGGTGCTGCTGAAACGGGCAAACCTGTTCGGAGAAAAATAAGTGAAAAGTCCCGGCTGCGAAAATGCTTCGCAGCCGGGACTGTGTATTTTGTAAGGAAATCAGCAGATCACATGGCTCCAACCATAGGGATCCTCGGTACGGCCCCACTGAATACCGGTGAGGGTATCGTAGAGATCCTGTGCCACAGGGCCGATCTTGCCGCCGGAGACAATGTAGTTCTTGCCGCCGTAGCTGAGCTCACCAATGGGGGAGATGACAGCGGCAGTGCCGGAGCCGAAAGCCTCTTCCAGAGAGCCGTCTTCCGCAGCCTGAATCAGCTCGTCCACGCTGAGCTTCCGCTCTTCGACCTCAAAGCCCTTGTCCCGCAGAATCTGCAGGCAGCTCTTCCGGGTGATGCCCGGGAGAATGGAGCCGTTGAGAGCGGGGGTGACGATTTTGCCGTTGATCTTGAAGAGAACGTTCATGGCGCCCACCTCTTCGATGTACTTGCGCTCTACGCCGTCCAGCCAGAGCACCTGAGAGAAGCCCTTTTCCTCGGCACGCTCACCGGCACGGAGGGAGGCAGCGTAGTTGCCGCCGCACTTGGTAAAGCCGGTGCCGCCGCGGACAGCGCGGACATCGTCCTGCTCAATCATAATGTTGACCGGAGCAAGGCCCGTGGCGTAGTAGGGGCCAACGGGGCTCAGGATAATGGCAAACTGATAGGTATGGGAGGCGTGAACGCCGATGTGATTGTCAGAAGCGAAGATGAAGGGACGGATATACAGGGAGGTGTTGGGGGCAGAGGGAACCCAGTCCTTCTCCAGCGTAACCAGCTGCTTGACTGCCTCTACGCAGTAGTCCACATCGATCTGGGGAATGCTCATACGCTCGCAGGAGTTGTTCATACGCTTGAAGTTCTCCTCGGGGCGGAACAGACGGATCTTGCCCTCAGCGTCCCGGTAGGCCTTCATGCCCTCAAAGATCTCCTGCGCATAATGGAGTACCATGCAGGCGGGATCGATCTGGAAGGGGGCGTAGGGAACGATGCGGCCGTCATGCCAGCCGTGCTCGGAATCGTAGTTCATCAGGAACATGTGATCCGTCATAATGACGCCAAAGGGAATATCGGGGCCGACGGGCTTTTCTTTATAATGTGTGGTCAGGGTAACAGGAATTTTTTCCATTTTATTTCAACCTCCATGAGATGAATTGACTGCTTCTATTATACCAACCTGCATAGAACCCTGCAAGAGAAAAAACAACAGTATTGCGGCACTTTAGCATGTAAAATTACAGCAAAGTGCCGTTTTTGACAAAACCCCCGGCCAATCGGGCCGGGGGCAGCAGGGAAAACAGGCAGACGATCATTCCGCTGCAAGGGCATCGAGCTTCAGAGCCTTCTCCTGCACCTGCTGTACATCGTCAAAGGCGGAGAGCATTGGCTCCACATCCTTATGATGGATCACCCGATCCACATAGTTTTTCGTGCAGCGGGCTACCATGGGGGAGAGGGTCAGCACACCGATGAGGTTGGGGATCATCATCAGGCCGTTGAAGGTATCGGAAATATCCCATGCCAGCTGTGCCTTCATCACAGAACCGGCCAAAACGATGATGCAGAACAGAATCCGGTAGGGCCATACGGCCTTGTCCCCGAAGAGAAACCGGCAGGCGGTAGCGCCATAGTGGCTCCAACCCAGTACCGTAGAGTAGGCAAAGAGCAAAATGGCAATGGCCACAAAGGCTGCCCCGGCGGGGCCGAAGACCATCCGGAAGGATTCGCTCATGAGAGAATTGCTGCCAACGGCCTCTCCGGCGGCGGTGAGCATGCCTGTGTCCAGATCCACAAGACCCGAGGAGAGAATGGTCAGGGCGGTAAGGGTGCAGACCACGATGGTGTCTGCAAACACCTCAAAGATGCCCCACATGCCTTGACGAACGGGCTCCTTGACATTGGAGCTGGAATGTACCATCACAGAGGAACCAAGACCGGCCTCATTGGAGAAGACGCCGCGCTTGAAGCCCATCTTCATGGCGGTGGCGATGCCTGCGCCGACCACGCCGCCTGCGGCGGACTTCATGCTGAAGGCACCCTTGAAGATGGAAACGAAAATAGCGGGGATGGTAGTGATGTGCATGGCGATGATCACCAGTGTGCCCAGAAGATAGAGGATCACCATAAAGGGCACCAGCTTTTCGGTGATGGAGGCCACCCGCTTCAGTCCGCCCAGAATCACAGTGCCCACGGCCACCAGCAGAAAGATGCCAGTGGCGATGGTGGGAATGCCGAAGGCAGTATGGACATTGGACACAATGGAATTGACCTGACTCATATTGCCGATGCCGAAGGAAGCCAGCAGGCAGAAGAAGGAGAACAGCATGGCGAGCATGCCGCCGATGGCCTTACAGCCCTTTTTGGCACCCAGACCATCCCGGAGATAGTACATGGCGCCGCCGTGCCACTCGCCTGCCTCATCCTTCCGGCGGAAGAGAATGCCCAGAACGTTTTCGGAGTAGTTGGTCATCATGCCAAAGAATGCGATGAGCCACATCCAGAACACAGCACCCGGGCCGCCTACGGCAATGGCACCTGCCACGCCCACGATATTACCGGTGCCCACAGTGGCGGCCAGTGCCGTGCAGAGGGACTGAAACTGAGAGATGGTGCGGTCTTTGGTATGACCGGTAACGTGCTTATCCTTAAAGATTGCGCCGATGGTGTTTTTCATCCAGTGGCCGATGTGGCTCAGCTGAAAAAACTTGGTCAGGCAGGTCATCAGTACGCCTACAAAGCCCAGCAGGATCAGCGCAGGCCAGCCCCAAACCACATTGTTAATGGCACTGTTGATGTTTGTGATGGTTTCTACCATGAGGGATCACTCCTCTTACTTGATATTGCCGGAAAAACAAAAAGCTGGGAAACCACGAAGGGGAATCCCAGCAAAAGAAAGCTCTGTCCTTTTGCCTGAGAGATTACAGCGCCTGTGCTGTTTGCCCCTTCGGCACCCGGTCTAAAACCGGGATTCTCCAGAGTGCGGCTCTTTGACAGTTACAAAAGCTTCTGGCAAAGTGCTCCGCACCATATTTGATTGTCCGCTGAAAATGATAGCCTGATTGTAGCACGGCAAAGCTGAAAATGCAAGAAGAAATAAAATAAATTCAAAATTGAAGAGAAAAACCACAGAAATACCGTAGAATGAAGAGAAAACAACAGAAAAATCCGTCTGCATTGAAAAATACAGACGGATTTCCTGCAAAAACGCAATAAAATGAAGATTAATAACCAACTGCGGAGGAGCCGCCGTCAATGACGATGACCTGACCGGTGGTGTTCTCGCTGTACTCGCTGAGCAGGTAAGTGGCCATGCCGGCGATCTCCTCAGGGTCGGACAGACGGCCGGTGGGAACGCCGGTGGTGGGGCCGCCGGGGCCGGGACCGGGTGCACCGGGACCGCCGGGGCCGGGCTGACCCTCCTTGGGAATATGGACACCTGCGCCGCCGGAGAGTACGCCGCCGGGGGCGATGGCGTTGACCCGGATCCGGCTGGAAGCCCACTCCACTGCGGCCTGCATGGAGACGGCAACCACTGCGCCCTTGCTGGCGGAGTACTGGGCAGAGCACATAGGCGGGGTCATGCCCCGGATACCGGCCATAGAGGCGATGTTGACAATGGCACCGAAGTTCTGGGGAATCATAGACTGCTTGACGCACTGCTGCATCATAAAGAACAGACCCTTGGCATTGGTGTTCATGACCCGATCCCACTCGGCGGGGGTCAGATCTACGCCGGGGCCGCCTGCCATAATACCGGCGGCTTGAATGAGGAAGCGAATCTCGCCCAGCTCCTGACGGATCTTCTCTACTACGCCGGGAATGGCCTCCACATCAGAGACGTCCAACGCATAGGCGTGCACATCACCTGCATCCCACAGCATATCGGCGGCCATCTGAATCTTCTCGGGGTTCCGGCCGATCA
>ERZ773103.1922-NODE-1922-length-20656-cov-15.443959_pt1 | contig 20656 bp, 18 predicted proteins | sample MGYA00511118_ERZ773103 | MGnify/ENA primary metagenome ERZ773103 (study PRJEB29015, sample SAMEA2737821) | human gut metagenome | biome: human gut; feature: human-associated habitat; material: faeces | place: China | collected 2012 ... | reverse complement strand
CAGCTTGCGCTGACCAGAATCACGCACCAAGTCTCACGTGCGTTCGACTTGAAAGCGTAGAAAACAGGAGTTAAAAGAAAACTACACAACAAGACGGTAGGGTGAATTTTCGTAAGCTCAGCTGCGCCTAGCCCGACTTTCGCAGTGTGTCTGAATACGCCGGTTTTGCGTATGAGTTCGCGGAGAAAGTCGGAAATAAGCGGCGCAGTTGAGATAGAAAAGCACCCGTGTCTGTTGTGTAGTTTTCTTATATTAATCCGTTTTCGGACGTCATACTTTATTTCGCAATATGAAAGGAAATCAACAGATCATCCTGTGATACCGTATCACCCTGCTGTACATAAATTTTGTCGACCGTACCAGTAATCTTGGACACAACCGTTGTCTCCATCTTCATAGCCTCTACAGTAAGCAGCGGCATATTCTCTGTTACCGCATCGCCTTCTTTTACAAGCACTTTTCCAACTGTACCCGGGATAGAAGAACCAAGGTGCTGTGGATTTGTCTTGTCTGCTTTCAGCTTGCGGTCCGCTTTGATTTCAAGGTTCTTATCCTGAATCTTGACAGTACGAAGCATACCATTTACCTGGAACGTCAGAGTACGGATACCATTTTCATCCGGTTCGCCTTCCTCCAGATATTTGATCAGAAGCTGTTTTCCCTCACCGATATTCAGGTAAGTTTCCTCACCTTTGCGTAATCCGTAGAAGTAAACGTGGCTCTCCAGACGGGTTACATCATTGTACATCTGGAAATGCTCACAGTAGTCTTCGTAAACCTTCGGATACAGCGCATAACTGATGGCTTTCTGGTTCATAACTTCTTCGGATTTATCACCATAATTGTATTTCTCAATCAGATGCTTCTTGATTGCCTCAAAATCAACCGGTGGGAGAGATTTACCCGGGCGGTCTGTCAGCGGTTCAATGTCTTTCAGAACGATCTTCTGAAGCTCTTTCGGGAATCCGCCATAAGGCTGTCCCATCATACCCTGGAAGTAGGATACGACAGAATCCGGATAGGAGAGTCCGGCACCAGCCGTCAGGATATTCTCTTTTGTCAGACCGTTTTTAAACATAAAGATGGCCAGATCGCCGACCGCTTTGGAAGTCGGAGTAACTTTTACGATATTTCCAAGCAGATCGTTGGCATCTTTGTATAATGCTTTGATGGACTCAAATTCATCTGCAGAACCCATGCTTGTAACCTGAGCTAACAGGTTGGAGTACTGTCCACCAGGAATCTCATATTTGTAAATCTCAGCATTCGGAGCTTTCATATCACTCTCAAACTGCTCGTAAACTTTACGGATGCGTCCGTAGTAACGGCTGAGCTCATCCAGTTCTTCAAAATCAAGACCGGTATCACGTTTGCTTCCGCGCAGAGCTTCTACGACAGCATTCATAGAAGGCTGACTTGTCATGGAAGACATAGACTCAATGGCCAGATCCACGATATCCACACCAGCTTCCGCGGCCATCAGAACCGTGCTGACACCGTTTCCGGTAGAATCGTGTGTATGTAAATGGAGCGGTACATGAAGTTCCTGTTTCAGAGCAGTTACCAGTTCTTTTGCGGCACGCGGTTTTAACAGTGCGGCCATATCTTTGATTGCAATGGAATGGCATCCTAAGGACTCCAGTTCCAGAGCCATTTTTACATAATAATCCAGTGTATATTTTGTCTCTGTCGGGCTTGTGATATCGCCGGTGTAGCAGATGGTTCCTTCTACGATTTTGCCGGTTTTTAAAGCTTCCTCAATCGGCATTTTCATATTTTCCACCCAGTTTAAACTGTCGAAAATACGGAACACATCAATACCATGAGCAGCAGAAATTTTGATAAACTCCTGAACCACATTGTCCGGATAGTTGCTGTATCCGACGGCGTTAGAAGCACGCAGCAGCATCTGGATCAGTGTGTTTGGCATACGTTCTCTTAAAAGTTCCAGACGTTTCCACGGAGATTCTTTCAAGAAACGGTAAGCGGTATCATAAGTAGCACCACCCCATGCCTCAACAGAAAATGCATTCTGCATGTATGCGTTTGTAGCGTAAGCAGCACCGCACAAATCTTTACTTCTCATACGGGTTGCCATCAGAGACTGCTGAGCGTCACGCATGGTAGTATCTGTAACGTATAATTTATCTTCTTTCAGAATTTTCTGCATGAAACCTTCTGCACCAAGTTTCAGGAACTCATCACGGGCACCATATACCGGTTTTGACTGATCCAGTTTCGGAAGCACACGGTTCTCATAGTGCGGTTTTTCACCTTTCTGGGAGTTAACGATACGGTCGCCGATAAACTCAATGATCTTGGTCGCACGATCCTGACTCTGTGTGAGCTGGAACAGCTCCGGTGTCTCCTCAATGAAAGTGGTATAACATTTTCCGGCAATGAAAGTCGGATGATGCAGTACATTGATCAGGAACGGGATATTTGTTTTAACACCACGGATACGCATTTCCTGTAATGCACGGATGGATTTGCGTACAGCACCTTCAAAGGTACGGTCGATGGAAATTGCTTTTACCAGAAGGCTGTCGTAATAAGGAGAGATGACAGCGCCGGTGTAAGCATTACCGCCGTCCAGACGGATACCTTTTCCGGAACCGGAACGGTAAACAGTGATCTCACCGGTATCAGGCATGAAGTTGTTTGCCGGATCTTCGGTGGTAACACGGGTCTGGATGGAATAACCGATGCAGTGGATGTCGTCCTGAGATTTGATGTTGATCTCATCGGAATCCAGCGGATATCCTTCCGCTACCAGAATCTGGGACTGTACCAGATCGATATTTGTAATTTCTTCGCTGACGGTATGCTCTACCTGAATACGCGGGTTCATTTCGATAAAATATGGATGGTTGTCTGCATCAACCAGAAATTCCAGTGTGCCGGCGTTGCGGTAGCCAACTGCTTTGGAAAGGCGGATGGCAGAGTCAAAAATTGTTTTACGGGTTTCTTCCGGAATGGAAAATGCCGGTGCATACTCAACGACTTTCTGATGACGTCTCTGTACGGAACAGTCACGGTCAAAAAGGTGAACAACGTTTCCGTAATTATCGCCTAAAATTTGAACTTCGATATGTTTTGGCGCGCGCAGATATTTCTCAATGAAGATCTTGTCATCACCAAACGCTTTTTTAGACTCATTTTTTGCTTCGTTAAATTCTTTTTCCAGATCTTCCATCGCGTTTACGATACGCATACCACGTCCGCCACCGCCGTTGGAAGCTTTCAGCATGATTGGAAAACCAACCTCTGCTGCGATTTTTGTTGCTGTATCAATATCTTTAATTGCGTAGTCAACACCAGGAATAATCGGTACCTGGGCATCGATTGCCATTTTCTTGGAAGAAATTTTGTCACCCATTGCATTCATGATCTGACTGGAAGGTCCGATAAATACAATGCCGTTTCTTTCACAGGCATCTACAAAATCCGGATTCTCTGATAAAAATCCGTATCCCGGATGGATAGCGTCAACGTTTGCTGCCAGAGCAATCTTGATGATAGTATCAATGTCAAGATATGCGTCGATCGGTCCTTTTTCCGGATTCAGCGGATAGGATTCATCTGCTTTGGAACGGAAGAGTGCATAACGGTCTTCCTTGGAATAAATGCTGACGGTTGTAATTTCCAGCTCGTTCAAGGCTCGGAATACACGAATGGCGATTTCACCACGATTTGCTACCAGAACTTTTTTGAACTTTCTGATCTGTACCTGATTGTTCATGTGTCATACTCCTTTTTATCAATTGAAATAATTTTCCCCTTAGTGTCTTAGAACGACACCATGTTTAAAAGTATATGGAAGTTGAAAGAAAAATGCAAGAGAAAAAGTGAAAAAATTCAAAAAAGTATGAAAAAATGATAATGTTAAATAAATAACAAGAAAAAATGCAGGAAATAATGCCGGATAATTCAAAAATAAAGTAAAAAATGTATACTATGCAAGATTTACTGCATGATAGTAACGTGATGATGTCATAGAAAATGCATGAAACGATGATGAAAATGCAAAAGATTTGTTGAAAAACAAGAGAAGAATTCGTTGCTTTTGGAGGATACGATGTAAAATTTACAGTGAATGTAAATGAAAATATGCGTGTGACTCTGACAAATGTGAATTGGGGTAAATGTTCAGAATCACAGCGCATTTAGTATAGAAATTATAAAATAATTAAAGGTTCGCGGTATTCGTTTTTTCGTTGGATACCGGATTTTTTAAAAAGAATCCGGTTGTATAAATTAGCTGCATAAACATCGAGATCCAGAAGTTTCTGCTGTTCTGGCGTTAAGTTCTGGCGTTCTTTTACAATTTTGCGCAGAAGCGGAATCTGACTGTGTGCCTGCAATTCCTTCAGTAAAGGTGAAGCATCTTTTCGGAAACCAAGGATGCGGGCATACGGCGCATAATAGTAAGTTTTGGCAGCATTCAGAAGTTCACCATCAATGCCAAGTAAGGCGTGCAGCAAATAGCGGCTGATGGCTGTGTAGGTCTGGTTTTTGGTCTTTAAATCGGACACAAATTCAGACCAGCAGGTAAATGATTCCAGTTTATTTGCAATGCGCTGTGTCAGATCAGAACGTGTGGTATCGGCGTCAGATGCAGTCGGATGCAGAAGTTGTCGCTGAAGTTCATAATATAACAAGTCAGAAAAATCATCTTCCTGTAAAAATGCATGGCTTTCATATGCAGTCAGCAGCAGTTCGCGAACGGAATCAGGAACCGTGCGTGTCAGCATTTGATTCAACGTATCAAAATTGTTTTTCTGGTCAGAGGTATCCTGAAAAATAAATTTACGCAGGGCAGAAGCACTGGCAAGCGCCGTATCCGTATCCGCATCATGATAGCCTGCACCGGTTCGGGTAACGACAGATGGTGTCAGTTTGCAGTTATGCCGACGGATTGCTTTCATATATTCAATGGCAAGAATATTATTTGGTGAGGCAAGCAACTGTTCAAACTGAGCAAGCGTTTGGCTGTCCATTGAATGATGCTTGGCTTGCTGCAGACAGGTGAGTGCAGCTTTTGCCCGGGCTGCCGGAAAACTACAACCGGATTTTAAGGCCTGATCCAGATATTCCTGAAATATAGGCGGCTCAAATGCAAAAAAGTCAGCTAATCTGCCAAGCAGATTGACATCAGAAGCTGTGTTTGCTTCTGCGCCAAAACTGATCTGAGACACGACACCAAGCGCGTTCAACAGGCAGACACCACCCTGTGCAAAATTTTCCGCACTGGAAGTGGCGGTGATTACCGGCAATTCAATGACCAAGTCGATTCCATTTTCCAGAGCCATTTTTGCACGATCGTATTTGTTTAACAGGGCAGGGGCACCACGCTGGACAAAGTCTCCGCTTATGACGGCAATGCAGTAATCGGCATCTGTATTTTTCCGTGTTTCTTCTATATGAAATGCGTGTCCGTTATGGAACGGATTGTATTCTGCAATGATTCCGGTGACGTTCATAGTATCTGATACTCCTGAGTTTTGAAAAAAATTGTATTGTGGGCAATGTAAGTATTACCAGAGCGCACCACAGTACTTTTGGATAAGAAAAAGCATAGCATGAATCATACAGAAAAACAAATAAAATTGTGAGGAAAATTTGCAAGAAAACGTATGTTAAGTTCACACGAGCCATTCGTAAAACCCCCTTGATGAGTGAATTGTAACAGGTAATATTATGTATGAAAACAAATGCAATAGAAAAAACTTACAAAAAAACAGTTGGTAACCTCTTGCGAAACAGAAAATTTGAGATATAATAGAAAAGACAGGTATTTTGACGGAAAGTCAAAGTGAAAATGAAGGGAGAACATAAATAATGAACGTATTAGTAATTAACTGTGGTAGTTCATCACTGAAATATCAGCTGATCAACTCTGATACAGAGGCAGTACTTGCAAAAGGTCTTTGCGAGAGAATTGGTATTGACGGAAGACTTACATATCAGAAAGCAGGTCTTGACAAAGAGATTACAGAGGCTCCAATGCCTACACATAAAGAGGCTATCCAGCTTGTACTTGACGCTCTTGTAAATGAGAAAACAGGTGCAATCGCAAGCCTTGCAGAAGTAAATGCAGTGGGACATCGTATCGTACACGGTGGTGAGAAATTCGCTTCTTCAGCAGTTATCACACCAGAGATGCTTGCAGCAGTAGAAGAGTGTAACGATCTTGCACCGCTTCACAACCCGGCAAACTTAATCGGTATTCGTGCTTGCCAGGATCTGATGCCAGGCGTACCGATGGTAGGTGTATTTGATACCGCTTTCCATCAGACAATGCCAGAGAAAGCATATCTCTATGGACTTCCATATGAGTACTATGAGAAATATAAAGTAAGAAGATACGGCTTCCACGGAACAAGCCACAGCTTCGTATCCAAACACGTTGCTGAGTTCCTTGGCAAAGACATCAACAATTCCAAGATCATCGTTGCTCACCTTGGAAATGGTGCTTCCATCAGTGCTGTATTAAATGGCAAATGCGTAGATACATCCATGGGCCTTACACCATTGGAAGGTCTTGTAATGGGAACACGTTCCGGTGATATCGATCCGGCTATCATGGAGTTCATCGCTAAAAAAGAGAACCTTGATATCGCAGGCGTTATGAACGTATTAAATAAAAAATCCGGTGTACAGGGTATTTCCGGACTTTCCAGTGATTTCCGTGACCTTGAGGAAGGTATGGAAGCAGGCAACGAGCGTGCAGCAGCAGCCATCGAAGTATTCAGCTACCGTGTAGCAAAATACATTGGTTCTTATGTAGCAGCAATGAACGGTGTAGATGTGATCGCATTTACAGCAGGTATCGGCGAGAACGCTCCGCTGGTTCGTTCTAAAGTATTAGCATACCTTGGATACCTTGGAATTACTGTAGATGAGGAAGCAAACGGCAAGAGAGGCGATGACATCGTAATCTCTACTCCGGATTCCAAAGTTACAGTTTGTGTCATCCCGACAAACGAAGAGCTTGCAATCGCAAGAGAGACAGTAGCATTAGTAAAATAATTGCTCCAGTTCACTCATCACATGAATTCTGGTAATGATCATGCTTGCATGAGGAATTACCTGAATACATAGTGATGAAGGGAGCGCCTTTTTATGAGCAAAAATAGGAGCGTAGCTACGGAGAAGTCCGAAGGGCGTTTTGCGAATGGCGCGTGTGAACTGCAAAATTATTACACAAAATACAAAAAAATCTGTTGACAAAGGATGATGTTCTGTGTATAATCAACTGAGTGTGATTCAGAACAATTCACTTAGATTCAGATAAATTGGAGGTGTAACGAAATGTCTATTTGTCCAAAAAATAAATCTTCCAAAGGTAGAAGAGATAGAAGAAGAGCAAACTGGAAAATGTCTGCTCCGACTTTAGTAAAATGCAGCAAATGTGGCGAACTTATGGTTCCACACAGAGTATGCAAATCCTGTGGTTCTTACAATAAAAAAGAGATCATCGCAGTTGACTAATCAGCAGAATATGCAATGAAATGAAGGAGTTGAGAGAATTCTCAACTCCTTTTTTTGCGTGGGGAAACTCCTTTTTAACTAGATTTATATAAGTATGTTAGAAAACTTGCAAATGCGGATACTTTTGTGTAAATGCGAAGAAAAATAGTTTGATTATAGTGGCGGGAAAGTTGAACAAGCTGTATAATATATAGATAAGCTAACTGATTTGTAACAAAAGATGAAAAAATAAATATTGTTAAAATTGATTAGTAAACAATATATGTATTGATGAAAAATAAAGATGAAAGTTAGAGGAAAACAAATGGCTGGTAAAAATACAGCAGATATTGGATTTGAAAAACAAATATGGGATGCGGCTTGTGTGTTGCGTGGAAATATGGATGCATCTGAATATAAAAATGTGGTATTGGGCCTTATCTTCTTAAAATATATTTCAGATCGGTTTGATGAAAAATATCAGGCATTAATTGAAGAAGGCGATGGATTCGAGGAAGATATTGATGAGTATACATCAGAAGGAATCTTTTTTGTGCCAGCGGGAGCTCGTTGGAGTGAAATTGCAGCAAATGCACATACACCTGAAATCGGTACAATTATTGATGATGCTATGCGTGCGATTGAAAAGGAAAATAAAAGACTGAAAGATATCCTTCCGAAAAATTTTGCCCGTCCAGAGTTAGATAAACGTCGTTTGGGGGATGTGGTAGATTTATTTACCAATATTCAAATGGTTGAGCATGGAAGTGAAAAGGATATTTTAGGACGAACCTATGAATATTGCTTATCTATGTTTGCAGAACAGGAAGGAAAGCGTGGCGGCGAGTTCTTTACACCATCCTGTGTGGTTCGTACATTAGTAGAAGTGTTAAAGCCGTTCAAAGGAAGAGTATATGATCCTTGTTGTGGCTCCGGCGGTATGTTTGTACAGTCAGCGCGGTTTGTAGAGAATCATAGCGGAAATATTAGTAATATTTCAATTTATGGTCAGGATTCCAACCCTACAACATGGAAAATGGCACAGATGAATTTGGCAATTCGCGGAATTGAACCAGATTTAGGTAGTTATGCAGCAGATACATTTTTAGATGATCGTCATCCAACTTTGCGTGCAGATTATATTATGGCGAATCCGCCATTTAACCTGTCTGATTGGGGTGCTGATAAATTAAAAGAAGATGTTCGTTGGCAGTATGGTATGCCACCAGCTGGAAATGCCAACTTTGCATGGTTACAACATATGATCTATCATCTTGCACCAGCAGGAAGAATTGGTATGGTACTTGCAAATGGTTCACTTTCTTCACAATCTGGTGGTGAAGGTGAGATTCGTAAAAATATTATCAATGCTGATTTAGTAGAGTGTATTGTGGCAATGCCGACACAGCTGTTTTATACCACACAGATTCCAGTGTCATTGTGGTTTTTGAATAAGCAGAAAAAGCAGACAGGAAAGACATTATTCATTGATGCGCGAAAAATGGGAACGATGGTGAGCCGTAAACTACGTGAACTTACGGACGAGGATATCAAAAAGATTGCGGATACTTATCAGGAATTTGTGGATGGTACGCTGGAAGATGTCAAAGGATTTTGTGCAGCAGTAGATACGGAAGAAATTGAGAAGCAGGATTACATATTGACACCTGGTCGATATGTCGGAATTGAGGAGCAGGAGGATGATGGAGAACCCTTCGAAGAGAAGATGGCTCGATTGACAACGGAACTTTCAGAATTATTTGCGAAAAGCCATGAATTGGAGGATGAGATACGAAAGAAGCTGGGGGCAATTGGGTATGAAATTTAATATATGGGTAGACTGCCCGAAAGTCGCATTAACAGAATTATTATCTTTTATTGTGGATAACCGTGGAAAAACTGTACCTACTTCAACAAGGGGATGGAAGTTGATTGCTACAAATTGCGTTACGAATAATACATTGTATCCAGTATATAATAAGGTTCGTTATCTTTCGCTAGAAACATATGAACATTGGTTTAGAGCTCATCCTCATCCGGGAGATATATTGTTTGTAAACAAAGGAACTCCAGGACGGGTGTGTATGGTTCCAGATCCAGTAGATTTTTGTATTGCTCAGGATATGATTGCACTTCGCGTGGATGAAGAAAAAATCTATAATAAGTATTTATTTGCAGTGTTAAGAAGCAGAAAAATACAAAAACAAATATATAATATGAATGTTGGTGATGTGATTCCACATTTTAAAAAACAGTTTTTGAATCAATTGCAAATACCTGTTCCGAGTAAAGAAATACAGAAATTGATAGGTGATTTGTATTTTCAGTTTAGCTATAAAATGGAACTTAATAACAAAATAAACAAGAATTTAGTGGCTTAAAGATCAATGTCCGAAACATCAAGCTCACCGGACATCAACTTTGGCAAAAGAGTATCACGTAAAAGGGCTAATGATATATTTTGCTTTTCATTAGCAAAAATTGTTTCATGCAAAGGCGTGCATATATTTATAAAAGACCTAATTTCCTGAGTTGATGGTTCATTGACAGGAATAGCATTTAATATTGCCTGTGTCATCAGTGGCTGACCTGTACCAATGTGTCGTGAAGGCAGTGAAGCATTCCTTAACAAATAATAAATAAACAATGGGGAATCTTCATTCTTACTTTTAGCCTGTATTGCATTATCACTTGTCCAACACTTTTCAGGACAAAGAAAAGTATTTCCGCAGTATGCTCCAACTCTGCCGATAATGACGCAATTCTCTGCATTTGATTGATTGGTATATGCTAAGACTCCATTACCACCATACACGGGGATATTCCCGATTGTTTCAGGCCGCTTCTTTCCATTTGAAAACTCGATTAAATTTTGGAAAGAAGAGGATGCCGAGGCTGAAAATATATCTGGAAACATTTTCAGAAAAATTGCCTGAGCTTGCTGCTCTAAATTCTTGTTTATATCTGTGAAATAAAATAATACGGGAGGTGTTGTAATGGATACTGATAGAGCTTATCTTAGTAATGATAAGGATATGATAAAATTTCAATACGGCGAGAAAGTTATTCGATTTCGAGGTCCGTATTCGTTAGAACGTTTTACGTCTGTGAAGGAATGGGATAATGGATATCTGGTAGTAATGGCGAAATATCAACACAATAAAGAGGCGGAGGAGGAATATATTGATTTAATTCCAATTTTAAATAATTTATATATTGATGCTTCGCATTTTCTGAAACCAATTAAGGAAGTGAGGTTAGCTTATGGACAAAATTAGAGAAATCGCAGATCAAGCAGATATGATTGTGAATGGTTATGCATTTACAAGAGAGAATAATCAAATTAAAATATTAAATTTGAATAATCTGGATAAGGCATTGGTAATATCTGAAGCTGGAGAAGTACTGGAAACAACTATGGATGATATTGAAATTCGTATTGTTTTAGATTATTGGAGCAGTGATCGAAAGTTTATGGAGGATGAAGATGCCTAAATACTATCAAGATAAAATATGTGGATATTATTTGTACTTTACCTCTTTTTGCACGGTTGAATGTATGCATGTGCATGCAAGTGATCGCAAATTAACAGAAGAAGGATCTGGAAAATTTTTTGTTAAAGAGGATGGAAGTACAGTTTTACAAAAACGTGGAATTTTAAGTGATAGAGAAATACGAAAAATACAGGAATATATTAAAATTCATTATAAAGAAATGTATATGAAATGGGCAGAATATAGTAAAAATGGCTTTTATGAAGGCAATTAAGATAATGATCTTCCAGCAACGGCGGGAGAGATAACCAACAGAACTGCCGTTGAGTTGTTCTCTGGAATATAATTGAAGGAGAACAACTCATGAAACAACAGATTATTACTGACGTAATACAGAAAATGTTACCACATCTTGATAATGTTCAGTTGAAGCAATTACAGAAAGTGTTAGAAGCTACATTGCTTGATTGTGAAATAACTGAGCAAGGAAATGTGGAAAAAACAAATGAAAACATAAAGTATGTTGAGATGTTTATAGCGTCAAAACGTATAGAAGGATGTTCAGAAAAAACATTGAAATATTACCGTGCTACGATAGATGTGATGCTGACTTCGATAGATAAGAATGTCTGTCATATTCAAACGGAAGATTTACGTTCGTATCTGACAGAATATCAAATTAAAAAGCGATCAAGTCGTGTAACAATAGATAATATCCGAAGGATTCTGTCAAGTTTCTTTTCATGGTTAGAAGATGAGGATTATATTTTGAAGAGTCCTGTTCGTCGTATTCACAAGGTGAAGACAGCAACAAATATTAAAGAAACTTACACTGATGAAGAATTAGAGAAGATGCGTGATCATTGTACAAATTCACGAGACTTAGCAATTATTGATATGTTAGCATCAACAGGAATGCGTATCGGAGAAATGGTATTACTGAATAAGGCAGATATCAATTTCAATGAGCGCGAATGTGTGGTTTTTGGTAAAGGTGATAAGGCACGTGTTGTTTATTTTGATGCTAGAACAAAGATACATTTGCAGAATTACTTGAACAGCAGAACAGATGATAACCCGGCACTTTTTGTATCGTTGAAAGCTCCGCATGAAAGGCTCAAAATCGGCGGCATAGAAACAAGACTCAGAGAATTTGGAAAACAATTAGGACTGAACAAGGTACACCCGCACAAGTTCAGGCGTACCCTTGCAACTATGGCAATAGATAAAGGAATGCCCATTGAGCAACTGCAACAGCTCTTAGGACATAGAAAGATAGATACGACCTTGCAGTACGCAATGGTAAAACAAAGCAATGTAAAAATTGCTCATCGAAAATATATCGGATAGAGAGGATAACAATATGGCTGAATGGACTATCACAACATTGGAAGCTTGTACTGATATTTTAGGAGATGGTTTACACGGTACACCTATATATTCTGAAAATGGAGAGTACGCATTTGTAAATGGCAATAATCTTGTAGATGGTGAAATTTTAATAAAAAAGGATACAAAAAAGGTCGATGAAAGCCAATATGAAAAATACAAGAAATCATTAAGTAATAGAACCATACTCGTTTCCATAAATGGTACTTTGGGAAATGTAGGAACTTATAATTCTGAGAAAATTATTTTGGGCAAAAGTGCTTGCTATTTTAATGTTAAGAACTCTGTAGATAAGGGTTTTATATATTATGTTGTTTCGTCTCCCGCATTCAGACAATATCTTGAAAGCAATGCGACAGGAACAACAATCAAGAATATTTCATTGAAACAAATGAGAGAGTATTCGTTTGCTATGCCATCATATGACGAACAGCAACGAATATCATCAATATTAAAAACAATTGATAGAAAAATCAAAGGCAACAAAGAAATAAACAAGAATTTAGAGCAGCAAGCTCAAATGCTTTTTGACAATTTTTATGATTCTCTTTCTGGTCAATCATGCATTTTATTATCTGAGATGATTGACATAAGAGACGGAACACATGATTCACCTAAAGCAACGGAGCATGGATATCCATTAGTCACCTCTAAGCACCTGCTTCCATTCGGGGTAGATACATTGTCAGCAAATATTATTTCAAAAGCCGACTATGACAAAGTTAACGAAAGAAGCAAAGTCAATACTGGCGATATTTTGATAAGCATGATTGGAACTGTAGGATTAATTTCTTATGTTATTGATTCCCCCGTAGAATTTGCAATAAAAAATGTGGGTCTATTCAAAACATCACAACATCCTTCTCTTGACTTATATATTTTGTACTACTTAAAAAGCAAATCGACAACACAACATATAGAAAAATGTCTCGCAGGTAGCACACAAAAGTATATAAGTTTAGGTGAATTACGGAAATTACCAATAGTTGTTCCATCTCCTGATGAATTGGCTGCTTACAACTTGGTAGTTCGACCAATAGTTTCTGAAATAGCATTACTTGTGCAAGAGAACAGACGATTGTCAAATCTACGTGACACGCTACTTCCGAAACTTATGTCTGGAGAACTGGATGTCTCCGACCTTGACCTTTAAGCCGCTAAATTCTTGTTTATAGTCATTAAGAAGGTATAATGTTAATTAATTTAGATATTTCATTAAGTAAAAGATTAAGAGAAAAAATAGTTTCGTCTGGAAATCATTCATATACTAAAAGAGGAAGATTTAAAATTCCAGGGAAAAATAAAAAAGTAGAGTCAGATGCATATAATTGTATTTGCACGATAATGGATAGAATAGATTCATTAGTTGAACATTGCAATTCTTTAAATGTCGATAACAAAAGTGTTGAGGGTGAATTTGCATTGCTCGATGTGCTTAACTATGGACAAACTTTAATTGATTGCATTGATATGTTAGGAAAAATATATAATGACTCATGGAATGAAAAGAATACGAATTGTATTTTTGACCAACTAGGAAAAAATGAAAAAGGAAATGATGAAAAATATTTTAAATATTTGAGATCACTCTGTTCTGTGCACCCAATAGAAACAACTGGTTATCCAATGTATCAGGGTAATGAACCAGAATGGTGCCCATATATAAGGAGTGGAAATGATTCTTTGTCTAGACTAAAATATGGGGATGACGCGGCAGATTTTTATGCTGTTGTGTATAGAAATGATCAGTGTATTTTTAAAGAAGTACCTATTTATATTGAACAAGTATTCAAATATATTCAAATGAGATATAAGAGCATAGAAATGATTATTCAATTAATAGATAAGTATGATCAAGAACGAATAGACAAATTAAAAGTGTTGCATATAAAAACACCAGAAGAATGTGATGATTACAAATGCTATTTAATGAATTTAGCTAATGAAAATAATGTTCGATATGGTAAGGCGAATGAGTATCATGTGAAAGAATGGGAAGCTATTATTGAGACACATTTTAATGATTCAAGTAAAGAATGCTGGTTAGTTCTTTATAAGAAAGAATTGTATGAACATGTTAAACGGGTACATAAACATTTACAAGCTATGGAATGTGATTCGGATGAATGGGACATGTATGCTTTTGAAAACACAATTTGGAATAAGGTTGATAATTATAGCTATGAAATAGGGAAAATATATAATTATTTATATCCTGAAGAATTAGAAACAGATCAGGTATGGGAGTTCTCGTTTATAGATAGAGAACCAGAAATCTGTGATGAAAAAGTGAAAGAAATATTTGAAATAGTTGACCAAATAAAAGATAAAAATTGTACGCATGATGAAATGATTATGTTTTATAGGGGGATTGAACAAAGATATAAACCAAATAATTCGGAGTGGAGCCGAATATATTTGAAAATTGTGGAGGATGTGTTTGATGGAGTATGGCATTTTGATTATTATTTAAATAATTGGCATGTTTGGCTTCAAATACAATTAGCGCAATGGAGTTTTCAGAGAGGTTCTAAATAAGCCATAAATGGGGGGAGAAGAAATGTCAGCAATATTTACAGAAGATACATACGAACAAGCCATTATAGAGTTGTTTGAAAATATGGGATATGAACACCTCTATGCACCTGATCTGGAGCGAGACTATTCAAGTCCGCTGTTAGATTTTGCGCTGAGAGATTGTTTGGTGTGCATTAATCGAGGCTTGCCGTTGGAAGCAATTGAGGAAGCAATTGCAAAATTGCGAGCATTTGATATGGGAAGTCTGTTGCAAAAAAATATGCTTTTCATGGATTATCTTCAAAATGGAATTACTGTTAAGTTTTTTGTAAATGGAGAAGAACAGGCAGCGATTGTTCGATTGATAGATTATGAGAACGTAAAAAAGAATACTTTTTATGTGGTAAATCAGTTTACCTTTTTGGAAAATGGAAACAATCGGCGACCAGATATTATACTTTTTATTAACGGATTGCCTCTTGTTTTGATGGAATTAAAAAGTCCGGCAAAAGATGAAGTGGATGCTGAAAATGCATATAATCAGATTAGAAATTATATGCAGGATATTTCATCTATGTTTATTTATAATGCAATCTGTGTAATCAGTGATTTGTCTACCAATAAGGCTGGAACGATTACCTCTGGTCTGGATCGCTTTATGGAATGGAAAATGAAAGATGGAAATCATGAAGATACGGCGTATGCGCAATTCGATACCTTCTATGAAGGAATGTTTCAGAAAGAACGCTTGCTAGATATTTTGAAGAATTTTATTTTGTTTTCCGGTAGTGGCTCTGGACGTTTTAAAGTGTTGGCGGGATACCATCAGTATTTTGCTGTACGGAAAGCAATAGAGAAAGCAAAAGTAGCTACAAAAACGGATGGTAAGGGTGGAGTTTTTTGGCATACACAGGGATCTGGAAAATCACTATCTATGGTATTTTATGCACATTTGCTTCAGGAAGCATTGGACAGTCCGACAATTGTTGTTATGACGGATCGTATTGATTTGGATGACCAGTTATATACGCAGTTTTCACAGTGCGCAGATTTTTTGAGGCAGACACCGGTGCAGGCTGAAAGCAAAGAACATCTGAAGTCATTGTTGGATGGCAGAAGTGCGAATGGTATTATTTTTACAACAATGTTTAAGTTCGAACGTGGTGAAAAGCCACTGTCTCAACGTAGAAATATTGTGGTTATGGCAGATGAAGCACATCGTGGTCAATATGGATTTGATGAGAGAATTGTAATGTCAGAGAATGAAGCTGGCGAAAAAGAAGCGCGGACAGTAGTGGGAAATGCCAGAGTAATACATGATGCATTGCCAAATGCTACTTTTATCGGATTCACAGGGACACCGATTTCTTCCAAAGATAGGAATACCAGGGAAGTATTTGGTGATTATATTGATATCTATGATATGACGCAGGCGGTTGAAGATGGGGCAACACGACCGGTATATTATGAAAGTCGTGTGGTTCATTTGAAATTGGATCAAAATACATTGGCATTGATTGATTCCACATATGATGTGTTGGAACATCAGTCGGATTCTGCAACAATTGAAAAAAGTAAAAAAATGCTTGGTCAGATGGAAAGCGTTCTCGGAGCAGATTCTACAATAGAATCTCTTTGCGGAGATATTGTGGTGCATTATGAAAAAAATAGAGCAAATTTGTTGACAGGAAAAGCAATGATTGTTGCTTATTCCAGATCTATTGCAATGAAGATTTACCGACAAATTTTGAAAATGCGTCCAACATGGAAAGAAAAGATAGGTGTGGTAATGACCGGTGGCAACAATGATCCGGAGGATTGGAAAGAAATTATAGGAACCAAAGCACACAAAGAAGAGCTGGCGAGAAAGTTTAAGGACAATAATGATCCAATGAAAATAACAATTGTGGTTGATATGTGGCTGACAGGATTTGACGTACCATCACTAGCTACAATGTACATTTATAAACCAATGCATGGATATAATCTAATGCAGGCCATTGCCAGAGTAAATCGTGTGTTTAAGAATAAAGAGGGCGGACTAATTGTTGATTATGTTGGAATAGCGTCAGCATTGAAAGCCGCAATGAAAGAATATACGAAACGGGATCAGTCTAAGTATGGCGATATGAATATTGCGAAGGTGGCTTATCCGAAATTTCAGGAAAAATTGCAAGTATGTAAAGATTTGCTTCATGGATTTGATTTTAATGGATTTTTTGGTGGCACACCACTGGTTATGGCAAAACTGATTACAGGAGGCGTCAATTTTGTCCTTGATGCAAGAGCACCGCACAGAAAGGAACTTTTTCTGAAAGAAGCTATGCTTTTGAAACAGGCAAATTCACTTTGTTCCAGTTTGACAACGGAACAGGAACGGCATGAAGCTGCATATATGGAAGCGGTTCGTTCTACTGTTGTGAAGATTACTTATAGTGGTTCTGGTGGCAAAAGTTTGTCATTGAAAGAAATTAATGCACAGATCAATGAATTGTTGAAATCAGCGGTTCAAAGTGAAGGTGTTATTAATTTATTTGATAGCAGCAAAACGGGTGAAAATTTCAGCCTATTTGATCCGGCAGTGTTGGATGAAATCAGCAGGATGAAAGAGAAAAATATTGCTGTGGAAATTTTGAAAAAATTAATGTCAGAACAGGTTTCTATGTATAAGCGAACGAACGTGGTTCAGTCACAGAAGTTTTCGGAAAAAATTACGCAATTAATGAATTCATACTATAATGGCTTGATCACAAATGAAGAAGTAATTAAGGAATTGCTTAAAACGGCAGAAGAAATCACAAATCTTTATAAAAATGGTCAGAAGCTAGGATTGACACAGGAAGAATTGGCATTTTACGATGCGCTTACAAAACCAGAACATATTAAGGATTTTTATCAGAATGATCAGCTTATTGCATTGACGAAGGAACTGACAGAAATGCTTCGTAAAAATCGAACAATTGATTGGCAAAAAAAAGAAACGGCACGAGCCACCATGCGTAAGATGGTAAAGCGTTTGTTGAAAAAGTATGACTATCCGCCAGAAAATTATGATTTTGCAATCAGCACAGTAATTAGTCAATGTGAACTTTGGACGGATAATGCTGATAATCCGGTGACAGGCATTGGAGAGAAACATAAAAAAGTAATTTACAAATACCCGACAGAAGAGCATTTTGATATAGCTGCTGAGCCAAATCATTATATGAAAAATGAATAATATGTAATGGATGAAGCAATTTGACAAGCAATACGACAAGGATGAACGAAAATGTTATTTTCTCCAAACATATTTACGCTTGTAGCTCTTATCACAAGTTATAAGTTGGCGAAAGTATTTGGTCATGGAATCGGATATACGCTGGGATTATTTTTTTTCCATGGTTGTTCTGGCTGATTCTGGGATTTGGATCCAGTGAATATCAGGGAATTTAAACTACTGGTTGAATGTTTTCTTTATTGGATGCATATATAATTAATTTGCTCAGCACTTTTGTGTTGGTAAAAAATCTGGCTTTTTTAAAAGAAAAGTGCTAAAGTAATAAGACAACGTGTTTTGGGATGGAGAAGATTGCGGAGGTACAAAAAATGCAACCAATGTATGTATCAATTCAACAAAAAGAAACAGGCAATCGAATCAAGAGTTTGCTGAAGCAGAATGGCTATACGGTCAAAGACATTCAGGGAGCCATGGGATTTGAAAATCCACAGGCTGTGTACAAATGGCTGGCTGGAAGATCGTTACCAAGCATTGACAATTTCGTGATTTTAAGTAGATTGTTGAATACAAGTATAGAAGATATCCTCGTCATTGACGGGGATATTGTTCGTTTATGGGGTTGTTATATAAACTAGCAGTTTAGTGACAAAAATTGTCCAGATGCTATACTGACAATCAGATCAGCACATATAGAAAGTATGGGATTATTGGGAGGCATATTCATTCATGACGAATTTTTGGAAATTGAAGGATTTCAGACCATTTTCGGTTTTGTATGCGTACATTGAACATGAAGACTATCTGGCAGATGCATTATTTATACAGGAACAGATTTCAGTACGGTTTTCACAGGAAATGGTGAAGAACGGAGAAAAATATCATGTTATTTTTGGAAGAGTCAGGAAGAAAGATTGCGAAAAATTTGAAAAAGCATTAGAAAAATTGCCGGACAAAATGCTTTTATGCGGTCATACAGATTATGCGGATTTTTGCAATGATATTGATGAAAAACTTCGGCTTGGAATGAAAGAGTTGCTGGCATAGAATAAAAAATGATATCTCTTTAAACTAGCAGTTTAGTGAAATATAAATGACAGGGTGTTATAGTAAATACAACAGCAGAAGTAAAATGATAATGAGAAGGGGGATTTGTTATGCAGAAGATGACATCAGCCTATGCGAATAAAAAATTAAAGAGTCTGGAAGAAGATAAGGCATTTTGGGTAAATAAGGAAGCAACTTCATGTACTTATATCGCGGCAATTAATGAAGAGCCGGTGATCCCGGAATATGACTATTTGGAAGTGGCACAGACCATTGAAGATATCGATGCTAAGATAGCGGTGCTCAAGCATGCAATCAATCTGAATAATGCTATGGCAAAAGTACCGGTTGGCGATGAGAAAATGAGCATTGATACAATTTTGGTCAAGATGGCGCAGTTAAACAAACGTAAAAATGTGCTCGATATGATGCGTAAGCAACTTCCGAAGGAGCGGCTTGATAATTCTTACCGGGTCAGAAATTCGATAGCAGAATATCGTTATATCAACTATGATTTGACACTGATCAAACAGGAATACGAGCGTGTATCTGATATGATTTTGTTAATGCAGATGGCGCTTGATAAATATAATCAGACTGTAGAATTTGAAGTGGATTTTTGATGAGAGAATTCCCTGCACTTTTGATGAATCTGTAAGATGTTTAGAGTGATAAAATATCAAAGTTATCCGTACAAGATTGAACATACATAGCGCGGAAAAAGCAGATGGGTTATTGTTTATTGATATGATTTATTTGTTATATGTTATTTCTTAAAGTTATGGTTCAAAGTTCAGTTTTTTTGAACAGGAAAAAAATAATCAAAAAAATCTTGTAAAAAACCTGCAGGAAACTGCTTGTGTGGAGGTTCGGTTACATACACAATATTTTGACAAAAATTGGAAAATAAGGAAAATATGAAAAATCGACTGTATATTGGAAATGGATATACAGTCGATTTTTTTGGTAGTAATAGGAATCAGACCTGTAGCGGATAATACCGCCAGATAGAAGAGTATGTACAATTCCGGCAAATCGTTCATTGACATCTGTTTTATCTTTGATAAAATAGGATAGACATGAAATGATTGATATTTTATAAAGCATGAGAGAATGAAAAGGTGACAGAACATATGAGCAAAATAGGATTAATTGTAGAAGGCGGTGGGATGAAATGCGCTTACAGTGCAGGCATTCTGGATGCTTTTATAGATGAAGATATTACATTTGACTATGCCATCGGGGTGTCAGCGGGATCTGCTAACGTGGCATCTTTCCTGGCAGGACAGCGTGGCCGTAATCTTCGTTATTATACGGATTGGATCCAAGATCCGGGATATTTTGGCATAAAGAGTTTTATCAAAACTGGGAATTTGTTCGGCTTGCAGCATATTTACGGAGATATGACGAATTCTACCGGTGTGGATCCGATTGATTTTCCGGCATTGAGTGCGAATCCTACGGAATACTGGATCGTGGCGACCGATGCGGCAACAGGAACACCGGTATATTTTCCAA